>Ga0163144_10029188_pt1 | contig 10600 bp, 6 predicted proteins | sample OliLak19BULKMAT1_FD_123175 | JGI IMG/M metagenome (GOLD analysis project Ga0163144, IMG submission 123175) | Freshwater microbial mat bacterial communities from Lake Vanda, McMurdo Dry Valleys, Antarctica - Oligotrophic Lake LV.19.BULKMAT1 | ecosystem: Environmental > Aquatic > Freshwater > Lake...
TAAATTGTATTAACTATTGCATCTATTAAAAAAATGATAGCGAGTAATAGGCATGTATTTTAGTCAGTGAATATATATTCTATTTACCTCAACCAGGCTTTGTTTTGTATCAATTAATTTTGTGCCTAATTTCGCTAAAAAAAACCTTAATTACAAGTATTTAAGAAATATTAACTAATTAAGTAGGTCAGAAAACATTTCTTATCTCTTTCAAATCAAAGACTACTATTTTGAGTAAAGGGTTGCATTACTTGAGTATAATCTTTATTTTTTACTAAAATCTTTATTTTTCTATGTCTTGATGCAAAACTCTCAAAAGATAGGTATTGTTTAAGGCTTTTTCTCTTGTTTTTTGGTTAATAAACTCAGGGTTCAATGTGGTGATATGAAAATCAACAAATGTATGAAGTATTTGAAATTCTTTTCCTGTCTTTTTGAGGGTTTCTAGTCCATTAGAATCTGTAAATACGAGCCAGTCTTCTTGCCTTATTTTTTGTAATTCTTCGGCATTCCAGTCTTGGTTAGTGCGTTTGAGATAAAAATCAGTAGAGCGTGAGACTACTTGGTGTGTTGCTAATTTACTTTCTTCTAATTTATTTTTTTGAATATAGAAAGCTACTTGTGTTTCTGATTGATAGGCGAATAAATCAGGGTAAAAATCACGGTTGAGATAATACCCCACCATCAAAATCATTAAAGCAGAAGGAAAAATCACTCTTGTCAGTAGAGATAACTCTTTCAGATAAATATAAAGAATCGCTCCTAGACTTAGTAAAAGTACTACCGAAGTATCCCAATGAAACCATGTTGCTTTAAAAAAATATTGCATCAAGCCCAAAGTTAATATCAAAATAAAAACTTGTACGCCTTGAATCCATTGAAAAACCTTATAAGTCTTAGAGCTAAAAGATTGGACAAGCTGATGAGCTACTGCGATGGCAAGCATCGGAAAAATAGGATTGAGATAATGTGGTAATTGAAATTTAGAGACTGAAAAAATCAAAAACATACTCAAAAAAGAATAGAGTGTGTAATTTTCAGTCGTGTCCTTTTTCTGGATAATCTGTCTAATTTTCTGAAATAGGGCATAATAAGCCAAAAAAGCCCAAGGAGCAAATGCCCATAACATAGTGTGTAAAAAGAAAGCCAATTCACCTTGTCCTTGTATAGGCCCTGAATTGGCAAAGCGTCCCCACTGAGAGTCCCAAAAGAAAAACCAAACACCTGAAACACCTGTCCGACCGAAAACTTCTTTTTCGGGGTGCATATCAAATTGAAGATAATACGCAAGTACTGTGGGCAAAGTAAATAAAAAAGATAAAAGTATCATCCAGAGCCATTGAAGTTGGAAAATAGCCTTCCATTTACCAGAAAAAATAAGCTGTAAGCCGACTGCCCCCGCAATGGGAATCACCGTAAAAACGCCTTTGGTCATCATCAATATACCCATCCCAAGACAAGCCAATATAAAATTATCTATGCGTTTATCTTCCAAAAAACTAGCTACATAATACAAAGAAAAAATAGTAAAACCTAGCAAAATCAACTCTGCTCGCACATCCGAAGTGGAGATAATGATGTGCAAGGCTGTCATGAGTAAGATGGCTGAAACCTGCCCTACTTGAGCATTGTAAAATTTCTTCCCAAAAAGATAGGTGTAATACACACCCATCAAAAAAATCAAAAGAGAAGGAAAACGGTACCCAAAATCATTGACTCCAAAAATGAAATAAGAAATCGCCGTAACCCAAAATTGAAAGTGAGGTTTGTCTAGCCAATCTTCTCCTCTGAGTTGTATATTGATAAAGTCAAGATTCTGATACATTTCCATAGAAACGAGTGCATAGCAAGTAGCATCAGGCTCCATCAAATACAAAAAAGCTCCTACTGTATAAACCAGTAACGCAAAAATCAAAACAATTGAAAAACCATTTTTTGAGAAAAGAGTATATTGCATATTTATCGCTTTTGTAGGTGCGAATAAAACCTTTTTTGAAGTATTTTTCAAAAAAAATCCTGCTATCCCTGTTGAAAATAAATCAAAGAAAGAAAATCTGATAAGACTTTGGAGGGATTTTAACAAAGTTTTTGTTACTTACGCTCTTTTTATCATACTAAAAAAGATGATACTATTCAGTTTTTTAGTACATTTAAGATTCTAAATTAATTATACTTTCTTAATTTCAATTATGAAATGGTTTTCGGGTTGTTTTACTTTTTTGGTGCTTTTAGTAGGGTTTGCCTTTGCGGTTCCTTACATAAAACCTTATTTGGAAGAGGAAGATATTCTCTATTGGGAAAATCTACTCGGAGTCAATCATTCGGGGTTTTATGATACTGATAGCTCTAGAAGTACGAGTGGAGTTCTTTGTGATTCACCAGTACCAGAGGCAAACTATGAGCAAGCTTGGTATGATTTATCTCAAGGGCATGATTTTACGCTGAGAGTATCCGTAAGTGGTCAAAATCTCTGTGAATCAGCCAAGTACAGAGATGACCTAGAGATTAACGAGTGGAAAGATGATTTTGATTATTGGCGACAAGTCTATGTTTCTTTGATTCAGTTTGACCATCCTAAAATGAAAGAACTCTTTGCAAGATTTAAAAAATTACGTGATGAACAAAATCTAGACTATGCTGAGTTTGCAGAGGCAATCATAACTTTTATACAGAATATTCCTTATGTTTTGGTCTTAAATAAATCAGCAAAAGAAGCTATCAAGGATGGTGAGTTTTATAGAGTTTATATAGAAGATGAAAAAAGACCTTATATAGAAAATATAAAACATGGCATCCACTCCCCCATTGAATTTTTGCATACCCAAGAGGGCGATTGTGATACCAGAACCGTCTTAGCCTACGCTATTTTGAGTTATTTTGAATACGATGTTGCTATCATCAATACAGCAGATCATTCTATGATAGGGATAAATATCCCTGGTAATGGCACAAGTATCACTTACCATGGTAAAAAATATTATCTCTGGGAAATCACCCAACCTGGCTGGACTTTAGGCATGATTAGTCCAGAACATCAGCAAAACTTGCATGTATGCGTACCTAGTCTGCATGAACATGAGTAATTGGAAGAGTTGAAGGATTAAAGGATTGAATGAAGGAATTAACCTTGCCTTAAGAAGATACTTTTGCTACTGAGAAATTATAGTAGTATTCTCAGAATTATTAAAACCATCATTTAGAATAGTTAATATATAAAGAAGCGATGTCAAACATTTCCATTTATCAAGATACTTTTAAAGTAAGAGCGTATGAAGTAGATGTAAACAACCAACTGTCAGTAGTGAGTCTTGCCAACTATTTACAAGAAGCCGCAGGTGAACATGCCCGTATTTTAGGTATAGGAATGCTCGATTTACATTCAAAAGGACTTGCTTGGGTATTGATGCGTCTAAAATTGAATATCATCAGACAACCTTTACATTTAGAGGAGATAACAGTCCAAACGTATCCTACAGGTTTTGAAAAAATATATGTGTATAGAGATTTTCAGGTCTTTGATGCAAAGGGAAACCTGATTGCCTTTGCGACTAGCACTTGGCTAGTGATAGATATAGAAAAACGAAGTATGGTGAGAGTTCCTAATTTCATCTTAAATATTTCCCTACCAAGCGACCGAGCGTTTTTTAACCCTTCCAAGAATAAAATCTCTAAAATAGACCTTGTCAGTCATTCCCAAAACTTTAAGGTGCGTTTTCATGACTTAGATATCAATCGCCATGTTAACAATGCCTATTATTTTCAATGGATGTTAGAGTCTTTACCAATTGATTTTTTGGCAGAAAGGCAGTTACAAGAGATTGATTTACTATTCAGAATAGAAAGTACCTTCGGAGATGAGCTAGAAAGTATCAATCAGAAGCTCAACACAGATTTCTTTATACATAGCCTTCACAGACCTCAAGATCAAAAAGAACTTGCACAAGCTACTACTCTATGGATAAATAAAATACTTTAAAGGAGTTCTTAGATTTGATTTATCCCCAATTAACTCGCATCTTAGCAAAGATATATGAATCTTTTTACGTCTTTAATTTCTAACTTAAATTATTCTAAAAATGAAAAATCACCTTTTCCTAGTCCTTATTGGTCTTTTACTATTTGCCTGTGATGGAACAAATGAAAGCACAGAAGAAACCCCAAAAGACACCACTAACCAAGAGGCTAGTAATGAAGACACAGAGGCTGACATTGTCCAGAAAATAGATGAAAGTGAAACCTCAGCCAATCAACAGATAAGTATTGGTACATTTGTAGGAGTAGAGCAAGGAGATTATTTTTATTTTAAGATGAAGACAGATAGTGGAGAAGAAAAAAGCTTGATGGTTTTGCAAGGAGATGATACTTTTGATGCCATGTTTGAAAACCCTGATAGCTATAAAGGCAAAAAAGTAAAGGTTACTTGGGTAGCTACTAAGCAAGACATACCCGAAGCAGGTGGCGTAATAGATATTGATAAATACATCAAAGCAGAGATTATCAAGTAAAGAAATTATAAATCAAAAAACCTTCTTTTTCAATTTTGAAAAAGAAGGTTTTTATAAAAAATAAATTCAAAAATATAAACTACTCTAAGAAGATTTCTTTTTAAAACGGATATTGGCTCGGTTTTCTTCTCCATGTATGAGTTTGACGATATTTTTTTGGTGAGTCAATACTACAATTGCAAACATCACAAAACCAAACACAATCACCACTGGGTCTTCTGGATGAAATTTTGGGATAAACAATAACAATGGAAAAGATAAAGTTGCTATCAATGAACCCAAGGAAACATATTTGGAGAGAAGCAATACAACCACAAAAACGCCTACGCTCATCAAGGTAATCTTAAGATCTACTGCCAACATCATTCCTAGCAAAGTAGCTACTCCCTTGCCTCCTTTAAAACGAGCATAAATAGGAAAAATATGACCTATCACTGCGAGCAAACCAAAGATGAGTTGATAGAAGACAGTCTTGTATAATATAAACTCATCATAAGAATCAATGATATCAAACTTTATAAGTACCACAGCAAGTGAAGCTGCCAACCAACCTTTGAATATATCTACTGACATCACAAAAATCCCTGCCTTCTTACCCAGTACTCTAAATGTATTGGTAGCACCTGCATTGCCGCTACCATGCTTGCGGATATCTATTCCATAGTGATATTTCCCTAACCATATTGCAGTAGGAATAGAACCTAAAAGGTAAGCAACTACCCCAGCACTTAAGATGAAATATAAATTGGCATTAAAGTTTTCGAGAAATGATGCAAGCATAATTTTTAATCAAGTTTATACACAAAAGTAAATAGGTTTTTAGGATTATTCAAATCTATTTACTTGTAAAAAGAAGAATATTAAATGTTACTTTGAATATTCTTCTTTTTTTAAATATTTATTCAAGGGTTTTGTTTAAAAGAAAACGGTATATTTATATATTTTAGAGAAAATATTTTCCTGTTCTTAAAAGCCATCATCTTTCTTCTCTTTTTCAGGAGTTTTAATTTCCTCAGGGTTTTCTTCTGCTTTTTTCTTAGGCAACTCAGGTGCATTATAGATAGCTCTAAATTTATTGATAAAAGCTTCTTTTTTATCAACTCCTGCCAACTCTACGGTTTTTCCTGCCACTACATCATTGAAGCCATCATCAGAGGAAAGTGCTGATACAATCCCTACGGGCGAGGTCTCAAAATAATACCATATATCAGGGTCGGGTTGTAGATACATCGTAAATACATCTCCTTCTGCACTTTTGTGGATTTCAATAAAGCCTGTTACATTTTCATCAATGATTTTCTCGAAGATGCTTAATAAATGTAAAGGGCCTTCACTGTAGTAAGTCTTGTATTCGTCTGACCAATTGAGATTTACTTTAGAAAACACAAAAGGCACTTTCAAGTCTTTGGAAATTTCAGGAATAGGAATAGGACGAGTACCTATACTTTCTTCAAACTTCTTAAACTCTTTTTCTCCTGCTATTTCTGCGATTTTGGTGATGAGCGGATCCCCCTTCACAAGCGTAATAGGTTTCTCAGGCATTTTACCAATAATGGCAGCTTGCATGAGTGAAACAGATTTGAACTCTATAGGTAAGTTCACAGGCATCATCAAATCGAATTTATAACTCTTGTCTTTGATACTAAGACGACCTGAGCCTGATGTTTTGATGATTTTAGAGAGTGCTTCATCTACTAATTTAAAACGACCTTCTACAAAAATAGAAGCCTGAGAATCATCAAAGATAAGTTGATTTCCTGTATAGCTTTTTCCATCTCTCCGTATTTGTGGAGACACTTTAAACTCATTGATACTTGGGTTATAATCTAACACACCACTTGCTAAGAAAATATCTTGGTCTGCCTCAGATTGCTTAGGTGAGAGAAAGGTAGTATATAAATCTACTGCTCCAGAGGCATAGTGAAGCCCCGAGGTAATGGTCTGATCATCCACTTTCCGTTTTTCATCTAGCTCTAAGAATACTTCATCTCCTTTATCACTTTTATAGGGTATCCATTCATTAAAATCAGATCTGGTAGATAAATCAAGTTTGATAAAGCCATCAAGTGAGAGATCTTTTCGGTTGGCATACATCTTTATGCCTCCTTTATAGAGTACCCTTGACGTGATATAGAAGTTATCTTCTTCTGCCACTGTGCCTTGTGCAAAAGTAAACTTAGGAATAGATCCTTTTCTTCTTTCTGCTTTGGTAGTGTTTTCAGGCTCTATGAGTTCAAACTTATCAAACTTCACATTGAAGGTGTCATTCTGAACATTGACAAACTGATAAGTAGCATCTCCTTCAAATTCAAATCGAGATTTGATACGTATGTGTCCATTAAACAGACGGTGATAACGGTTCAAGGTATCTATCAACACAATCGCTTCATTAAGTTCTTGCATTTCAGCATCTTTTAAGATGATTACTTCCCCATCTTTAGGTACTATACTTGCATCGGCAGAGTTGATAAAAGGAACACCTTCTACTTTCATACTAAGGCTAGTGATATCATAAAATGCAGAAGATGCCTGAAAACGCAGGTTTTCTTGATTATAATCTTCACTACCAAAGATGGTAGAGGTAAAGTAAGAAGTAGAATCGCCAGTCATTGTAATATTTTTCTTCTTTAAATCCCAAATGGCTTCTTTGATAGAAGTACGATACTCAGAGTAAGGTAAAGAAAGTGAAGCAAAATCTCCAAATTCTAAATCAGGACGAATACTTGATTTCCCCTTGGAAAGGTCAAACTCAAAATCTACGAAATTACCTAATAAAACTGCTTTATTTTCATTGTAGAAATATCCTTTATCATACTCATAAGGGTCTCTATCCTTAGAATTGATTCTAAACTCTACGTTACTTCCCGAAAAATTAGTGATACCAAACTCAAAAGGCTCATCACTTACAGAAAGAATAGAAAAATCTTTGCGTGTGAGGTTTCCTTCACCTTTGAGTCCACTGCTAGTGATGTAGAGGTTTCCGTTCAGTGTAGTGGGTTCTATATTCTCATAAAGTGTAAAAAGTTTATCACGGTATCTTTGCTCAAAGACTCCCTCGGCCAATGTACTTTTAGCATCTTCCAAGCGGACAATCTCTTGACGGTTGGTGATTTCCATATTGTCATCATTAATATACCACTCAAGCTGAGCTTGTGTACCCGTAGCTTGTGCAAATTCGCCTCGTCCTTTTTTTCCTTCTTTGACTATAAAATCAATGTTATCAGAGGTTACAGAATCGGGCATAAAATAATATTCTGGTGCTGTGAGTGTAGTAGTGAGGTAATTAATCTCTCCTCCCGAAAGAAGACCATCTCGGTTCATCACTATTGAGCGGTTGAATTTGATATGAGCCCCTTTGACATCATTACTTTCAGGATAAAGCTTGTAACCCGTAGCAGGTGGTGTATGAGTGAATCCCATTGAAAAATCTGGTGGCCTCATAGGCACAAGTTGATCTTTAAATACAGGGAAGATATTGGATACAAACTTACCTGGAAAGACTGGTATTTTTGTATTGAGACTGTCCATATCTATCTCATCTATTTTGAAGTAAACTCTAGAGCTATCATAGGAGAAAGTTTTACGGTAGTCAGTGGCAAAATACATATCTCCCCCCATAGGAATATTGAGTTTAGGAAAAGACTCATAATAATTGCCTGTACCCTTGATTTTTCCTTTTTTACGTCCTGATTTATTGAGGTGATCATTGATTTGCATATTACCTGCCCCGAAGCTTATCTCTGCACCATATTCATTCCATTGCCCATTGGCATCTTCAGTTGTATCTTGGATAGCAAAAAGAATTTTATCTATTTCGGGCATCTCTAGCGTAAAGTCGTTGTAAAGCAAAAAGAAGTTTTTACCTATAAATCTAAAATTACCTACCGTGATTTCACCTTTCTCCATGTATAAGTTTCGTCCCCCATATACTTTAACTCGCTTTAAAGTGGGGTCTGGGATAATATTCACATTCAAGGCAACACTCATTGGGAAGCTTTCTATCCCTCTAATTAGCAATTCATTGTCTTGGCGAGTAAGGCTTGCATTTGGTGCGCCACTTACAGATGACTGAATCAAGAAGTTATCATGGTCATAAATATCATAAATCAATGAGTCAGTACGTCTAACGGTTTTTGCTTTGGTACGCTCAACGGCTTCTATAAAAAGATTGGCAGAGTCTGTCTGTAAGATTCGTTTTCCTAGTTCTATATTCCCTGTATTGGAATCATAAGTAAGATACCCCCTAGACTGCAAATCATTGGCTACTACACGGATGGTTCCTTCATTGCGTCTTAGGTCTTTTGCCATATCTTGTGCCGTAAATTGAATACTATTTAGTTTTTCGGCATATTTAGTAAATAGTTTAATAGGGTGAAAGTCATAAAGCCCTACCATCTCATTGTAGCGTTGTTGATTAAAAAAATCAAACGACTCAAATAAGGCAGGTCTCAGATTTTGAGCTCCGCTTAACATAAAAATATCCAAACTATCTTTTTCAAGATTATAACTCACCACATCTGCATCTATGTAAAATTGGTGATAACTATTGATAAAAGGTGTATTAGCAGCAGAAGTATTTCTATCTCGTATCATCTGAATAATTCGGTTTTCACGATAAAGCTTAAACTGAAGATTAGAGTGATAGAGTGAATCTTGCTCTCCTCCTAGATAGATTGACATACTGACCTGACTAGCAGTTACCAGAGAATCTGTAATCAAAAACTTGGGCGAACGAATCCTAAATGCTGTTCCTAATGGGCTTTCTCCTGTAATGATGGAAAGTTGATTAGGGTTAGTAGAATTACTGAAGATATTAATCCCTTCTAAGCAAAACCCTCCTTGATAGCTGAGGTCTTTACCAAATTGATTAATCAGTACATCAGCATCATAAGATATAAAGCGAGGATACTTGGCATCTTGTGGACTTTTACGGGCTCGACTCACAAACTCAAAATCACCCAACAAAGTCTTGCTCAGCATAATGGTATAGTTTAGTCGAGCATTTTTGACATTGAGAACAGGTTTGGTTACATCAAAAGCATAAGAATAAAACTGGCAAAATACTGCTGTAGGGTCTAGCTCTACACTTTGCCAATTAAAACTACCTCTTTTACCTACAAACTGATTGTTAGATATTACGAATATTCCTTCGGTTTTGTGTATGCCTGTAGAATCAAAAGGGGTAACAAATACAATCTCAGTATTCTTAAAGCGAATCACTGCTCCTGCTATATTGGGCAGTTCATCATTGCTTAGCTCTCCTTCTGTAGAAACAGTAAACTCATTGCGAGCTGCTTCCATATCTTTTATAAATTCGAAACTAAAATCTCCAATGGCGTATAATTTACTAAACTTATTGGCGTGCAGTGTCTGACCAATAAGAAAACCACGTGTAGTCTCAAAAAAGCTTTTGATATTGGCAGCTACCTTAGCCTCTACAAGCTCTTCTGATACACTTAAAAAATTATCTAGTTGTGAACTACTGATTTTTCTTTCTTGCAAACCATTAAAGATAGAGCGAAAAAGATCATGATACTCAGCTGCAATAGTAGCTCTTGTAGGAGCAAGTTTTTGACAGATTTTGATAACCCGTTCTTTTTGAGAAGCACTTATTTTCCCTCCCTCCCAAAGTGCCTTAAAAACATCTGCTGTAGAGATTATTTCAGCCTTGCCTGTTTTCTGAAGTTGCTCACTTGCATAAGTGATAAAATCAGTAGGGCTATCTGGGAAATTATATCGTTGTGCCTGTGCTACATACACATAGCCTAAGGTAAAACATATTAATAATATTATTTTTTTTGCCATAAGAAAGCTTGTTTGATAGGTAAGTGTTATATAGTTATTTTATTGTTAGGTAATTGGTAATGAACGCCTTCTAATAGAAGAATACATTTTTAGATGGATAGAAAATCGGCTTATCAAACATTTAGATATTCTCCTATTCACTTCTAAAATATTAATTTATTATAGTATCTCTAAAGAACAATAAGTACATAAAGTAACAAATTAGTTTAGGTAAAATACTCATTATCATATTATTACAAACTTATAACTCATGATTTATAACTTATCTTTTACTAAATATAGAATTATCA
>Ga0163144_10029190_pt1 | contig 10599 bp, 8 predicted proteins | sample OliLak19BULKMAT1_FD_123175 | JGI IMG/M metagenome (GOLD analysis project Ga0163144, IMG submission 123175) | Freshwater microbial mat bacterial communities from Lake Vanda, McMurdo Dry Valleys, Antarctica - Oligotrophic Lake LV.19.BULKMAT1 | ecosystem: Environmental > Aquatic > Freshwater > Lake...
ACCTTTCTGTCTGCAAAGCATTGTTGAAGAATATCTAACGCACGGTCATCATTTTTATCGCGAAACGTAGGCACAATCACATACTTATTGCTGATATAGAAATTTGCATACGAAGCCGGCAATCGCATATCCTCATAAACTATGGCAGTCGGCATTGGCAATTCAACGATATTCATCTGCTTGCCATTCTCCAGACGCAATTTTTTTAAGGTCTTCAGATTTTCCTGAAGCAGTTCGTAATTTTCATCCCGCTTATTTGATTCAACGATCGTTGCTACCGTATCCTCATTGACAAAGCGAGTCAGGTCATCAATATGTCCATCGGTGTCGTCCCCGACAATGCCATCGCCCAGCCAGAGAATGTGATTCACTCCGTAATAATTGTATAAATACTCTTCAATCTGTGTCTGATTGAGATTAGGATTTCTGTTGGGATTCAAAAGACACGCACTGGTTGTTAATAAAGTGCCTTTGCCATTAAATTCTACAGATCCTCCTTCCATCACAATGCCAGGATGAACAACCGGAATATTATACTGCTTCGCTATCAGGGTTGGAATTACATCATCCAGATCAAATGGCGGATACTTTCCACCCCAGGCGTTGTAGCCCCAATCCACAATCATTTTTTTCTTCTCGTTCGGGTTAATCAAAAAAGCAGGGCCATGATCGCGGCACCACGCATCATTGGTAGGATGAAAAAAGAATTCGACTTGTGATAGATCCGCCTCTGCTTTTTGTAAATGGCCTAACGCTTTTTGCTTCATAGCCTCATCCCGCACATTGATGTTCACTCTTTCTCCTTCCGCTACACGCTTTATAAATTCTGTATATACCGGATAGATCGTTTCAATCTTGCCGGGCCATGATGCTTCTTTGTGCGGCCAGCTTAACCAAGTGGCGGTATGTTTTGCAAACTCTGCAGGAAAGTAGTAACCTAATTCTTTGGGGGTCATAATAAAATAAATGCTGGCTATTGGGTACTGAATACTGCAATCCTTATCAACGATCAGTCTTCGTCAATATATCTTTTCGTAATGGGCTGATAAGAATCTATTCTTCGATCGCGAAGGAAAGGCCAATGCGTGCGATAGCGATCTGTTTTGCTCAGATCTATTTCCATGATATTTACTTCCTCTTTATCGTGAGAGGCTTTATACAAAATACTTCCAAACGGATTGGAGATGAAAGATCCTCCCCAGAAATTCATGGCTCCGTTTTGCTCGGACCCAACACGGTTCACACTTACCACATGAACACCGTTGGCGATGGCATGACTCCGTTGCATCGTTTGCCATGCATTGTACTGTTCTGTATTGGTGGCTTCATCTTGTGAGGTGGCCCAACCGATAGCGGTTGGATAAAATAATATTTCTGCACCCATCAAGGAGGTAATTCGCGCAGCTTCCGGATACCATTGATCCCAACAGATGAGAACACCCAATGTGGCAAACCTGGTTTTGAAAATTTTATAGCCTAAATCGCCCGGGGTAAAGTAAAATTTCTCATAATAAGCAGGGTCGTCCGGAATGTGCATCTTCCTATACTTGCCAAGATAACTTCCATCGGCATCAATCACCGCAGTGGTATTGTGATAAAGTCCTTCGGTGCGTTTTTCAAAAAGGGAAGCGATAATAACAACACCCAGTTCCTTCGCCACTTTTGAAAGAGCATCGGTGGAGGGACCTGGAATGGATTCAGCTAATTTGAAATTTTCATAATCTTCTACGTCACAGAAATAAAGGGAGGTAAACAATTCCTGAAGGCAAACGATTTGTGCACCCCCTGCAGCCGCTTCAATTACTTTTTGAATAGCCTTTTCTAAATTTTCTTTTGGCTCTTTGGTACAACTCATTTGCACCATACCGATTCTTACTTTTTTCACTCGCTCGGAATTTAAATTCAAGGTGTAAAAATAGGTATTTAAACGTTAAAAGAATCAGGGTTTTATGGCGCGCACCATCTCACGCTTGCCAGGCGGACCGGGCAAAGATTCAACGATCAATCCCAACGATTTCAAATCGCGCTTCAATTGACCTTTGGCGCAATACGTGACAAACATACCACCTGATTTCAATGTCTTGACAACTTTATCCAGCACTGTCAATTCCCACAGTTCAGGCTGCTTGTTTGGCGCAAACGCATCGAAGTAAATCAAGTCATATTGCAGTGGACCCAATTCAACATCCTGAAGGGATTTTTCAAGTTTTAATAGCCTGAGATGTGAATTAATTTGGTTCCAATTCTCCCACTCTGCCTGATGGAGCTTTTTGAACAGATTGTTGTTGTCTGGGTAGTTTAATTTTACCCACACTTCCTGGCTGAGCGGATACGTCTCAAGAGAAGTATACGCCACCGGAATGTTGATTTCAATTGCTTCTGCTACCGTGAGTAGCGCATTGAGCCCGGTGCCAAAGCCTACTTCCAGAATGGAAATTAATTTTGGCTGTTGCGTCTGCACTAAGTGCCTGAATCCGTGCTCAACAAAAACATGCAATGATTCCTGCACAGCTCCATGGCGTGAATGATAGCTTTCGTCCAGCGCTTCATTGAAAAGCGAGTGGCTGCCATCTCCGGTAACAATAATTTTTATCGTATCCAAAACTGATTTAAGTCATCTCAAATTATGAAGTAATATACAAGCGAAATACTATCTTTAAAATGTTATGCAACCAAAGCGTACAGAACACAAACATCTCGTTGTAATCCTGTATATTCTCTTTATTTCCGTCATTCTTTATTTCGGCAGGAGCCTGTTTGTTCCCCTTTCTTTTGCTACACTAATTAGCTGCATGCTCTATCCGGTTTGCGCGTGGCTGGAAAGACATAAATTAAGCAGAATGGGAGCGATCATAGTAAGCATTTCAGCGCTTACAATACTTTTTGGTTTTATCGTGTATTTGCTGGTGAGTCAGTTGATCGGCTTTTTTCAGGAATGGCCAGAATTACAATCGAAACTAGCCGGTGCCACCGAGGATCTAAGCGCCTGGCTTAGTGGCCATTTCAATATTGAACGTGAGCAGCAAATTCAATGGTTAAACAAAACCTTAAATGATTCCGGTGCGAATGCGATGTCCATCATTAGCAAAACCTTATCTGCATCTGCGGTAGGAGCTGTGTTTATCATCCTCATTCCAATTTATGCCGTGCTGATTTTATATTATCGCCACAAGTGGCTTGAAGTCCTTTATCGTTTGTTCCCTGCCGAAGGGCGTGAACGTATTCGGGAAATTGTGATATTAAGCATTCAATCCTACTACAACTTTATTAAGGGAATGGCCGTGGTCTATGTAATAGTCGCCTTCCTTAATAGCACAGGATTATTTTTATTGGGAATACCACACGCCATTCTATTCGGGTCTATTGCCTCTATTCTCACATTCATTCCATATGTAGGCATTTTAGTTGCTTCGCTGTTACCCATATCCATGGCATGGATTACTTATAATTCAATCTGGTATCCGCTGGGTGTCGTTGCCATTTTTGCCTTTGTACAATACCTGGAGGCAAACTTGATTTTTCCATTGGCCGTAAGCAGCCGTTTAAAAATAAATGCCATGGTGACGATCGCCTTCATTTTTGTTGGCGCAATCATCTGGGGCGTTTCCGGTATGATTTTGTTTATCCCATTTTTGGGAATCCTCAAACTGGTGGCTGACCGCACACCATCACTGAAAACGTTGTCAATAATCTTAGGAGACGAAAAGAATTAGACTTACTCTTTTATTATTAAGGCAACGGCATAAGCGTTCACACCTTCTTCCCTACCAATGTAACCAAGCCTTTCGGCCGTGGTCGCTTTTATAGAAATATCTTCTTCGGATATATTCATTAAGGGTGCCAGTACCTTTTTCATTTGCGATATGTGTGGATTCACTTTAGGTGCTTCCAGGCAAAGTGTACAGTCAACATTTTCAACACGCCATCCTTTTTCTGAAAGCATGCGAGTAACATCCTGTAAAAAAAACTTGCTATCCATGCCACTCCACCGTGGATCCGTATTCGAATAGTGAAATCCAATGTCGCGAAGATTGGCTGCGCCCAATAAGGCATCACAAATAGCATGTATAAGAACATCTGCATCCGAGTGCCCTACCGCACCCTTGGCGGCTGGAAGTTTTATTCCACCGAGGTAAAAATCACGTCCCTCTTCTAACTGATGCACGTCAAAACCGAGGCCCACACGTATTTTCATACATTTACTTTTGTTCAAAAATAATCGGATTGACTGGCATACAATACTTAATACCCTATATTTAAAAAAGCAATCTGCATTCATGAGTCTGTTTCGGAATTTTTTGGTTGGTAAAGAGAGTGTCCCTTCTCGTAAAGAATTCAAATACGCCATGCTTCGAGGCCAGTTTGCCTGCCTCATCTGTGCCGTTGCCCTATTTTACACAATCCTGGATACCGTGAATCGAGTGAGTGTTTTTTTGCCTTGGTATTCCCTTCTGGCGGGGATCTCTCTCGTTACACTCTTACTAAATAGAAAAAAATATTACACTGCCGCCACTATCCTTCAATTAGTGCTTTTTAACAGCATGATCTACTTATTTGCTGATATGGATCATCCTTACGGAGGGGTTTTCTTTTACTTCATGACATGCTCCATCGCAGGGCTTATTTTGCTCAACTACTATCATAGCACCTATAGTCTTTTCTTTGCATTACTCCCAATCGTATTAGGATGGCTGGCATACACCACCAATTTGAATCTGGTACCCTCACCCGTTTACGAGGAGTCTATGATTCGAACTAATTTCCTCGCTAACTTAACAATCGGAATATTATCAAACGTATTCGTTGTGTATTTTTTAATCAAGCGCAACTATGAAACCGAAAAATCACTTCGCGACAGTGAAAAGAATCTAATAAAAATTTCTGCTGACCTCAAAGTCAGTGAAGAGCGTTTCGCCATGGCGCTGGAAGGTACGCGGGCCGGAATTTATGAATGGAGGGTTAAAAATAATTCGATCTATGTAAGCCCCTATTGGAAAAACCTGCTGGGTTACCAAGACCATGAATTAAAAGATTTGAACATATCCTTATACATTTCTTTTGTACACCCCCAAGATGTAGCCAGTACATCGCAATGCATTCAAGACCATTTACTTACTCATCACCCCTATCAGAATGAACTTAGGCTTCGAACCAAGAGTGGAGTTTATAAATGGTTTCTGGATAGTGGCATTTCAAAACTTGACGAGGAAGGAAATACCTCTGTAGTGATTGGTTCTATCATTGACATTGATGAAAGAAAAAAGGCTGAAGAACAATTGGCATTGAAGAATGCGCAACTCGCCAAAACCAATGAAGAATTGGATCGATTTGTTTATAGCGCTTCGCACGACATGCGCGCACCGTTAAGTTCCTTACTGGGGTTAATCTTCATTTCAGAAAAGGCAACTGATCCCGAAGACATTAAGGACTGTTTAAACAGAATGAAATCACGCGTGAAGGTGATGGAAGGTTTTATTAAGGAAGTAACTGATTACTCGCGAAACGCCCGCTTTGAAATTGCCTGGCAGCCGATCTCTTTCCTGGAACTCACAAAAGAAATTATTGATTCGCTGAATTATTCCTTTCCCAGCGAAAAGGCGGATGTGCAAATTTCTGCGCCCGAAGATTTTGCAATCAGTTGCGACCCGCACCGACTAAAAATAATCATGAATAATCTGCTTGCCAATGCCTTTAAATATGCTGACGCTTCAAAGTCAAAGCAAGAAATAAAGATCGTTGCCAATTTACATGATACCCATTGGTGTTTTACCATTCAGGACAATGGCGTGGGGATTTCTGAAGAACACCTGCCGCGCATCTTTGAAATGTTTTTCCGGGCTTCCGAAAACTCAGAAGGATCAGGATTGGGTCTTTATATTGTGAAAGAGACCCTTGATAAATTGAACGGGAAAATTTCAGCACAATCAGCACTGCATAAAGGAACCACGTTTACTCTAACGCTGCCGCTTTTGAAAAAAGCCTATTAGTTTTCTGCTTTGTAATACATCACACTCGCATTACTCTCCCTGAAGATTCGATTGGCCATACGGTAAACATCGGCCGTAGTCACTTCCAGTATTTTCTCTTCTTCCTGATTTACAAGATCCGCATTGCCCGAAAGGGCTGCAAAAGCAAGATTCATGGCGCGATTAATAACCTCCACTTCACCAAACTCAAGGGTGGCAAGGGCTTGATTTTTTACCTTTTGTATTTCAGCATCAGTGACACCATTTTTCATAATCTCATCCAGAATCAAATCCACCTCCTGCTCGGCATCGGTCAATGAAATGCCATCTTTTACTCTGCCGCTGATCACGAGCAATCCCGGATCGATAGACCCTGTTGTAAAAGAAGAAATAGAAGTGAATATTTCCTTTTGTTGTACCAGTGTATTATAGAGTCTGCTGGAGTTACCACGACTTAAAATATCGCTCAGCAAATCAGAAGCATAGAAGTCAGCGTCAAACCTTGCCGGCATATGATACGCTTTGTAAAGTGCATTGGCCGGCACTTTGGCTTTCACCTCCAGTTCTCGCTTTGCCAGTTGCATCGGCTCAGCCTGAATTTTTCTCTCCGGCTTGTTACCTGCCGGTATCGGACCAAACCATTTTTCGGCAAGACCCTTAACCTGATCAACAGTAACATTTCCTGCTACCACCAGGATGGCGTTATTAGGAATGTAATATGTAAAAAAGAAATCCCTTACATCGTCCAGGGTCGCGTTTTCAATATGACTGATCTCTTTGCCGATCGTTGCCCACTGATAGGAATGAGTTGTATACACCAACGGTCGGAGTTTTAACCATACATCGCCATAGGGCTGATTGAGATAACGCTGTTTAAATTCTTCAATCACTACTTTCCGCTGCACTTCAAGCACCTGTGGATCAAATGACAAACTCAACATGCGATCGCTTTCAAGCCAGAAGCCCGTTTCAATATTTGCTGCAGGTACGGTTAAATAGTAGTTGGTAATATCTGCGTTGGTAAATGCATTGTTTTCACCACCCACCATCTGCAGGGGCTCATCATAGTTTGGAATATTGATTGATCCGCCAAACATTAAATGCTCAAAAAGATGCGCGAAGCCGGTTTTATCCGGGCTCTCATCACGTGAGCCCACGTCATAGAGAATATTCATGACAGCTATTTGCACGGTAGGGTCTTGGTGCACAAACACGCTGAGGCCATTGCTCAGCACAAATGAAGAATAAGGAATCATAGTCCTACAAAACTAGTAAACTTGACGGTCATCAATTCAAATATAACATCAGGATCAAATTTTGCTATCTTTCTCAAATACTGACTGGGCGATGGCTGTTGAGATCATATTAATTATTTTGAGTTCGTTAGTGGTCTTTTCATACGTGTTTGATCTGGCTGCCAAAAAGTTTAGAATTCCCTCTGTTATTTTGCTCTTACTGAGCGGGATAGGTCTTCGTTATGTGGCAGACTTTTTTAAAATCACCACCATAAATTTTAATTCAGTACTTCCGCTCATCGGCACCATCGGTCTTATCCTGATTGTGCTGGAGGGGTCACTCGAATTAAAACTCGAAAAGAGAAAGGCCCGGCTTATAAAAAGCTCACTTTATTCAGCCTTTTTCATTCTGCTTCTGACCACCGTATCGATTGCCCTGTTTTTTTTCTACATGAGTGGAGATACCTTTCACAAATGTTTTCTCAATGCTGTTCCGCTGGGCATCATCAGTTCAGCCATCGCCATTCCTTCCGCTGCAGTGCTTTCACCAGGGCGGAAGGATTTCATCATCTATGAGTCCTCCCTTTCAGATATTTTTGGAATTATCTTATTCAATTTCATGCTTGCCAATGAAACGATCAGCGGGTATTCTTTTTTTAGCCTGGGTTGGCAAACCATATTGATTCTTGTTTTAGCAGGCATCTTTTGTCTCGCCCTTTTATATCTTTTGAAAAGGATCACACACCACCTCAAATTTTTTCTGATCATCTCCGTTCTCATGCTGGTATATGGAATCGGTAAACTCTTCCATTTACCAACACTGGTAATCGTTCTCGCTTTTGGATTATTCCTTAATAATCTTCAATGGATAAAATATGAATGGTTCAACCGGATTTTCATCTACGAGAATTTCACAAAAGATCTGAATCAGTTAACTCAGCTGAGCGGAGAAAGTGCTTTTATCGTACGCACATTTTTCTTCCTGATTTTTGGATTTTCGCTGAATATCGGAACGCTGCTTCATTTAGAGGTGCTTGAAAGAGGTTTGATTATCGTTGGGCTCATTTATGTCATCCGGGTCACCTATCAGAAATTATTTATTCCAACCGCTTCCTGGGCCCAAATTTTTCTTTCTCCTCGTGGCCTTATTAGCATTCTCCTGTTTTTTAGTATTCCGGAAGAACAAAAACTGGAAGGGTTAACAAACGGCCTCCTGTTTTTCGTCATCTTGACCACCAGCGCAATAATGGCTATGGGGTTATTAAGCAGCAACGAAAAAAAATCCGACACGAACGGACATTCTCATTAGAAGTCATTAATCAAAATTCTAACTTGCCTTTTGTTCCTAATTACTATGAAATTCATACGCAAAAAATATTCTGACGAAACCCTTCGCGGCCTATATAGCGCATTGCTTCATCCTCGACTGATCGAGGAAAAAATGCTTATTCTGCTCAGACAGAATAAAATCAGCAAGTGGTTTAGCGGCATTGGTCAGGAAGCGATTTCGGTAGGCATCACTCAGGCGCTTGATAAGGACGAATACATACTGCCTATGCATCGCAACCTGGGCGTGTTCACGGGTCGTGAATTACCCTTTGTCAGATTATTTGCACAATGGCAAGGCACCATGATGGGTTACACCAAATGCCGCGATCGTTCCTTTCACTTTGGCACCAATGAACATCACATCGTGGGGATGATTTCTCACCTTGGCCCGCAGAACGGTGTAGCCGATGGCATCGCGCTAGCCAGTAAACTCAAAGGCGAGAAAAAAGTAACGGTCGTATTTAACGGAGATGGTGGCACCAGTCAGGGCGATTTTCATGAAGCTGTGAATGTGGCAGCTGTGTGGAATTTGCCTGTGATCTTCGTGATTGAAAATAATGGTTACGGATTATCAACACCCAGCAGCGAACAGTTTAAATGCAAACAGTTTATTGACAAAGCCATTGGATATGGCATTGAAGGGGTGCAGGTAGATGGAAATAATATCCTTGAAGTATATGATACTGTATCGTCTCTGGCTGAAAGCATTCGCAAAAAGCCCAGACCGATATTGTTAGAATGTATGACCTTCCGCATGCGTGGCCACGAGGAGGCATCAGGCACCAAGTATGTTCCTAAAAAACTGATGGAGGAATGGGCCAAAAAAGATCCGGTAGAAAATTTTGAAAGCTATCTGATCAAAGAGAAAGTGATTGATGCTAAGTATGCTGAGGTGATTCGAAAAAAAATAAAAAAAGAAATTGACGAAGGACTGAATGAAGCCTTTCGGGAAACATTACCGGAGGCAAATACAGTAAGGGAACTGAATGATGTATACGCACCCTTCACGCAGCAAGTAGTTACCCCTTCTGAAAAAACATCGGAGAAAAGATTCATTGATGCCATCAGTGACGGCCTTCGCCAAAGTATGGAGAAACATGCCAATCTGGTACTGATGGGTCAGGACATTGCCGATTACGGTGGCGTATTTAAAATTACAGAAGGCTTCGTAGAAAAATTTGGGAAAGATCGGGTGCGCAACACCCCACTTTGCGAGGCTGCCATTGTGGGCGCCAGTCTTGGTCTTTCGATCAAAGGCATGAAAGCTATGGTGGAGATGCAGTTTGCTGATTTCGTGACAGAAGGATTCAATCAGATTGTAAATAATCTGGCAAAGATTCATTGGCGCTGGGGCCAGCCTGCCGATGTGGTGGTCAGAATGCCAACCGGAGCGGGCACGGCTGCTGGTCCGTTTCACAGCCAAAGTAATGAGGCGTGGTTTTTTCACACACCCGGATTAAAAATTGTTTATCCATCTAATCCATACGATGCAAAAGGTTTGCTCTGCGCAGCTTTGGAAGATCCCAATCCATACTTATACTTCGAGCATAAACTTCTGTACCGATCCGTAAAAGATCAGATTCCAGATGACTACTATACTATTGAAATTGGAAAAGCAAAGTTGGTGAATGAAGGTTCTGATCTTTCAATCATCACCTATGGCATGGGCGTGCTGTGGGCTAAGGAAATTATAGGAAGCATGCCCGAAGTAAGTGCCGATATTCTTGACTTGAGAACCTTGCTTCCGTGGGATAAAGAAGCCGTGATGGAAACAGTGAAAAAGACGAATCGTGTATTAGTGCTCCATGAAGATACGCTTACCGGAGGCATTGGTGCAGAAATTGCCGCTTGGATTAGCGAGCATGCTTTTTCTCATCTTGACGCCCCTGTAAAAAGAGTGGCTAGTTTAGATACCGCCATTCCCTTTGCCTCCACTCTGGAAAATGATTTCTTGCCAAAAGGAAGAATTAAAGGAGCTATTAAAGATCTGTTGAGCTTCTGATTTTAGAACATTCAGCCGGCACCATTTTCAGTAAAAAACAGATCATTGCTTTTTTGCTTATCTTGGC
>Ga0163144_10029192_pt1 | contig 10599 bp, 11 predicted proteins | sample OliLak19BULKMAT1_FD_123175 | JGI IMG/M metagenome (GOLD analysis project Ga0163144, IMG submission 123175) | Freshwater microbial mat bacterial communities from Lake Vanda, McMurdo Dry Valleys, Antarctica - Oligotrophic Lake LV.19.BULKMAT1 | ecosystem: Environmental > Aquatic > Freshwater >...
CGCGCCCCCAGACGCCAATGGTAATATCATTGTTTACCAGCAGTCTGGGCATGGAAAGACTAGCCACTTTGCCAAATCTAAGCTAAGTAGATTTAAGGACGGGAATCATTCGCGTTGGATAGGGCCAGGACTTTAAGGCCATGAACAACCGACTAGCTAAAGCGTCCAGGATTTTCCTAATGTTGTTGCCGGTGTTTTTGATTGGCCTCGTTTTGTACATAAACTTTTACTATGGCTACCTGGTGCTCACAGCTGGCAGCCCTGGCTATGAAGCCTTTGTTAATAAACAAACCTACTTTAGCCCTCAGCGATTGCGTGTGCGGCCAGGTACATATCAAGTGAGCTTGCGCGGACCGCGCGTTAATAGCCAGACCATATCTGTTTCCGTAGGCCTTAGGTCCGAGGGTGTCGCCGCGCCAACGGCTCCACCGCTAACCGATGAACAGATCGTTCGGAAAGTTCTTTCAGCAAACAACGAGCACACTGTTTACAGTGTTATATTTTTCGAAAAGGACTATTGGTTTGTGGCCTACACAGGTGCACCCGGAGAAGACACTAGCATGACAATTGGTCGCTACACTTCGGGCATCTGGAACCTAGTAGATTCAGGGACTTTCCTTACCGGAGAAGATGTATCTTACGCTCCAGATTCGGTAAAACTGTTCTTAGACGAAGGGACCACGCCAGATGATGCACCCTAGGCAATTTTTATTGAGCACTCTTTATAGACAATTAAGCCGGAGCTATGTACTGCTGGATAAATATGCATTAAACAAACTGCAGAGCAATTTCTTGGCTGTAACACGATTATTAACTATAGTTGCTACCATTGCTATTTTTGTCATCATGCCCCAGGCGCAAGCTATTACCCAAGCTGAATTTAATTCTATTGTTACTAGTCCGTACTACGACCCAGGTTCAGCAATTTGCGATATCTCGCCCACGAGTGCAACGGGCGGGGCACGTGCAGGCTCAAAACTGTTCTTTATTGGCGATTCACTCACCGTGGGAGCAATAAGAGCAAGGCTACTAGCAAAATCCAGCGCGGCTTCTTATGAAGTTGATGAAAGATATACTTCAGAGAATATAAAGGTAGACGGCGCATCATATGCACGAGTAAAGGGCAAGTCTGTAGAGGCGACAGAAGGGTTCCGTATTGGTAGAACAATTACTAATCTCAAACAGCATGAGGCGGATTTTAGTACAGGGTCAGCCGATATAATCGTAATAGCTCTGGGCACAAATCATGAGTCGGACATGCTCGTTAATGCAGCCGAGTTAGTGACATACCTTAGAAGCGTAAATGCAAATCTTAACAATAAGAGCAGCATAATGTGGATTAATACGAACTATACGGACACCAGTCTGACGCCAAGCTCGACAGTAAATAAAGAAATTGAGTCAGCCGCTATACAGAGTAACTTTACTGTCCTCGACATCGCAAGCACCGGGCCAGCGCCCAATAATGGGGGCATCCACTACAACAGTTCCGGGTATGAAGCAAGGTCTGACAAAATTCTTGAACTAATAGGCGGTGTGGTACAAGCTCCGGTAGCTGGTGGTGATGCTACACCTGCGGCTACGGATAACTATGCGGTGGCGTGGAGCTACCTAGTTAGTACTATGGGGCTATCAGAGAACGCGGCAGCCGGCATCATGGGCAACCTAGAGGCTGAGTCGGGTATAAATCCGAAAAACATGCAGCGCAAGAAACCGGATGCCCCACCAGACGACATTAAGCGTGAAGAACCTCAGTTGCCAACAGAGACCGGAAAAGAAAATGTAGTAAATCATTCAATCTACGGAGCACGGGGTTACGGCATAGTCCAGTGGACAACACGCAGCAGGCAAGATAATTTCTTAAGCTTTTCGCTTGGTAATGGCCCAGCACCCTTCAACACAAAAAGAACAAATGGCGATTTGTTATACCAGCTTGATTATATGAAATATGAACTTGAGAGTGGGTTCTTTAACCGAGCAAATAACGTAGTAAGAAATCCGAATGTCAGCATTAATGACGCCGCAGATATTATAGCTCTGTACTATGAAACACCTGGTGGTGTAATTATTCCAAGGCCACATCCAGACAAAACGGAGGCTGAGAATAAGACGATAATTCAAAACGCTACAAAATCACGAGAAAGCGTACTGAACCTTCGCCGCCAAAAGGCATCATCTATACTACAGCGGTTCGCTGGCACCGTTGGCACGCCGGGTACTCCGTCTACTGCCCCAGGGGGTGGATGCGGTGGTGCGGCAGACTCGCCGTCGACCGATCTTGCGAAAGAATATATCCCTGATTGCAGCATCAATAACGGTAATGCGGCGATTGCTTGCACGGCGATAGATCAGCTTATTAATATCCCTTACAACGTAGAGAAACGAGCGGCGGCAACAGACCCATCACCTGAGTTCTTAGACTGTAGTGCCTTTACTGGTATGGCTGTCTACAGGACATTTGGAGTGGACTTGAGTGGTATGTGTTCAATCGAATATAGGAGTAACGATAATTTCGAAGAGATTGATGTACACAGCATACAGCCCGGTGATTTAGTTGGTCTTGGTACTAGCTGTGGACCGGAGGGCCATATAGGTATAGTCGTTAGCTACGACTCCGCTACAAAAAAGCTCATTACGGTTGAGGAATCGAGCGATAAATCAGGGCTAAGGGGCATAGGTGGACAGGGTGGCTATAATGTAGGCCTAGAGGCGGATGGCTTCACAGAATTTCCATACCAATGGGCGGTTAGATACATAGGTCCTAAAAATGCAAATTAGGGAGTACACGATATGAATCCAGTAAACAAACGCTTTTTGGTATTAGCCGGAGCCGCCGTAGTAATAATTCTGGTTATCATTTTTGGATCACAAAAGAATGCGGGTATTAAGCCGGGAGGAGAATATATAAGCCCTGACACTCCGGCGTTCTTGGTTTACAAAAAAGATACTTATAAGCCTCTGAGTACCAACGGTGCCAACAATTTACTAGCCAAAGATATGGCCTATTTTGCGAGAACAAAATTTCCTGCTTATGACCCTGAAAAACAGCCCGGCATTACTTTTACGCTAACTAGTGACCCAGTAAAAAATAATGGTACCGTAGAATTCGAAGGAAAATACGAGAAGGTTAAGGACGTAATAAAAGTGAGTGTGACTGAGCTAGAGAATAACCGAATTAAAACCTCAATCACTAATACAAAAACTGGGACAAATATGGATTCGGAGCTACCATCCAACAGCAAGACAAACACTTTCATTGGTTCGCTGCCAGTCTTTACAAACGATTATTTAGTCTACTACTCACTCACCACCAATAAGATTACTGTGCTGTTATATGGCGACTATAACGAAGCGAGAAAGGCCGAGGCCCTAAAGGTGGTGTCAGATGCTCTAGGTATACCATATATTAATGATGAGCACATAGATTTTTACTACACTCAGCCCGATACGGGGCAAGGAGACGGGCAGGTTAAACGGTCGATAACCAGCGTGCGTGATGAGCCCCTTTATGCTTGGCGAGCGACGACAGCGATAATATTCGCGCGCTGAGTAAAGCGCTTGTCGATGATGTCAGCATCAGTCGTGGTTATGAATGTTTGATACTTTTGCAGATAGTCAGTCAGTGCGCGGCGTCTTTTGCCATCTAGTTCACTGAACACATCATCTAGTAGTAGGAGTGGTTTTTGGCCGCGAACCTTTTCTAGTAGTTCCAGCTCAAATATCTTCAGGGCCAGAAGAGCGGTACGCGTTTCCCCGCGTGAAGCAGTACTGCTCGCAGGGGTATTATCAAAACTTAAAACCAAATCATCACGGTGCGGACCAACAGCCGTGAAGCCTCTTAAAATGTCCTTACCTAGTGATGATTCAAGCTTACGGAGTAGAGCAGTTTCATAATTTTCAAATGGTAATTGGCTCTCATAGCTAGCGACCACAGTCGTTTCCGACTGAGCGATGCTTTGGTACAAGCCATTGAGCTTTATATTGAGCTGTTCGATGAGCTTTGCCCGCGCCTTGGCGATATGCCCGCCGAGTTCGCTTAAGCGCACATTCCATACGAAAATCTGCTGCTCAATATCATGGGGCTGGTGTTTTAAAAGACTGTTGCGCTGGCTCAAAACACGCCGGTAATGCTTACGAATAGCGGCGAAGCCCGGCTCTAGCTGTTCGAGCAAGTCATCCATATAAATCCGGCGGGCATCCGGCTGGCCGTGCAATAAGAGCAGGCTGTTTGGCTCAAATAGGACAACCGGCATTGTGTGCTGGTGGGACAGCCTAGCAAATGGTTTGTCATCAAGAATGTATGACTTGGTGCTTTTGCCGACTGTTTTAGTTATCTTAACCGTTCTTTTGGTGCCGTCTTTTAAATTAGCGTCGAGTCTTGCCCATGGTTTATTAAAACTTACCAGCTCCGTATCAGACACCCTATAAGAAGCGCCCTGAGTAATAACCAATATAGCCTCGAGTAAGTTAGACTTGCCACTAGCGTTTGGGCCAACAATAATGTTAACGCCTTCCGAAAACTCAAATGAATCATCTGGGTAGGAGCGGAACTGCTGAAGTCTAATAGAGGTTAAAGTCATAATAGTTAAAAGTTAATAAGGTTTATAAAGTATAGAACTTCGAAAGGGGGCTAAAGCTTCTTTATCAGTCCGGAAAGCGTTCTTGATATCTGTAAACATTCCTCTATAAGGTTCTCACATTTTTGTGATTCTATATAGGCTAGATCACCACTGAGCCGCAACATAGAGCGCACCTCTCCACAAGAACATTTCGCAATAAATAGAAATTGTTTAAACTCTTTATTACTTCTTCTTTCAAACCCCTCGGCAACGTTATTCATGATTGATACAGAAGCTCTTTGTATCTGGTCTCTATAGGAATACTCCTTGATATTTTTGCAAACACTATAAATCTCCGTGGTCAACAATTTTGCTTTTTGCCATGCAATAATATCTTCGAACTGTCGTATAGGAGCCATGCTTTATGAATTTTCTACCTTACAAACTTTATAAACTAGTTGCGCTCTATGAGCGTAGCGGCATGATGATGTGCTTGTAGCCCTTGCCGTCAGGGTCAGTTAGCAAACAGGGGTCGAGCTTACCGTTAAAACTAAACTTTATGGTATTGCCCGTAAAGACATGTAGTGCATCAAGTAAAAATCGTGAGTTTAGCGTCACCTCGCCGCTGCCTTTAATCTCGGCCGTAGCACTGGCGGTGTTTTCACCCAACTGTGATGCAACAGACCGAATACTAACTTGTTTGCTTAATTCATCGACTTTAATGGTCACACTGCCGGCACTTTCGCGGGCGAAAAGTGAAGAGACCTTTGTAATATTAGTAAAATCAGCTCTACTAAGCGTAGCGGTAACCTCAAATTTAGCCGGGATAAGCTTGCGGTAGTCTGGGTAGGAGCCTTCTATTAGACGGCTAACTAGTTCAATTTCTCCAACCTGTAGTAGTACTTGCTGTTCATCATGCGTGATTACTACTGGTTCATCATCATCGCCCAAGATCCTTAGCATGTCCTGCATCGCGGAGCCCGGAACAAGTAGAGATGTCTTATCTTTGGTCTTTTGTAAAGTACGTTCGGCCAACCTATAAGAATCGGTCGCTACCATATAAAGCTCGTCTTCAAAGCTGTGGAGGTAGACCCCAGTTAGCACGGGTCTTGCCTCATCGCTTGAAGCAGCTAGGACTACCTGCTGCAAGCCTTTTTTAAATACTAGAGAAGGTACTTGCCAAGTGGTACCTTTAGAAATCGCTGGCATAATAGGGAAGTCTTCGGCCGACACGCCGTTTATGGTTGAGTTATATTGTTCGGTAGATATATGTAGTTTATTTTCATCCAGCTCTAAATCGATTACACCATTAGGTAGACTACTAACAAAATCCTGCATTAGGCGAGCAGGGACCGTAATCGCCCCCTCTTCAGAAACTTTTGAACCTATGTAGTGGGTTATAGCTATATCTAAGTTGGTAGCCGCAACACTCAAGCGATTATCTACGGTTTTTAGTAAAACATTACCTAAGATTGGCAGGGTATTTCTAGTGTTGGCTACTCGTGCAACGGTATTTAGTGCTTTAGTTAGATTTTCTTGGGTTACTTGAAGTTTCATAATACGTCTCCTCCTATAAAGTATATATATTTAATATATGGTTGTTGTTATAAGCCCTGTGTACAGTGGGTATAAAACTAACAACAACAGATTGAAAAAGCAAAAAAAGCTGCGGAAAACTAACCCGCTCAATGTGGGGTAATTGTGTACTATCCTGTGCAGATACACCTTGTTTATGCACTATGCCTAAGCAAATATGTTGAGCCTTGTGGCTAAGGCCGGTAGTTATACGGCCCGCTAAGCCCAAGTTATTATCAGCTTTTCCACACATATGAGTCTTCAGTCCACAGTCCTGATTCCTGGGGCTTGCATGACTAATGAATATTCTACGCATAAAGGCGCTCCTTGATTTCTGATACATGTTGGCGCATAACAGCATCAAAGCTGAGTTCTTGTTCAATTTTATCAACTGAATGTATGGCTGTTGTATGGTCTTTACGGCCTAGTTCACGGGCAATTTTAGGGAAACTTAGGTGCAATTCGCTGCGCAGCATATACATGGCCACCTGCCTAGGTACGACAATATCTTTATCCCGTTTTGGCCCTAAAAGATCCTCCATTGAGATCTGAAAATGCTTCGATATACGCTCTATAACCTGCTTAGAGCTTAGGTGGCGGGGGCGGGTTTTGCTGGCGTTTAATAGGCTCGAGACAATAGTGGCATCAGGCTCTAGCCCACGCATCTCACAGAAGGCGATTAGCTGGTTAAGGGCTCCTTCAAGTTCGCGGATGTTTGTTTGTATATGAGTTGCCAAATATTCAACAACATCATGGGGCAGGGTGATACCCTTCATCTCGGCCTTTGACTGTACGATGGCGCAACGGGTTTCAAAATCAGGATTCTGCATATCTATACTCATTCCCCACGCAAAACGGCTGCGCAAGCGCTCTTCGAGCGTTGGGATGTCACGGGGTGGCTTGTCAGAACTTATAATAATTTGTTTGTTGGCTTGGTGGAGGGCGTTGAAGGTATGGAAAAACTCTTCTTGCATTTTTTCCTTGCCGGCGATGAACTGTACATCATCGATAATAAGGACATCGGCGTTGCGGTAGTGGCCTGCGAAATCGCTGGCCTTTTTAAAACGGAGGGCATCTACAAATTCTTGTACAAATTGTTCACTAGTGATGTAGACTACCCGCGCGTTTTCCTTGCTGGCTAGAACAGCGTTGCCGACGGCTTGTATAAGGTGAGTTTTGCCAATACCTACGCCGCCATATATAAAAAGAGGATTGTATTTTGTGCCGGGGTTAGCGGCGATAGCTTGACAGGCGGCGTGGGCTAACTCATTACCCGAACCAACAATAAAGTTATCAAACGTATAACGCTCATTTAGACCTTGGCGGTATGAATGGCTCAACCCGCTGTTAGTACGAGCCGGGAAAACCGTCGATCGGCTAGAGTCCGACCTATTTAGGCTAATAGATTCTTCTTTTTCTTCGTGCTTGCTAAGGTCGGTGTGAATTTTATATTCGATACTGTCCGGGCTTACGTGATTTTTGGCCAAAAGCTCGCTAATAAGATCGTTATATTTACGTTCTAGCTGTTGCTTAACAAACACATTAGGCACGCCAATAGTAAGAACGTTGTCCTTAAATTTCAATAGGCGAGTATTTTTAAACCAAGTTACAAAGTTCCCGCGGGAAACACCCAACTCGATTTCACCTAACACCGCTTGCCATACGCGATCGTCTTGCACAGATTTACCCCTCGTTAGCTCTTTATCCACTCCTACTATAGCAAAGGCTAGGAGGTTTTCCACAAGTTTATAGATGTAATTTTAACGCCACTAAGAATAAAGGGGCTTATAGAGAGGAGTTGTACACAGGCTATGGCTCCATCTGGTAAATCTGGGGATAAGGTTTGAAGAACAGTGGACAAGATGTTAAGATGTGTAGGTAATTATTGTCAAAATCACAAACCCCACTAGACAACACCAGCTGTTGTATACTAGGACTAAGTAACTATAGGAATAAATTGATGCCAAAGCGAACTCTTCAACCAAAAAAAGGACACCGAGCTAAACAACACGGTTTCCTAAAGCGTATGGCTAACCGTACCGGTCGCAATGTGCTTGTGCGCCGACGCACAAAAGGCCGCAAGAAACTTACCGCTTAAGATATAGTAAAAAGTAAGTAAAGTTTATAAGGTTCATAAAGTAGGGCTATCCCCGATTTTTAATATTCACTTTATAAACTTTCTACTTTAAACTTAGAAGCATGTTGAAGAAACTTAATCGCTTTCATGGTCACCAGTCTGTTCGGCGCGCCTATCGGCAGGGCAGGCCGGTGCGTGGCACTTATATGAGCCTACATAGCTATACCGAGGGGCAGGGCCAGCACACAAAGGCCGCAGTTGTGGTCAGTCGCAAGGTAGATAAATCCGCCGTCAAGCGTAATAGGGTTAGGCGCCGGATTTATGAGCAAGTCAGACTTCAGCTTGCAGATTTTAAGAATCCTGTCGCTTTAGTTTTTACAGTTTATAAACCAGAAATTGCCGAGCTAACGTCGGAACAGCTGGTAAAAGAAATTAACGGTCTTTTGAGCCGAAGCCGGACATTGTAGGTTAACATGTTTTATCAGGGGTATAGATGGCCTAATTACTCTGGTAATATGGTATAGTACAGGCACTAACTAATGGAATTACGGTAAAAAACACCAATGTTTACGACTTTTATTGTACGCCCAATCTTCAACCTACTTGTCTTTATCGATTCGATTTTGCCCGCACATAACTTGGGTGTTGCGATTATCTTATTCACTATTTTGGTTCGTATACTACTTTGGCCGTTAGTGAAAAAACAGCTTCATAGCGTGAAGGCAATGCGTGCTTTGCAACCTGAGCTAAAACGCATTAAGAAGGATGCGGGCGGCGACAGGCAAAAAGAATCGCAAATGGTCATGGCGCTTTATAAAGAGCGGGGAGTTAATCCTTTTAGCTCACTCGGGGTAGTTATTTTACAACTACCAATCCTAATTGGGCTTTATGCCGGTATTAATAAAATCATTAGTGACCCGCAAAATATAATCACTTTTTCGTATCCTTTTTTGAGGAACTCTGGTTGGATGGAGAGCTTAGCGAGTAATATTAATCAGTTTGACCACACCCTACTAGGGGTTGTAGATTTGACTCGTAGCGCAATCGGCAAAACAGGTGGTATTTATTGGCCAGCAATGATTCTCGTAATCGGCAGTGCAATTAGCCAGTACTATCAGAGCAAACAGCTGATGCCCAACGACAAAGATGCTCGCAAACTGAGGGATATTTTAAAAGACGCCGGTACAGGCGATAAGGCAGACCAGGGCGAAGTTAACGCGGCTGTGGGGCGCAGTACGCGTTATTTTATACCTGTGATGATATTCTTTTTCACTGTAAATATTGCTTCTGCACTAAGCTTATACTGGCTAGTCAGCGGATTAGTGGCATTATTCCAGCAAGGAAGAGTCTTAGGAAAGGATGAAGCAGAGCTGGAGGCAAGTATTAACCAACCTAAAGGTTCAAAAAATAATAAAACCCGCACTGTTATTGAAGGTGAAGTAGTTCAAAAACCCAAAACCCCTAAAAAATCTACCGGCAAGCAGAAGGCACGGAAGAACAAAAAAAGGAGACGCTAAGTGGAAGAATCTATTGTGTATGCCAAGAAGTACTTAGAGGATTTGTTATCTTTCTTTGGCCTCAATACAGATGTTTATGCTACCAACGAAGACGAAGTAATAGAGCTAAGCGTTCCATCAACGCATTTGAATGGCTTTTTAATAGGGCAACACGGCGACACTATGAGGTCATTGCAGTTTATAGTTAGTAACGCCCTTAGGAATAATGGCCATGAATACTCAAGGGTTAATGTTGATATAGCCGATTATAAGAAGCAGCGTGCCCAACAACTGGCTGAAAAGGCACAAGAGTGGATAGATAAGGTGAAGTCAACAGGGGTAGAACTGCCACTTCAGCCTATGAACTCAGCAGATAGGCGTATTGTCCATAAAGTTGCAGACGAGGCCGGCCTTAGTACAGAATCAGTCGGGGAGGGGAGAGAGCGCTATGTGATCATCAGACCCATAGCAACTGAAAGTTCTGAAGCTGAAGATAAATAAAAATATATATTTATAACAAAAACAAGAAAAACGCAAATAAACCAAATATGTCTAGTTCGCTTTTTGTTCTGCTTGGGGATAACTTTCTTTTTTTGACAATGCGCGTTTGTAGGCTTCTAGTGTCTTATCGGCCGTCCGGCTCCAAGAGTACTTACCAGCTTGAGTTATCCCACGACGTCTTAAATCTCTAGAATATTTTTTATTACTAATAATATTATCTATACTCTCCCCCATTGCTTTGGTATCTAAGGGGTCAAAATATGCCACCGCATCACCGTAAATCTCTGGTAGACAGGTTAAATCGCTACTAGCAACAGGGGCGCCATGTGCCATAGCCTCTAATCCTGGTAAGCCAAAGCCCTCAGATAGGCTTGGGAATACATAGCAGGCA
>Ga0163144_10029193_pt1 | contig 10599 bp, 11 predicted proteins | sample OliLak19BULKMAT1_FD_123175 | JGI IMG/M metagenome (GOLD analysis project Ga0163144, IMG submission 123175) | Freshwater microbial mat bacterial communities from Lake Vanda, McMurdo Dry Valleys, Antarctica - Oligotrophic Lake LV.19.BULKMAT1 | ecosystem: Environmental > Aquatic > Freshwater >...
GGCCACCACCGGGACCAGCACCATCGAGATCACGCCGCCGCCGAGCCCGGCCACCAGCCCCCACAGCACGGTGAGTTGCCAGGGGGTGGTCATGAACGGCGTCAGCCCCGCCCCGGCCACGATCAGCGCCAGCGAGCCCAGCAGCGTGGGGCGCACCCCCCAGCGGTCCATCACTGCGACAGCGAAGGGCCCGACCAGGCCATACAGCAGCAGGTTCACTCCGAAGGCGAACGAGATCCCGCCGGTGCTCCAGCCGAACTCCGCCTGCAACGGCAACAGCAGCACGCCGGGGGCGGCGCGCATGGCGGCGGAGACGGCGAGGACCAGGCAGGTCAGACCCGCGACGACCCAGGCGTAGTGCAGGCGTGGCATGGCGGTTCTCCCCCTGCCTGGATAGCCCTGGCGGAGGGATTGCGCCAGACGCGGGGAGACGGAAGTAAGGATTCTTCTTTTTCTGAAGAAAAAGAAGCAAAAAGACTTTTAACATTTGCGCTGGGCCATACGGGATGGATCGGGTCTGAAGGGGGAAAGTTTTTTGGTTCTTTTTTTCAAAAAAGAACCGCTTCCTTCCTTACCGCTTCCCCTTCAACTCCCGCACGAACCCCGCATTCCACCGCGCATAGCCGGGCTGCACGAAGCGCAGTTTTTCGCGCAGCAGGGCGTGGGCGTCCGCCAGGCGGTGGAAGGGGATCGACGGGTAGAGGTGGTGCTCGGCATGGAACGGCATGTCCCACATCAGCAGGCGCACGAGGCGGTTGGTCAGCGTGGTGCGGGTGTTGGTGAGGCCGTTGCGGTCGAGCGTGCAGCCGGTGTGTTCGGCCAGCAGGTAACCGCGCAGGAAGGGCTGGCCGATCAGCTGGGGGATGATCCAGAACAGGAATGGCGTCTGCCAGCCCCAGATCGCCGCCGAGCCGATCGCCAGCGCGGCGACGGTGAGCGACATGGCGCGCACGCTGCGGATCACGCCGGGGCGCTGGCGGTCGTTGATGAAGAAGTATTTCGGTCCGGCCATGTCGCCGCGCCAAGCATCGATGATCATGGTGAGGCGGGCGCCGAAATAGCCGGCGCCGAGGATGCGCGGGATGTACTGCCCGAGGGTCTTCGGTTCCGGCAGCATCAGCTCCGGGTCCTGGCCGGGCACGTTGGTGTGGCGGTGGTGGATGTAGTGGAACGCCGCGTAGTAGTGGCTGGACTGCAACGCCGGCAGGAAGGTGATCCAGCCGACGATGGCGTTCGCCTTCGCCGAGGTGAACACAGTCTGGTGCATCGTCTCATGCGAGGGGGCGAACAGCGCCGCCTGTACCAGGGCGAGCGCGAGCATGGCGGGCAGCAGCACCCAGCCCTCTGCCATCGCCACCCACCAGCCGGCGAGGGCGAGCAGGGCGACGTGGCTCGATAGCCGGATGATGCCGGGCCAGTTCGAGCGGAGGGACAGCGCGCGCAACTCGTCCTGCGCGAGGACGCGGTCGGTGGTGGTCATCATGTGCTCCCGGCGGTGATCGATTTGACCAACGTCCCGGGGGTGGGGTGCAACGGGATTCAACGCATGTGCGGCGGCAGGCAGAAGGCGAAGTCGCAGCCCTGGTCGGCCTGGGTCACCTCGTCGATGTAGAGCTTGAGGTAGCCGCGGTCGCTGCCGGGATGGGCCGGGGGCGGGACCCATTCGGCGCGGCGGCGGGCGAGTTCGGTATCGTCCACCAGCAGGTCGATGCGTCGGGCGGTGGCGTCCAGGCGGATGCGGTCGCCGTTCTGCACCAGGCCGAGCGGGCCGCCGACGGCGGATTCCGGCGTGATGTGCAGCACGATGGTGCCGAAGGCGGTGCCGCTCATGCGCGCGTCGCTGATGCGCACCATGTCCTTCACGCCGTTGCGGGCGAGTTTCTTCGGGATCGGGATGTAGCCGGCCTCGGGCATGCCCGGGGCACCCTTGGGGCCGGCGTGGCGCAGGACCAGCACGTCGTCGGCCTGAACGTCGAGCTCGTCGGAATCGAGGCGGGCGGCCATGTCCTCCAACCCGTCGAACACCACGGCGCGGCCTTCGTGGACCATCAGCTTTTCGCTGGCCGCCGAGCGCTTGATCAGCGCGCCGCCGGGGGCGAGGTTTCCCGACAGCACGGCGAGGCCGCCGCCGACGGCGATCGGGTTCGACGCCGATCGGATCACGGTCTGGCCAGGGATGTCCTCGGCGCCGGCGGCGTAGTCGGACAGGGTGCCGCCGGTGACGGTCAGGGTGGTCAGGTCGAGGTGGCGGGAGATTTCCTTGAGCAGCTTGGGCACGCCGCCGGCCCAGTGGAAATGCTCCATGTAGTGGTCGCCGGACGGCTTGAGGTCGACCAGCACCGGGACCTCGAGGCCCATGCGGTCGAACGCCGCCATGTCGACCCTGATGCCGAGCCGGGCGGCGACGGCGGTGAAATGGATGACGGCGTTGGTGGAGCCGCCGATCGCCTGCAGCACGGTGAAGGCGTTGCGGAAGGCGGACGCCGTCATGATGTCGCTGGGCTTGCGGCCGGATTTCGCCAGCGCCACGGCCGCGGCCCCGGAGGCTTCGGCCAGGCGGATGCGGTCGGCGTGGGTGGCCGGCGCCGAGCCTGCGCCGGGCAGGCACATGCCGAGAGTTTCGGTCATGCAACTGACGGTGCTGGCCGTGCCCATCACCATGCAGGTGCCCTTGGTGGGGGCGAGGCGGCCAGAGATGGCGTCGATCTCCGCCTCGTCGATGGTGCCGGCGCGGAAGGAGGCCCACATGCGGCGGCAATCGGTGCAGGCGCCCAGCACCTCGCCCTTGTGGTGGCCGACCAGCATCGGGCCGGTCGGCAGCACGATGGCCGGGATGTCGGCACTCGCAGCGCCCATCAGCAGGGCGGGGATGGTTTTGTCGCAGCCGCCGATCAGCACCACGGCGTCCATCGGCTGGGCGCGCACCATCTCCTCGGTGTCCAGCGCCATCAGGTTGCGCAGGAACATGCTGGTCGGGTGGCTGAAGTTTTCGTGGATCGAAATGGTCGGGAAGGCCATGGGCATGCCGCCGGCCAGCATGATGCCGCGCTTGGCCGCCACGATCAGGTCGGGCACGTTGCCGTGGCAGGGGTTGAAGTCGCTGTAGGTGTCGGTGATGCCGATGATCGGCCGGTCGAGCGCGTCGTCGGTGTAGCCCATCGCCTTGATGAAGACGCGGCGCATGAACAGGGAGAATTCCGCGTCGCCATAGGTGGCCAGGCCCTTGCGAAGGCCTGTCTTCTTTTCGTTCGAACCGGCCGACATCGCCCTACTCCGCCGCCTGCTGCACCGGGGCGAGGCCCGGCACCGGCGCGTGGGTGATCGCACTCATGCGCTCGCGCACGTCCGACAGGGTGAAGCGCAAATCGGCCACGTTCTGGTTGGCCTTCATCGCGGCGACGATCGGACCGGCGAGATAGGCCTCGGCCTTTGCCTGGGTTTCGAACAGGTAGATGCCGCCGACATTGTTGCCTTCGCCGTCGAGCCAGATCTTCCATTGCAGCCCATCGACGGCGAGGAACTTCTGACCCGTCGCGTCGGTGTAGCGCTTCGCCCACTCCTCGGCGGTGACGTTTTGGAAGCGGTAGTTGATCTGCAGCACAACCATGGCCGATCCTCCTGTGTTTGCGCCAGACTACGGCATCCGGATGGTGGCGCGATAGGCATGCCAGCTGGCGTGGCCCAGCAGCGGCAGGGTCACCGCGAGGCCGACATAGCCCAGCACGAGCCCGGCGCCGGTGAACAGCACCACCAGCGCCGCCCATATCGCCATTGTCCTGGCGTTCAGCACCACGGCGACCACGCTGGTCACCACCGCCTCCAGCATCCCCATTTTGCGGTCGAGCATCATGGGAAGGGAGAAGGCGCCGGCGGCGAAGGCGATGGCGGCCATCACGCCGCCCACCAGCGTGCCGACGCCGAGGAACGACAGGCCCGAGACGGTGAACAGCGTGGCATTCAGCAGCGCCTGGATGTCCAGCATTGCGTAGGGGAAGAAGATCGCGAAGATCAGCGCCGCGAAGCGCATCCACAGCACCAGGAAGGCGACCAGCGCGAGGCCCAGGCACAGGATCGGTCCCGGGTTGCCGCGCCATGCCCCCAGCGCCCGGAACAGCGTCGGCCGTCGCCCCGCCTCCAGGTCGCGGCTGACGGCGTAATAGGCCATCGTCAGCGCCGGCCCGACCAGCATGAAGCCGACGATCAAGGGTGCGGTCAGGAAGAAATACCCCGCCATGGACAGTCCTGCGGTCAGTACGAGCCCGGCCACCACCACGATCATGCCGATTGCCAGGCTCACCCAGGGGGTCGCGCGGAAATCGCGCCATCCGGCGGCAAGCCAGCGGAATGGCTCGTCGGTTCCGACGGCGCGCACCCGCTCCGCATAGGGCAAGCCGGTGCGTGCGAAATTTCCGCCTGTGCTGTCGGACATGGTCGCTCCCTCCGTGGGTCGTGCCCCGGTTGGCGCGAGTATCGAGCGCAAACCGCGCCGCGGTCTACCTGACGACGAAAAAGTGGATCGGCACGCCGTCTGGATGGCGCTGGTCGGTGGCCACGAAGATTCGGCGGGCGAGCCATTCGTGCGGCCCCGCCGGGGCCTCGAACACCGGGGTAGTGCGGAAATAGATCAGCGCCGGGTCCACAGCCTCGCCGGCGGCCTGGCGCGCGAGCACGTCCGGCGGGCCGTGGCGCAGGCCGCGGTGCGGCGTTGGCGCTGCGCATCGTCGCCAACCGGATGCTGAACGGCGAGACCATCCGCCTGGACGGCGCGCTGCGCATGGCGCCCCGGTAGGCGGTAGCGTTCAGCCGCAATCGGCGTCAGGGCGGGGGTCGGACAGGCGGCGCAGCAGGGCGACCAGTTGCATCCGCCCCTCCGGGCCCAGCCGGGCGGCCAGCTTTGCCTCGTGGGCTGCGGCCTTCGCCTCCAGCCGCGCCAACGTCTCGGCGCCGAGCCGGGTGAGGAACAGCCCGCGCGCCCGCCGGTCTCCGGGCACCGGGCGCCGCTCGGCCAGGCCGCGCGCTTCCAGCGCATCGACCAGCGGCACCAGGTTGGTCGGCTGGATGTCGAGCGCGAACCCCACCTGGGTTTGGCGCAGGCCGGGGTTGCGGCCGAGCACCACCAGCACGGCGAAGGGCAGGGCGCGCATGCCTTCGTCTGCGAGGGCGGCATGCAGCCCGTCCATCACGCCCGCATGCGCCCGGCGCAACGCGTGGTGCAGCATGGCGCCAAGCGGCCCGAGGTCGACGGCTGCTTCGTAGCCGGCACCCTCGCCGTGGCCATCTGCGACCCGCGTGGCGCGATCGTGCTCGTCGGTGCGCCGCGTGCCCATGGGAGGCAGGCTATGCCGGCCGCCGGTGCCGCGCCAAGGGACGGCGCCGCCGACTCTGTAGCCGGTCCGTAAGAAATATGTGGCATTTCGTCGCATACCATCCAGGGAACACCGCTCGTTCCCGTGCCAGGCGGCCGCAGGACAGGACATTTATCGATGCCAGGACAAAGCGCGAGCCTCTCCCCGATCCGATACCCTGTCGCACTGCCTCGGTTGCGATGGGGCGCCGACCGGCGAGGCAGCGTCGCGCTATGGATTGCCATGGCGGTGCCGCTGTTCCTGATCGCCGGAGGCGTGGCCATCAACGTCAGCCAGGGCATGTTCGCGCGCCAGGGCGTGCAGCTTGCCGCCGATCTCGGCGCGCAGGCGGGTGCAATCTCCTATGGCCGCGATGTCGATGACCAGCGCGCCGCCACCGCCGCCGCCGACGTGGCCGACATGAACGGTGCCGCCGCCAGTGCCACGCGCACCTGGAACGCCGGCTCGCGAACGCTCTCGGCCGGGCAGGCCACCGTCACCGTCGGGCCCGGCCTGACCGATCCCTCCCGCATCTCCGTCGCCGTGTCCGTCGCGCGGCCGGTGCCGATGGCCTTTGCTGGGTTGATGGGCGGCGGTGCCACCCGCACCGTCACCGCCAATGCCACGGCCGAGGCCTGGAACCTGCCACCGGCCGGCGGCACGGGCTCCGCCGCCTGCGTCATCGCAACGCACCCCACCGCGGCCATGGCGATCAAGATCGACAACATGGGCCGCATCGACAACCCGGGCTGCGCCATCGTCGCCAACTCCAGCTCGTCCGGCAACAGCATGAACGCCGCGATCTACCTCAACAGCGGCACGCTCAGGGGCTCGTCGATCGGCACCCCCGGCAAGGCCTGCCTGTCCAACAGCGGCTCGAACACCGTCTCGCCCACCATCCCGAACAATGGCTGCATCTCGCCCGGCACGGCGCCTGCCATCGACCCCTTCGCCGCGCTCCCGATACCCTCACCGGTCCAGCCCGGCAATTGCTCGGTCAACGCCACCTACGGCGCCTGCTGCATCCCGCCGATCACCGGCACGGTCAGCGGCGTCGCCTCCACCGCCACCAACGTGGTCAACAAGGCCTACACCAGCTGGCAGTCCACGCCGCGCAGCTTCAGCCCGGCCAATGGCGGCGTGTTCTGCGGCAACACCTCCATCGGTGGCAACGGCACGGCCGACCAGCTCGCGCCGGGCGTCTACTACGTGATCAACGGCAACCTGACCTTCAACAATTCCAACATCACCTCGGCCAGCGGCGTTTCCTTCGTGCTGCTGGGCCGCAATGGCGGCAACCCCGGCGCGATCAGCTGGACCAATTATTCCAACACCTACGCCCTCACCGCGCCCGCCACCGGCCCGACAGCCAACATCCTGTTCTGGCAGACCTGCAAGGCCGACGGCACCGCGCCGACCAACACCATGGCCGGCGGCTCCACCCTCACCATGTCCGGTGCCTTCTATGCCAAGTGCGGCCAACTGCAGATGACCAACAACATCCAGATGAACGCCGCCGCGGGCGCCAACTTCCGGGTGGTCGCCAGAACGATCTACGTCGCAGGCTCGGCCGGCATCAACGCGGCGGTCGCCAGCGTGCCCGCCTCGCCGGCGAACGTGGCCCTGGTGCGATGACCGGGGCACTCGGCCGGCGGGGTGCCGCCGCGGTAGAAGTTGCGATCGCCTTCCCGATCGTGCTGATCCTGCTTGGCAACGTGGTGGATTACGGCCTGATGCTGCGCCGCCACGCACAGTTGGCCGCGGGGGTCGGCAATGCAGCGGGCTACGCCTCGCGGGTGGGCGCTGCGGTTGCGACTTCAACGCTGGAGTCGATCGCCACGAGCAGCTCCTGGCTGGCCGGCGCCACGGCATCGGCCAGTGCCGTGTCCTGCCATTGCCCTGCCGGTACGCCGCGGACCCTGGGGGCGGCGGTCGTTTGCACCGCAACCTGTCCAGGCGGGGCGGTCGCGCAACGCTACCTGACCGTCAGCGGCACCTACAGCTATTCGCCCCTGTTCCCCGATGTGATCGGGCCGGCGGCGCGAACGCTCACCCATTCGGCCACGGTGATGGTGCGATGAGGCGCGGCACCCATTTCTCCGGCGACCGGCGCGGCGTGGTGTCGGTCGAGTTCGCGGTCGCCGGGATGCTGATGATGGCCATCACGATGGGCCTGGTCGGCGCCGGACTGATCAGCTGGACCCGCAGCGGCCTGCAGGCTGCGGCGCATGCCACCGCGCGCTGTGTGGCGCTTGGCGCGCCCACCTGCGCGTCTCCCGCCAACTATGCCGTCACCCTGGCGGGCCAGTGGGTGTTCCCAGGCATCATTTCCGCCGCCGACGTGGCCGTCTCGCAGGCGACAACGTGCAATGGTGCCACCGGCCAATACACGCGGGTAACCATCACCGGCACGCACTGGCTGGGCAGCGTGCTGCCGGCTGGGCAGGACAGCATCACCATCTCGGTCACGGCCTGCCATATCTCCGCGGTCTGATACCAAGCCGCCTTTGTGTTGACCCATGAAGAATGGGTCAACGCGGGTCGGCATGAGTCTTTGTTTTGCGCGCGGCCGCCGGCCATCCCCGCGCGCGGTACCAACCCCTGGAATGGCCGGAAGAGTCGGCCATTCCAGGGGTTGGTATCAAGGATCGTCGCTGCCGGCGGGCCTGTCAGCTGAACAGCAGTTGCCCGCCATCAACGGTAATGGTCTGCCCAGTCACCCAGCGCGCCATCGGGGACGCCAGGAACAGCACGACATCGGCCACTTCCTCCGGCTGCCCCAGCCGCCCGAACGGGATCGCGCGCTTCACCGCGTCGTACACCGGCGAGCCCTCCTCGCGGCGCTTCTCCCAGGTGCCGCCAGGAAATTCGATGGAGCCGGGGGCCACCGCATTGACCCGGATGTTTTTGCGCGCCCACATCGCGGCCTGGCTGGCGGTGTAGCTGTTCACCGCCGCCTTCACCGCCGCGTAGGGGGCCGAGCGGGTGGAGGCGCGCACCGCCGAGATCGACGACACCGACACGATGGCCCCGCCGCCTGCCGCCTCCAGGTGGGGCAGGGCGGCCTGGCTCGCGCGCACCACCGCCATCACGTCCACCTGCATGCCGGCGGACCAGCCGGCCTCGTCGTCGCTCATGCCGAAGCCGGAGGCGTTGTTCACCAGCACGTCGATCCCGCCCAGGGCCGCGGCCGCCGCGGCGACATAGCCGGCGATCGCCGCCCCGTCGGCGAGGTCGCAGGGGGCGGCATGGGTCGCGTGGCCGTGCTGCGCCAGCTCCGCCCGCGTCGCCGCCAGCCCCGCCGCGCCGCGGGCGCAGATCGACACCGCGGCGCCGCCGGCGGCGAAGCCATGGGCGATCGCCCGCCCGATACCGCGGCTGCCGCCGCACACCACCACCCGCTTGCCGGTGAAATCCAGTGCCATGTCGCGACCCTCGCCTTGCCTTCGGTCCCACAGTGTCGCGGCATCCACTCGGCCGGGCAAGCCCGCGCCCGGCGAGCGTGCCCAGCGTCGTCACGCACATAGTCGAATAGTCAGACTGTCAGGCCAGCCACGCCGCGCAGTGCCTCGGCCACCCGGACCACGCCGGCCACCGAGCGCAGTGCGGCCACGGCGGTTTCATGGGTCGCCACGTCGAACGCCGCGCAGCCATCCTCCAGCACAAATACGGTGAAGTCGCGCACATGGGCATCGCGCACCGTGCTGGCCACGCCGCCGTTGGTCACGATCCCCGCCACCAGCAGCCGCCGGATGCCGGCCCGGTTCAGCAGCCATTCCAGCCGGCTCATGTAGAAGGCGCTGAACGCCACCTTCTCCACCGCCATGTCCGCCGGTCCCAGGTCGGCCACCAGCGCGTGCCCCCAGGAGCCCGGTGCGAAGTCGCCCTGGTCGAGAAACGGCCGCGCCGCCTTCAGGTGCGGCGAGATGAACGGCGCGCCGCCCTTGCCCGGCACCAGGGTGAAATGCGTGGACACCACCCATCCGCCGGCCTGCCGAATCGCCGCGGCCAGCGGCGCCAGCCGCGGCACCAGCGCCGCGATCTCCGCCCGCCCCATCCCCGCCCGGCCATAGGCGCCCTCGGGATGCACGAAGTCGTTCTGCAGGTCGCACAGCAGCAGCGCCGTGGTGGACCAGTCGCCATCTGCCGGCACCAGGGGCTCCGCCATCATGCACGCTCCAGAATGAGGTTGCCGAACCGGTCCACCCGGCCGGCCAGGCCCGGCTCGACCAGGATGGTCGCGTCCGGCTGTTCCAGCACCGCAGGGCCCGGGACCACCGCGCCCACCGGCAGCGCCAGACGGTCGAACACCGCGGAGTCGCACCAGTCGCCGAACCAAACCGGGCGAGTGCCGCGCGCCGCGGCGCCCAGGCTCGCCTCCGGCCCCGGCGCCATCGCGGCGAGGTCGATGCGCGGCCTTGTGCCCACCACCGCGCTGCGCAGGTTCAGCACCCGCACCGCAACGCCGGGCATTCGCCGCCCGAAGCGCGCGCCATACGCCGCCTCGAACGCCGCCAACACATCCTCGCGCGACAGCAGGCCCGATCCGTCCGGCGCCAGGGCAAGGCGCACCGCCACGGTATGCGTCTGCCCGGCGTAGTTCATGTCCAGCGCGTGCTCCACCATCCGCCCGGTGAAGGCCACGCCGGCGCGGTCCAGCAGCGGCATCAGCACGCCCTGTGCGGCATCCATCGCCGTGCGCAGCGCCGCGCGGTCGAGCGCATCCAGCATCACGTTCAGCGTCTGTACCCGGTCGTGGCGGAAATCGGCGATCACGCAGCCGAGGGCGGAGGTCACGCCGGGAAACCGCGGCACCAGCGCGCGGGCCAGCCCCACCTCGCGGATCAGCGCGCCGGCATGCAGCGCGCCGCCGCCGCCGAACGGCATGAAGGTGAAGCGCGCCGGATCATGCCCCCGCTCGATCGACACCAGCCGCAGCGCGCCGGCCATCCGCGCATTGGCCACTCGCAGGATCGCCTCCGCCGCCGCCATCACATCGAGCCCCAGCGGCGCGCCGACCTCGCGCGAAATCGCCGCCGCCGCTGCGTCCGCATCCAGCCGCGCGAGTTGCCCACCAATCGGGCGCGCCGCGTTGATCCGCCCCAGCACCACATTGGCATCCGTCACCGTGGGCCTGGTGCCGCCCGCGCCGTAGCACACCGGGCCGGGCACCGAGCCGGCACTCTGCGGCCCAACCTGCAGGATGCCCGCCGCATCGACCCGCGCGATGGAGCCGCCGCCGGCGCCGATGGTA
>Ga0163144_10029194_pt1 | contig 10599 bp, 8 predicted proteins | sample OliLak19BULKMAT1_FD_123175 | JGI IMG/M metagenome (GOLD analysis project Ga0163144, IMG submission 123175) | Freshwater microbial mat bacterial communities from Lake Vanda, McMurdo Dry Valleys, Antarctica - Oligotrophic Lake LV.19.BULKMAT1 | ecosystem: Environmental > Aquatic > Freshwater > Lake...
ACGAACGCGGCGGCGGCCAGCACCAGCAGCGCGGGATCGATGATGGGAATCCTGAAACGTTCCTGCGGGAAGAAGGCGAGGCAGACCAACAGGGCCGAGCCCACCAGCAGCCATAGACCCGTGACCGCGTGGAGACGATCGCGCCAGCGCCAGAGTCCCACCAGCGCGCCGGCCAGCGCGATTCCGTACGACAGGATGGACGCCGCGACGTAGAGTCGCGAGTGCAGCCGGTATGACGGGCCGATCGGAACCACGGTGTAAAAGACCTTCCGCGTTTGCAGGGTGAGCCAGTCCAGCGGATGCGCGCGGATCCATGAGAAGGCTTCACGGTAGTACACCGGTTCCATCGCCTCTTCACTGAGTGCCGGGTACCGCGCGCGCAGTTGCTGGCTGTCGCGCTTGATCGCTTCATTGGCGGCCATGTCTCCCTCGCCGATCGCCAGTGGGTGATTGCCGGTCCAGAACGTCACGCCGCCCTCGGAGGCGACCAGCACGAAGCGTCCGTGGGCTGCGTAGTTTCTGGCGGTCCACGGGCCCACCATCAGCAGGGCGCCAACCGTGAGCGCCACCAGCGGCGCCCAGTGCCGCCGCCACATCCAGTACAGCGCGGCCAGCATGAGGAAGAACAGCAAGGCCGGGCGGATCAACACACCGGCGCCTGCCAGGACGCCGCACACGAGCGCAAGACGGACGCGGGCCCGCCCCGTTGCGGCGTGGGTGGCGCGATCAAACAACCAGGCCACGAACAACCCGAGCGGCCAGAAGATGGCTTCGCTGAAGGCGTAGGCCGAAATCCACACCAGCGGGGGATACACTGCGGCGAACAGCGCGGCGAGCAGCCCCGCTGTCGGCCCCGCCAGGCGCACGGCCAGCGCCGCGGCGAGCAGAATGCCAAGCGCGCCCATCAGTGACTGCGTGACCTTGACCAGCGTCGGGACGCTGGCCGGTGCGCCGTGGCCGCCTCCGGCGACCGCGAGAAACGCCGGGTATCCAGGCGCGCGGCCAAACGGATCGGTGTGTCCCGCGTCGTAGACGAATCCCTCACCTGCGCGGAGGCTGCGGGCCAGCGACAGGTATTCACGCTCGTCGCGTGTCAGGGGCTGGTCCACCCAGTAGCCCAGTCCAAATGCCAGGCGCACCGCGACTCCCAGCACCACAATGGCGAGGAGCCTATTTGCGCCCATCGAACCGCTGCGCGGAAATCTGTTCGGAGACCAGACCCACCAGGAACACGACCACGCCGAACATGATGAGCAGCACCGATGAGTTGGTGATGTGCATCTGGGTGGCGATGGTCCAAACCGCATACGCGACGCCGAGCCCGAAGGACACGCCCGCGACGGGCAGGAAGATCCGCATCGGACTGTAGATGGTGATGACGCGCAGGATGATCACCAGGAACTTCACGCCGTCACTCGACAGGCGGATTTTGGACTGGCCCGTGCGCTGCCGGGCGTCCACCGGTTCGAACCGCACGTTGTGGCCCGCCTTGAGAAACGCCAGCGTCGTGGTGGTCGGCGTCGAAAACCCGTTTGGCAACAGGAACAGGAATTCGCGCAGGTAGTCGAGCCGCGCGCCGCGAAACCCCGACGTCAGATCGGGAATGTGCCGCTCGGCCAGATAGCCGGCCAACCAGTTCAGCAGCGCATTGCCCATGCGACGCACAGGGCCCGCCTGCGTGATTGCCGAGCGCGCGCCCACCACGAGATCGTAGGGGCCCAGATGCGCCACCAGCCGCACGGCGTCCGACGGCTTGTGCTGCCCGTCCGCATCGATGATGAGCAGATACTCGCCGGTGGCCGCGCGAATGCCCGCCTTCACCGCCGCGCCATTGCCTTTGTTGTACGGCTGGCGGATGACACGGGCGCCGGCGGCGTCGGCGCGGTTCGCCGTGTCGTCCGTCGATCCGTCATCCACGACCAGAATCTCGTGCCAGTCCGCCGCGGCGCGCAGTTCGTTCACCACCTCGGCGATGGCCTCCGCCTCGTTGAACGCCGGAATGACGATCGAGACCTGGGAGGGGACGGCCATCAGCGCTGGTCCTTATCCTGGTCGCGATCGTGATCGCGCAGTTCCATCCGGCGGACGCGATAGAGCAGGTCCTCCAGCAATTTGCGCGTGCCTGAAATCGCGTCGGCCACAAGGCCAATCAGCACCACCTGGAAACCGACGATCATCAGGACGGCGGACAGGATCAGCGACTGCAGATGCCGGTCGCCGTACGTGTCGCCCACGAGAAGGAAATACAGATACCGCACCGAAATCGAGAGGCCAACCAGAAAGATGAGGCCGCCGATGTAACTGAAGACCTTCAGCGGTTCGTGCATCGTGTAAATGCGCACGATCGTCGCCGTGGACTGCTTGATGTAGCCGTAGACGCTGCTGAACAACCGCGAGGGCCGCGTACGCGGGTTCGTGCCCACCTCGACGTGTGCGACGGCCATCTTCTTCTTGCCCGCCTGGATGATCGATTCAAGCGTGTACGAGAACTCGGACACGATCGTCATGCGCAGCGCCGCTTCGCGGGTATACGCGCGGAATCCGCTGGTGGTGTCCGGCACCTGCGTGTTCGAGACCTGACGCACCACCCAGCTGCCGATACGCTGCAGTACTTTCTTGGGCCACGACATGGTGGCGATGTCGCGGATGTTCCGATCGCCAATCACGATGTCAGCCTCACCCGCGATCAGGGGGGCCACCAGCCGGGCGATATCCTTCGCCGCGTACTGATTGTCGGCGTCGGTGTTGACGATGAAGTCAGCGCCGGCCGAGAGGCAGGCATCAATGCCCGCCGTGAACGCCGCCGCGAGCCCTTTGTTCCTGCGGAACTGCACGACGTGGTGGACGCCGTGCGCGCGCGCCACGTCCGCCGTGCCATCGCGAGACCCGTCGTCAATGACGAGCCACTCGATGATGTCGATGCCGGGCACCGTCCGCGGCAGGTCGCCCAGCGTCTCCGGCAGCGTCAACGCCTCGTTCAGGCACGGAATCTGGATGATGAGTTTGGCCACGTTATCCCAGGTCGCCGACCAGGCGTTCGATCACGCCCGTCCACGTAATGGTACGCGCACGATCGTATCCTGCGTCGCCCAACGACGCCGCGAGGCGGCGGTCCGCATCAAGCCGGGCCATCGCGGCCCCCAGCGCTGCCGGGTCCGGCGCGCAGGAGTAGCCGTTCACCCCGTCCAGCACAAACTCGTTGGGGCCGCCCGCGTCGGTGGTCGTGATGACGGCCTTGTGCGACAGAAACGCTTCCAGCGTGATGTAGCCAAAGTCTTCGTCGTAGGGTGGAAACACCACCGCCAGCGCGCCGGCATAGAGCGACAACAACGTCTCGTCGTCCACGGCGCCGAGGAAGTCGACGCGGTCAGCCACGCCGAGTGAGGCCGCAAGCGCCGCGAACGCCTGACCCTGGGTGCCGGTGCCGGCCACCTTCAGGCGGAGCGTGCCGGGCACGTGCGCCAACGCCCGAATGGCCAGATCCACCCGCTTAACGGCCTCCAGGCGGCCGACCGAGAGAACGTAGTCACCATAGGGGCCCGCTGCCAGACGTTCGGCCAGGCGCGGCGGGTGGTACAACGCCTCGACGGTGACCCCGTTGAAACGCTTGGCGCGGTTGGCGGTGTTCTGGGCATTGGCAAAGAGCCGCCGGCACTCGCCGAGCATCTGCGTATCGAGCGCGATGATCTTGTCCCGCAGGGCGACGTCCGGCTCCGTGTGCGCGAAATCGCTGAACGGCGTGCCAGTCAACTCGTAGGCCGCGCGGTGCTGGTGGATCAACCACGCCACCTTCTGGGGATGCCGCACGAAGTAGGTCGGGAACTTGGTGGCGATGACCAGGTCGATGGGCCGACCGTTGCTTTCGGACAGATCCAGCAGCCGCCACGCGGCGGCGTGCGCCAGGATTTCCTCCTTCGGGTACCACTTGAAAGGGACGCTGACCAACTCGGTGTCGTGTCCGTGCAGTCGGAGTTGGGCCACCAGTTCCCGCACGTGATATTCGGCCCCACCGTGGACAAACGGGACCTGGGCTTCACATACCAGCACCGTCTTCATGCGGCGATCCTGGGGTATGCGGGTTGTGAGCGGGCGCTGGCCATGCGGGACCGCCGATCGTAACACGCGCCAGGGCAGCGAAAATTAGACGTAAGTCCAATTCCTGCCACACTTTGCGATTGACAGTCCCCCGGGCTGCTCCTACTATCGCAGTGGACTTATTTGGAGCAGAGTGGAGTAGACCGTGCTTCGGGGAAATTATTCCGCCAAGATCGATGACAAAGGGCGGCTGAAAATCCCGAACGCCTTCCGGGCGCTCGTGGAGGATCAGCACGGCGCCGGTCTGTACCTCACCAGCCTGACTGGCGAGTCGGTACGGATCTACCCGATGCCCGTCTGGCTTGGCGTGGAAGAGCGCTTGCGCCGTATGCCGAGTACGCATCCGGCCCGCCTCAAATTTCTCGACCGGGTGAATTACTTCGGACAGCTCAGCGAGTTTGACAACCAGGGGCGTGTGTCCCTGCCGCCGCGTCTGCGCGACAGTGCCGGCATGGCGGGTGATGTTGATGTGTTGGGGCAGGTGGACTACCTCGAGGTCTGGAACCACGATCGCCTGCTGGCCAAGTTCGACCGCGAACCGTTTACGGACGACGACGCGAAGGCGCTGGCGGAGTTCGGGATCTGACGAGCACGCACGCGCCGGTGTTGCTGGCCGAGGCGGTGGAGTTTTTGTCGCCCACGCCGGAGGGGTGCTACGTGGACTGCACGCTGGGCCTGGGCGGACACACGGCGGCGTTGCTTCAGGCGGGCGCGGGACACGTCATCGGCATCGACCGGGACCAGGACGCGCTCGCGGTGGCGCGCGAGCGGCTGGCGGGTTTTGGTGATCGCGTCACCTACGTGCATGCGGACTATCGCGAGTTGGTCCGGGTGGTGCGCGGGGCCGGACGTGCCGACGTGAGCGGGGTGCTGGCGGATTTTGGCGTGTCGTCGATGCAACTGGACGCGCCGGAGCGGGGTTTCAGTTTTCGGCAGGACGGCCCGCTGGACATGCGCATGAATCGCGCGGCCGGGCCGTCACTGGCGGAGTTACTCGCGACCGTGGATGAAACCACGCTCGCGAACGTGATTTACGAGTTCGGTGAGGAGCGCAAGTCGCGGCGGGTGGCGCGGGCAATTGTGGAGGCCAGGGACAGCGGCGCGCTGACGGGCACCGCGGCACTGGCGTCCGTGGTGCGACGGGCCGCCGGTGGTGGCACGTGGCAGCGGTTGGATCCGGCGACGCGCACGTTTCAGGCGCTGCGGATTTGGACGAACACCGAGCTGGACGGGATCGACGAATTTCTGGAGGCGGCCGTGCGGGTGGTAGCGCCGGGTGGACGAGTGGTGGTGATCGCGTTTCACTCGCTGGAAGACCGCGTGGTGAAGCACACCTTCCGGCGTCTGGGCGCCGATGAATCGGGCGCCGTGCGAGTGGTCACGCGGCGGCCGGTGGTGCCGTCGGACGAGGAAGCGGAACGGAATCCCCGGGCGCGCAGCGCCCGGCTGCGGGTCGTGGAGAGGGTCGCATGAGCATCGATGTGGAATACGCCATCAAACAGGACGTCCGGAACAACCCGGTCGTGCGCGGTGTGGACGTGCATCAGCGGCGCCAGTTCCTGCGCCATGTCGGTATCGGGGCGCTGGTCGTGATCATGTTGCTGTTCTCCGCGTGGCAGCACTACCTGCTGATCGATCACAGCTACAACGTGCAGAGGCTGTTGGGCGAACGCGCGGTGGAGGAAGGCCGCCATCGCCGGCTGCGTCTGGAAGTGGAAACGTTGCGCGCGCCCGCGGTGCTGGAATCGCGCGCGATGAAGGAACTCGGGATGGTGTATCCGGCGGCTGACCAGGCGCTGGTGATTGAACGGGTGGTGTCGGCCACCGCGTCCAAGGCGGTCGTCGCGCACGCGCGATAACGCGGGGCACGGGGAGAGGCAGGGGGCATCATGGCACGGGAACAGGAACATCGCAGGCCTGAACGGTCGCGCGCGACACTCGATCCGTTGTACACGGACGAGCGTCCTGATGCCGCGTTCGAGGCCGCGTGGCGCCGGGCCTATCGGCGTCGCTTGTTGATGGTCGGTGTCGTGCTGACGTGCTGGACGGCCGGCATTCAGGCTCGACTGGTGTTCCTGCAAGTAATCGCCCATCCGGCCTACCTGGCGAAGGCGATCAAACAGCAGATGGACGTCGAGACGCTGACGCCCAAACGGGGTGAGGTGCTCGACCGCAACGGTGACGTCCTCGCGTACTCGGTTGACGCGGACACGGTGGTGGCCAGTCCACGCCTGGTGAAGGACCCAGCCGACACCGCGCGGGCGTTGTGCCGCGTGTTCACCGATTGCACGACAAAGGAAACGGCCGAGATTGCCTCGCGACTGGGCCGCACGACCTACTACGAGTTCATTCGCCGCGGTGTCTCGCCGGACACCGCACGCCGCGTGATGGCGCTCAAGCTGCCAGGCGTGCGTCTGGACAGCGAGACCAAGCGGTATTACCCGAAGCGCGAGCTGGCCTCACATGTCCTTGGGTTTGTCGGTCGCGACAACAACGGCCTGGGCGGCGTGGAGCAGGCGTTCGACGCCCAGATCCGCGGCAAGGCCGGGCGCGCGCTGCGGCTCACCGATGCCAAGCACCGTTCGGTGGACCGGCGCGTGGAACTGGAGCCCACCATGGGCTCGACGCTGGAACTGACGCTCGATCAGACGATCCAGCACTTCGCCGAGCGCGAACTGCGCGCGGGCGTTGAGTTGCACCGCGCCACCGGCGGTACCGTCATCGTCATGGAGGTGGCGACCGGCGACATTCTGGCGCTGGCGAACGCTCCCTCCTTCAACCCGAACCTGCCTGGCGGCGTGGACGCCAACGTGCGCCGCAACCGCGCGACCCAGGAAGTGTACGAACCCGGGTCGACGTTCAAACTCGTGACCGCCGCGGCGGCGATTGAAGAGGGCGTGCTCACGCCGGCAGATTTGATCAACACGTCACCCGGTGTGCTCCAGGTCAGCAAGGGGCGCACGGTCGATGACATCGGGCACGATTACGGCGTCCTGTCGTTTGAAGACGTGATTGTGAAGTCGAGCAACGTCGGCGCCATCAAGGCCGGCTGGCAGATTGGTGCCGAGCGGCTCAACCGCTACGTGCACCGCTTCGGTTTCGGCGAGAACGTCGCGGCCGATTTTCGAGGCGTGAGCCGTGGCATCGTGTGGGCGCCCGAGAAGCTCGACCAGGGCGCGCTGGCCTCGGTGTCCATGGGCTACCAGATCGGCGTGACGCCGCTGCAGATGGTCACGGCCGCCGCAGCCGTGGCCAATGGTGGTGTGCTGATGCAGCCGCGGATTGTGCGGGCGGTGATCACGGATGGTCAGCGTCGTGCACTCGCTCCGGTGACGGTGCGCACGGTGATCTCCCCGTCCACCGCCGCGGCCCTGACGACGATCATGGAGGGGGTCGTGGATCGCGGCACGGCGAAGGCCGCGAAGATCGACGGCTATCAGGTGGCGGGCAAGACCGGGACGGCCGCGAAGGCGATTCCCGGCGGCTATTCCGACTGGGCCTACAGCGGCTCGTTCGTGGGGTTTGTGCCCGCGCGCCAGCCGCGGTTCGCGATTCTCGTGGTGATTGACGAGCCGCGGGTCGGCGGCTACTACGGGGGCGTCGTCGCCGCGCCGGTGTTCCAGAAGGTTGCGCAAGCCGCGCTGCAATACCTCGGCGTCCCGCGGTCCATCAATCCCACATCGCCCGTGATTGTCTCCGCCGATGCCACGCTGCTGTCGCGCCCAGGCACCAGCGGGCCGTCCATGCAGGCCGTGGTGTATTCCACGGACGGCCAGATGCTGATGCCGGACGTGTCCGGGCTGGGAGCGCGGGACGCGACGCGCGCGCTGACCCGCGTCGGCCTGACTGTGCGTGTGAGCGGCTCCGGTGTGGTGGTCTCGCAGTTCCCGGCCGCCGGCACTCCCGTGGAGTCGGGAGACGCAGGCGTCCTGCGACTGGACCGGGCGCGGCAGGCGCCCGCGCCGGTTGCCGGGGGCGGCCAATGAACGTCGCCGCGTTGTTCGCGGCCGCGCACACCGTGCAGTCCGACGCGGGGGCTCTGGTCGCGCGCGGCGGTCACGGCGACGTCCGTGTCACCGCCATCACGCACGATTCGCGCGCCGTCACGCCCGGCGCCGTGTTCGTCGCCGTACCGGGACAGCGGGCCGACGGCGCTCTGTTTGCCGCGCAAGCGATCGCCAACGGCGCGGTCGCCGTGGTCGCCGAATCTCCGGCGCTCGATGAGCTGACACGGCGCGCGACGATTCCGTGGGTGCGCACGCCGGACGCGCGCCTGTCGCTGGCCGAGCTCGCCGCGGTGTTCTACGAACATCCCAGTGAGGCCCTCACCGTCATCGGTGTGACCGGCACCAACGGCAAGACCACCACGACCTATCTGCTGGCGTCCGTGCTGGACGCGGCCGGCATGCCCTGTGGCCGTCTGGGCACCGTCAGCGTGCGCACCGGCCCGGTGCCCGGCGATGAAACCGACGCCGCGCATACCACGCCCGAATCCAACGAAGTGCAGCGGTTGCTGCGCGAGATGGTCACGCGAGGCTGCACATCCTGCGCGATGGAGGTCTCGTCACACGCGCTGGTGCTGCACCGGGTGGCCTCGTTGCGATTCTCCGCGGCCATCTTCACCAACCTGACGCGTGACCACCTCGACTTCCACGGCGACATGGCGACGTACTTCGAGGCCAAGCGGCGGCTGTTTGATCTGCTGCCCGCCGGCGCGCCGGCGGCCCTCAATATCGACGACCCCCGCGGCGCTGAGCTGACGACGCGCGTCTCTCGCGCCATCACGTACGGCGTGAACAAGGCTGCCGACGTGCGACCGGAAGGCGTCCAGTCCTCGCTCGATGGACTCGCCTTTGACGTGCGGACACCGCGTGGCCGCCTGGCCGTCCGCTCGCCGCTCGTCGGGTGGCCCAACGTGTCCAACATCCTGGGCGTCGTGGCGTGCGCCGTGGCGCTCGACATTCCGGACGCCGCGATTGAACAGGGCCTGGCGCAACTGGACGGCGTGCCCGGACGGTTCCAGGTGGTCTCCGGTTCCACCGACGACGTCCGCGTCGTCGTGGATTACGCCCATACCGACGATGCGCTGAAGAATCTCCTGGAGACAGCGCGCCCGCTGACGCACGGCCGGGTGATCACGGTGTTCGGTTGTGGCGGGGACCGTGACCGCTCGAAGCGCCCACTCATGGGCGCGGTGGCCGCGCGACTGAGCGACCTGGTGGTTCTCACGTCGGACAACCCGCGCTCGGAAGAACCCGAGCGCATCGTCGACGAGATCAAGCGCGGGATCGTCCAACCGGCTGACCCGGGTGCGCCCAAGCGCGTGGGCACACCGTTGCTGGTGCACCTCGACCGCCGGATCGCGATCGAGCAGGCCGTTCGCGCGTCTCGCGCCGGCGATGTCGTGCTCATCGCGGGCAAGGGACACGAAAAGTACCAGGTGATCGGCGATCGCACACTGCCGTTTGACGATGTCGAGGTCGCCAAGGCGGCCCTTTCCAAGCGCCGCACGGCGCCACGGGTGTGAGTACCGCAGTGAGTGCCTTCGTGTTGACGGCTGGCCTGGTGGCCGAGGCAACCGGCGGACGCCTCGTGTCCGGTGATGCCGGCCGAATCTTCGACAGTGTGTGCATCGACAGCCGGCTGCTGATGGCCGCGCCTGTCTCCTCGCACACGCCCGGGGCGATGTTTGTCGCGTTGCGCGGTGACGCGCGTGATGGCCACGGCTTCGTGTCGGATGCGATCGCGCGGGGCGCGGCGGGTGTACTGGTGTCGGCGCCACCCATCGAGGCCGGCCACGCCGCGGTGATCGTCGTGCCCGATCCCCTTGCCGCCCTGCAGCGGCTGGGGCAGGAGGTGCGCCGGCGGTCAGGGGCGCGTGTGGTGGCGATCACCGGCAGCGCCGGCAAGACCACCACAAAAGAGGCGACCGCCGCGTGCCTGGCCACCCGGTATCGCGTGTATCGGAATACCGGGAACTTCAACAACCACATCGGGCTGCCGTTGTCTCTGCTGGAACTGCGGCACGGACCCGAGGTGGCGGTCGTTGAGCTGGGCATGAACCATGTCGGCGAGATCAGCACACTGGTGGCGCTGGCCGCGCCGGACGTGCGCGTGTGGACCAACGTGGGGAACGCGCACATCGGGCACTTCGGCAGTGTCGAGGCGATCGCCGACGCGAAGGCGGAAATTCTGGAAGGGGTGACCCCCAGCACGGTCGTGGTGGCCAATGCGGACGACCCGCTGGTGATGCGGCATGTGAGGCGGTGCACGGCCGCCGTGCGGACGTTTGGCGTGGACGCGCGCGCGGACGTGCAGGCGATGAGTGTGCACGACCGGGGTTTTGACGGCATCGGTGCCGAGGTGTCCACGCCGTGGGGGCCCCTGTCGTTGTCCTTGTCGCTGGCCGGTCGTCCGAACCTGTTGAATGTGCTGGCGGCGGCGACCGTCGCCCTGGAACTGAACGTGCCGGCCGCCGACGTGCCACGTGCCGCTGCGGACTTG
>Ga0163144_10029195_pt1 | contig 10598 bp, 8 predicted proteins | sample OliLak19BULKMAT1_FD_123175 | JGI IMG/M metagenome (GOLD analysis project Ga0163144, IMG submission 123175) | Freshwater microbial mat bacterial communities from Lake Vanda, McMurdo Dry Valleys, Antarctica - Oligotrophic Lake LV.19.BULKMAT1 | ecosystem: Environmental > Aquatic > Freshwater > Lake...
AGCGCATCACCTTCAAGCTGCGCTCCGGCGTGAAGTGGCATGACGGCAAGGACTTCACCTCGGCCGATGTGGCCTTCTCGGTGATGAAAGGCTTCGGCCAGAACAACGGCCTGGTGCGCGCCGTGTTCGCTGCGGTCGAGACGGTGGAGACGCCCGACCCGCTCACCGCGATCCTGGTGCTAAAGCAGCCGGCGCCCGCCATCCTGCTGGCGCTGCCGGTAGCGACCGCGACCATCCTGCCGGCGCACATCTACGACAATACCGACATCAGGCAGAACCCGGCGAACCAGAAGCCGGTCGGCACCGGCCCGTTCAGGTTCGTCGAATGGCGGCGCGGCTCAACCATTACGCTGGAGCGCAACCCCGACTATTTCGAGAGCGGCAAGCCGTACCTCGACCGCATCGTCTACCGCGTGATTCCCGACACCCAGGCGCGTGGCGCCGCGGTGGAATCGGGCGAGGTCGATATGGTGTTCCACAGCACTGCGGCGGCCAGCGACGCGCGCCGCCTTGGCGCGCTGCCAAATCTCGAGCTCAGCACCGATGGCTACTACTTCGATTCCACGGTGGCGTTCTTCGAGGTCAACCAGGACCACCCGATCCTGGGCAAGGTCGCGGTGCGCCAGGCGCTGGCCCACGCCATCGACCGCAAGTTCGTTCTGGACAATGTCTGGATGGGCTTCGGCCAGGTCGCGACCTCGCCGGTGCACAACGGCCTCAAGCACGCCTACACGTCGGACGTGCCGCAATACCCGCTCGACCTGAAGAAGGCCGAGCAGTTGCTCGACGCCGCCGGCTACCCGCGCGGCGCCGACAATACGCGCTTCAAGATCACCATCGACTATGTGCCATTCGGCGACCAGTACCCGCGCATGGCGCAATACATTCGCCAGCAATTGGCCCAGATCGGCGTGGCCGCCGAAGTCCGCAACACCGACTTCGCCACCTGGGTCCGGCGCATCTGGACCGGACGCGACTGGGACACCAACCTGTCGGCGATAACCAACGCCTCGGACCCGTCGATCGGCGTGCAGCGCGCCTACTGGTCGCAGAACTTCAAGCCCGGCACCCCCTTCACCAACGGCAGCCATTACAGCAACCCCGAGGCCGACCGGCTGTTCGAGGCGAGCTCCATGGAAGTCGATCCGGTGAAGCGCAAGGCGCAGTTCGCCGACGTGCAGCGCATCCTGGCGCGCGACCTGCCGGTGATCCCGCTGGTCGCCATCGACCAGTTCACCATCGCCAACAAGCGGGTCAAGAATTACGCGATCCTGGCCGACGGCGTCTATTCCGGTTTCGCCGACGTCTGGCTGACCCGCCGCTAAGCCTGGTGACTGTGGGCGACGGGGGCCGGCGCCGGCGGTATCTGCTGCGCCGCCTGGGCCAGGCGGTCGTGGTGCTTGGCCTGGTCGTGGTGTTGCAGTTCTTTCTGCTGCACTTGGCGCCGGGCGACGTGGCCGATGTCATCGCCGGCGAATCCCAGGCGGCCGACCCCGAGTTCGTCGGTCGCCTGCGCCAGCAGCTTGGCCTGGATCAGCCGCTTCCCGTGCAACTTGGGCTATATGCTTGGCGGCTGATCCGGCTGGATTTTGGCATGTCGCACGCCTTTGGCGTGCCGGTGCTGGACCTGATCGCCGAGCGGCTGCCGGCCACGCTGCTGCTGATGATCTGCGCCATCGCCACGGCGTTCGTGACCGGCACCGCGCTTGGCATCGTGGCGGCGGTGCGCGTCGGCTCGTGGCTCGACCTCGCCGTCTCGGTCCTCGCCCTGCTGTTCTACGCCACGCCCGCCTTCCTGGTCGGTATCGGACTTATTCTCGTGTTCACCGTGCAACTGCGCTGGCTGCCCATGTCGGGCATGATTACGCCGTGGCTGGAAGGCGGCTGGTGGGCCGCCACGTTGGATGTCGCGCGGCACCTCATCATGCCGATGCTGGCGCTGGCGCTGTTCTACGTCGCCATCTACACCCGGCTGATGCGCGCCTCGATGCTGGAAATCCTGTCGCTGGACTATGTCCGCACCGCACGGGCCAAGGGCCTGCGCGCGTGGCGGGTGATCTTCGGCCACGCCGCGCGGAACGCCATGCTGCCGATGGTCACCATGCTGGGCCTTCAGGTCGGCTCGCTGCTGGGCGGCGCGATCCTGGTCGAAACCGTGTTCGGCTGGCCCGGCATCGGCCGGCTTGCCTTCGAGGCCGTGTCGCGCCGCGACGTGCCGCTGGTTCTCGGCATCCTGTCGCTCAGTTCCGTGCTCGTGCTGCTGGTCAGTCTCGCGATCGACGTGGTCTACACGCGCCTCGATCCGCGCATCGTCCTGCGCTGATGCGCCTGCTGCGCCGCCTTGGCCGCTCGCCCGCCGCCCTTGCCGGCATTTTCCTTCTGCTGGCCGTAGCCGCGATGGCGGCGGCCGGGCCGCTGCTTTATCCCGAAGGTCCCTGGGTGCTGATCGGCCGGCCGTTCGCCTGGCCGGGCGAGCTGGCGGGGCGGCCGTTCGGCACGGACTCGCTTGGCCGCGACGTGACTGCCGGCATCCTGCACGGTTCACGCATCTCGCTGCTGATCGGCCTTGCCGCCACCGCCGTGGCGCTGGGCTTTGGCGTCGCCGTGGGCGCACTGGCGGGCTATTTCGGCGGCTGGGTGGACGATGCGCTGATGCGCCTGACCGATGCGATGCAGACCATTCCACCGTTCCTGCTGGCCGTCGTCATCGTCGTCATCGTCAAACCAACGGTGGCCACCATCATCCTGGCCATCGCCGCCATATCCTGGCCGGCGGTGGCTCGCCTGGTGCGCGCCGAATTCCTGCGCCTGCGCGAGGCCGAGTTCGTCGCCGCCTGCCGCGCCATGGGCATGAGCGACATGCGCATCATCCTGACCCAGATATTGCCGAACAGCTCGGCGCCCATCGTCGTGTCCGCCTCGATCATGGTGGCCACCGCGATCCTGACCGAGGCCGGGCTGTCGTTCCTCGGCCTGGGCGACCCGAACGTGATGTCGTGGGGCACCATGGTCGGCCTCGGCCGTTCGGACTTTCGCACCGCCTGGTATCTGGTGGCGGTACCGGGCGTCGCCATCGTGTTTACCGTGCTGGCCCTCAACCTGCTTGGCGACGGCCTGAACGACGCGCTCAACACCCGGCTGGGCCGCGACTGATGGCGCTGCTGGAAGTGCGCGAGCTCGGTGTCGGCCTGGCCGACGGCACGCTGCTGGTGCGCGGCGTCTCGTTCGATCTCGAGCGCGGCGAGACGCTGGCGATTGTCGGCGAGTCCGGCTGCGGCAAGTCGATGACGGCGCTGGCGCTGATGCGCCTGTTGCCGCCGGGCGTGGCGATATTGGGCGGCGCCGTGCGCTTCGACGGTATCGACCTGGCGCGGCTTGGCCAGCGCGCCATGGAGGACATGCGCGGCAATCGCATCGCCATGATCTTTCAGGAGCCGATGACTTCATTGAACCCGGTGCTGACGGTGGGCGAACAGGTAGCCGAGGTGGTGCGCCGGCACGAAGGCGCCCGCAATGCCACGGCGCGCGCCCGCGCGCTGGACCTGTTCCGCCTGGTCCGCATGCCGGAAGCGGCGGCGCGGCTCGACGCCTTTCCGCACCAGCTTTCCGGCGGCCAGCGCCAGCGGGTGATGATCGCCGCCGCCCTGGCCTGCCGGCCCGACGTGCTGCTGGCCGACGAGCCGACCACGGCGCTGGACGTCACCATCCAGGCCGAAATCCTTGCCCTGCTGCGCGAGTTGCAGGGCGAGATGGGGCTGGCGCTGGCGCTGATCACCCATGACCTTGGCGTGGTGCGTATGGTGGCCGATCGCGTGCTGGTCATGTATGCCGGGCGCAAGGTCGAGGAAGGCGAAGCCAAGGCGCTGCTGCGCCAGCCGCTGCACCCCTATACGAGGCAATTGCTGGCCGCACGCCCGCACCATGGCCGCAGCCGCCTTGACGGTCCGCTGGCCGAAATCCGCGGCATGGTGCCGGCGCCGCGCGCCCTGCCGCCGGGCTGCGCCTTCCAGCCACGCTGCGAAAGCGCCCTGCCGCGCTGCACCGCCGCCGTGCCGCCGTTTATACAAAGCAGCGGCTACGGCGTTGCCTGCGTGCTGCACGATGGCTGAAACACCGTTGTTGCAGGTGCAGGGTCTCGCCTGCCACCTGACCTCGCCGGCGGGAACCGTCCGCGCGGTGGATGGCGTGTCGTTCGACATCGCGCCGGGCACGACGCTTGGCCTGGTGGGCGAGTCCGGCTGCGGCAAGTCCACCCTGGCCCGCGCCATTCTCGGCCTGGTCAGGCCAAACGCGGGTGAAATCCGGCTGGCCGGCGAGCTTCATCCGACGCGCACCGCGCCGCAGCGGCGCAGGCGCGCCCGGCTGGTGCAGATGGTGTTTCAGGATCCGTTCGGTTCGCTCAATCCGCGCCTGACCGTCGGCCGCATCGTCGAGGAGCCGCTGCTGGTGCATGGCGAGGGCGATGGCGCGAGCCGCGCACGGCGCATGTTGCACCTGCTGGACCGCGTCGGCCTGCCATTCACCGCCGCCGCGCGCTATCCGCACGAAATGTCGGGCGGGCAGCGCCAGCGCGTGGCCATTGCCCGCGCCCTGGCGCTGGCGCCGAAGCTGATCATCTGCGACGAGCCGGTGTCCGCCCTCGACGTTTCGATCCAGGCCCAGGTGCTCAACCTGCTGTGCGATCTGCAGCGCGACCTTGGCCTGACACTGCTGTTCATCTCGCACGACCTGGCCGTGGTCCGCTTCATCGCCGACCGCATCGCCGTGATGTACCAAGGCAAGATCGTGGAAGAAGGGCCGGCGGCGCAAATCTGGAGCGCGGCGCGGCACCCCTATTCCCGGAAATTGCTGGCGGCTATACCGCCCGATCCGGATGCCGAGAACTGATACGCGGCTAGCAACCCCCTCACCCCGCCCTCTCCCCCACTGCGTAGGGGAGAGGGAGAAGAAAGCAGCTAAGCCCTCTCCCCCACGTTTGTGGGGGAGAGGGTTGGGTGAGGGGGTCGAGGCTCGGGCAAGACTTTCTAACCGTCGATGCAATAGCCGTTGTCGGCGTCATTGCCCTTCAACGCCATGTCCAAGTCGGCCCCGGTGCTGGCGCGGACCAGATAAAGCGCGTCACCCGCCGCCACCCGCGCGCCGACGGGGACCAGCAGATCGACGCCGGCGCCCTTGTCCGCCGGTGCGCCGGCGCGCCGCGCGATGCCGCCGATGCGCCAGCCGTCAATCGCGCCCACCATGCCGGTGCGGGTAGCGCGCACCTCGCGCGTGACCGGGGCCAGGCGCGGCGGTAGCGGTTGACGGCCCTGGGCATCGACAATGCGGTCCAGCGCGGCGCGGGCGGCGCCGCCGGCCAGCAGTTCCTCCGCCCGCCGCCGTCCGCCAGCAGCGCCTAGCGCCGGGTCCCACGCCAGAATGCGCCCGGCAAAGAACAGCGCCTTTTCGCGCAGGTCGGCCGGCGCCAGCGCATCGTTGTCGAGCACCTGTAAAACGTCGCGCACTTCCAGCGCTGGCCCGATGCCACGGCCAATTGGCCCGCTGCCGTCCGTCACATGCGCTTCCACTACAAGCCCGAGCTTCCGGCCCACGCTTTCGAACAGACGGGCCAGGTCCCTGCCCTCCTCGGCCGTGCGCGTCTTCGCGCGCGGACCCACCGGCACGTCGATCACGACATGCGTGGCGCCGGCGGCCAGCTTCTTCGACAGGATCGAGGCCACCGCCCAGCGGATTGAGTCGAGGCCCAGCGGCCGGGTGATCGCGTTCATCACGTCATCGACCGGCGAATGGTTCAGCCGTCCGTTCCAGGCGATGCAGCCGCGCGCCGCCGCCACTGTGCGCCGCACGTCGTCGATGTCGAGATCGACCCGGGCCAACACCTCCATTGCGTCGGCGGTGCCCGCCGCCGAGGTGATGGCGCGCGACGAGGTTTTGGGAATGGCGATGCCGTGCGCCGCCACGATGGGCACCACGATCATGGTGATCCGGCTGCCCGGAATGCCGCCCATGGAATGCTTGTCGGCGACAATCGCCTCGCCCCAGGTCAGGCGAGGCGAATGGCGGGCGCGCACGCGGGCCAGGGCCTCGACCTCGGCATCGCTCAGCGATGTGGCGGCGGTGACCAGGAAGGCCGCCACCTCGCGGTCGGGATAGCGGCCCTCGACCACGTCGCGGATGACCATGTCGTACTGCGTCTCATCCAGCGCCTTGCCCTGAATCTTCTGGCGCAGCGCGTCGAGGCTTTCCGGCGTCGGCGTGCGTTCAATGCGCGCCACTGCTCCCTCATCCGCGCCCAGCGCTATGAAGGCCGCGCGCGACAGGCCGATCTCATCCGGCCCAACAAGGTCGGCGCGCGTGGTGACGTGAACGCGGGCGCGTATGCTACGTCCCTCCACCTTGATGTCGATGAACCCCGGCCCGAGATATTCCGTCGCCGGCACCGCCGTACAGTCCGCATGCAGATAGGCGACATGATCGTGCCACGTGTCGATGTCAACGGCGCGCACCCGCAAACTGGGGTCGCGGGCCAGCAGGCCGGCGATGAAGCGCTCGATGCCGGTGGCCACGTCGCCGTCGTTCACCACAGTGACGGTATCGAGGCCGGCCGGCGCGTCGGGGACATCCCGCCGCAGCCGGGCAGCGATATCGGCCTCGGTCTCGCGACCGCGTCCGGCCAGACGGCGGGCGCGCAGTTCGACCGGCGCGAAAACCGAGACGACGCGGACCTTTGGCAGCATTGTCGCCAGGTCGCCGATCACCGTGCGCGAGACATTGGCGATCACGTTGCGCCCAGCCAACAGGTCGCTACGCACCGCCATCGGGAGGGCATAGCGCAGCCCGTGCGAGCGCCACGACACAAGGTGCGCGCCCGCAGCGTCCAGCCGTTCGAATTCTTCCTCGGATTTGGCAAGGTGCGGTTCGCCGCCTGCGGTTTCGGGCCGGGTGATGTGGCGGCGCGCGAATACCCAGTCGGGCCGGCCGGCCAGCGCCGCGCGGGCGCCGTCCATCAGCGTATCCTTGCCCGAGCCGCTGGGCCCGACGACCAGGAACAGCGTCCCCGGCGGCGGCACGGCGGTCAGGCTTTCGCCGGCTCGTCCAGCCCGATGTCCACCGCCGGCGCCGACTGGGTGATCTTGCTGGACGAGATGAAGTCCACGCCGGTCTCGGCGATCGGCCGTACGGTTTCGTAGCGCACGCCGCCCGACGCCTCCACCGGCACCCGCCCCGCCACCAGATTCACCGCCGCGCGCATGTCGTCCAGCGACATGTTGTCCAGCATGATGACATCGGCGCCAGCGTCCAGCGCCTCAGCCACCTGGGCCAGGCGGTCGCACTCGACCTCGATCTTGGTCAGGATCGGCGCCGCCGCCTTGGCGCGCTTCACGGCGGCGGCGATGCTGCCGCACACCGCGATGTGGTTGTCCTTCAGCATCACGCCGCTGTCGAGGCCAAGGCGGTGGTTGCGCGCGCCACCGCACAGCACCGCATGCTTTTCCAGCATGCGGAGGCCGGGCGTGGTCTTGCGGGTGTCGATCATCTGGGCCCTGGTACCCGCCAGCGCGGCAACGTAGCGCGCCGTCTCCGTGGCGATGCCCGACATGTGCTGCAGAATGTTCAGCGCCGTGCGCTCACCGGTCAGCAGCGCGCGGGCGCCGCCGGAAACCACGGCCAGGGTGGTGCCCTTTTTCACAATGGCGCCATCCTTCACGCGAATCTCGAAGGAGGCGGATGGATCGACGCAGCGATACACCATGGCGGCAACATCAACGCCCGACACCACCATGTCCTGGCGGGCGTTCATGTGGAAAGTCGTCGTGGCGCCTTCGTCGATCATCAGTTCGGCGGTCAGGTCGCCATTGCCGATATCCTCGGACAGCCATTGGCGCACCAGCGCCTCGACATGCACGCGGTCATACATCGCCGGAGTTCCCCTGTCGTGTCCGCCAAGGATAGCGGCTTTGTCGTTTGTGTGCAAATGATCCGCGAGGGCCGCGCTTTGTAAGCCCGGGTGTGACTGTATAATGACGATACGCCGCGTCACAGGAAGCGGAAAACCAGAATGGCGCCCTCAGTAAAGACTTCAACAACCAGACGGGCCAATTCCAAGCCCTATGTGCTGGACGAACAGATCGGCTTCATCCTGCGCCAGGTCAGCCAGCGCCACACCACGATTTTCGCCGGCGAGATGAGCGACGACCTGACGCCGATGCAATGGGCGGCGCTGAGCAAGCTGCACGAAAAGGGCGACTGTTCGCAAAACCTGCTGGGCCGCCTCACCGCCATGGACGGCGCCACGATCAAGGGCGTGATCGAGCGGTTGCGGAAGCAAGGCTTGGTCGATGCCAGCGCCGATTCCAGTGACGGCCGCCGCCTGGTCGTGCGGCTGACCGACGGCGGCGTGAAGGCCGTGCAACGCGCCCTGCCGCATGCCGCGCGCATCACCGAACAGACCCTGGCGCCGCTCAGCCCGCGCCAGCGAGACGACTTGCTGGGCCTGCTGAAGGCGCTGCTGTAAACCCTCCCCTATCCTATCGTTTGATTTTATTCTTGACATTTGTTCTTTTTTGTGATAGGAACCCGTTCGTTATTTCGCCAATTGAATTGGCTCTCGTACCGGCCACAGGTAATGCAGTGCCGTCCGCCGAGCGCTTAATAAATATGTCCTGTTTTAACTCAAAATGGACAAAATTGACGAAGGCCGACGAAACTTTGGCTCTTCAAGCCATGCGGCCTGGCCACGCGCCCGCTTGACGCGGGCATTTTTGGGGTCGTATGTAGACAAACGATTTTTGTTTGAGCGGCCCGTGTTTGCATCTGGGGGCGCAGTTGAGTGTCTATCTCAGACCAACCAGTTTGACGGCGGCGCTGGATGCTCTGGCGCAAGGCGGCCTGACCGTCATTGCTGGCGGCACCGATTATTACCCGGCCCGCGTCGGCAAGCCCGCCGGCGACGACCTTCTCGACATCACCGGCATTGAAAGCCTGCGCGGCATTGCCGATGCCGGCGATCACTGGCGCATCGGCGCCACCACGTCGTGGTCCGACATTATCGGCACCGAACTGCCGCCCGCCTTCGACGGCTTGAAAGCTGCGGCGCGCGAGATCGGCGGCCGGCAGATTCAGAACGCCGGCACCGTCGCCGGCAATCTCTGCAACGCCTCGCCAGCGGCCGACGGCGTGCCACCCTTGCTGGCGCTCGACGCGCGGGTCGAACTCTCAGGCGTTGCCAGCACTTCGGCAGTGCCGCTGGCGGACTTCATCATCGGCAATCGCCGCACCCGGCGACAGGCGGAACAGTTGCTGACCGCTATACTGGTGCCCAAGATGGCGTATCCCGCGCGCGGCGGCTTCGCTAAGCTCGGCTCGCGCCGCTATCTCGTGATCTCCATCGTCATGGCTGCGGCGGTGCTTGAAATCGATGCTGGCAAGATCGCGGCGGCGCGAATTGCCGTTGGCGCCTGTTCCGCCGTCGCGCAGCGGCTACCGGCACTCGAAGCCGCCCTCGCCGGTTGCCCATTGCCTGGCCTTGGCGCACTGGTGCAACCGGCGCACTTGGCGACCCTCAGCCCAATCGATGATGTGCGTGGCAGCGCCTCGTACCGGCACGATGCGGCGCTGACCGTGCTGCGCCGCCTGCTCGACGATCTCGGCGCCGCGGCATGACCGTCCTGTTCAGCGTCAACGGCCAAAGCCGCAAGTACGAGGGTGCGCCCGGTCGACGCCTGGCCGACGTGCTGCGCGACGATTTCGGGCTGATGGGCACCAAGATCGGCTGCAATGCCGGCGATTGCGGCGCCTGCACCGTGCTGGTCGATGGCCGGCAAGTCTGCGCCTGCCTGACGCCGGTCGGCCAGCTCGGCGGCCGTATCGTCGCCACGGTGGAGGGCCTGATCGGCCATGGCGCGCTGTCCCGGTTGCAAAAGGCCTTCCACAAGCATGGCGCGGCGCAGTGCGGCATTTGTTCGCCCGGCATGCTGATGGCTGCCGCCGAACTGGTCGGCACGCGCGAGAACTTCAGTCGCGACGACGTGCTGGACGCGATTGGCGGCGTGCTGTGCCGCTGCACCGGCTACCAGAAGATTGTCGAGGCGGTCATGGATGCCGCCAACCAGCAGGTCGATCTGCCGGCATCCCCGGCGCAGGGCGCCGCCTTGGGTGCACGCGCCGCCAAGGTCGATGGCCTGGCCAAGCTGACCGGCGCCGAGCGTTATGGCGCCGATGACATACCGGCCGATGCCCTGTGGCTGCGGATCGTCCGCTCGCCGCACCACCGCGCCACCTTCACGACCGGCGACCTCGCGGCGCTGATGACCCGCACGCCGGGCCTGGTTCGCATTCTGGTCGCCGCTGACGTGCCGTCGAACGGCTATGGCATCTATCCCCACATCAAGGACCAGCCGGTGCTGGCCGACGGCCAGGTTCGCTACCGGGGCGAAGCGGTGTTGGGGTTGGTCGGCACGCGCGCCGCGGTCGAGGGACTTGCCGACGCGGATTTTCCGCTGACCTGGATGGAGCTTGAGCCGGTGTTCGGCGTCACTGCCGCCACCGCGCCGGGCGCCGCACTGGTCCAGGCGGACAAGCCGGGCAACCTGCTGATCGAC
>Ga0163144_10029198_pt1 | contig 10598 bp, 12 predicted proteins | sample OliLak19BULKMAT1_FD_123175 | JGI IMG/M metagenome (GOLD analysis project Ga0163144, IMG submission 123175) | Freshwater microbial mat bacterial communities from Lake Vanda, McMurdo Dry Valleys, Antarctica - Oligotrophic Lake LV.19.BULKMAT1 | ecosystem: Environmental > Aquatic > Freshwater >...
GAAATGGAATTTCCTGCGTTTCAGGCCGGGCCTCGTTGGCGGACATTGCATAGGCGTCGATCCCTACTATCTGACCCACAAGGCCGAAATGGTGGGATACCACCCGCAGGTCATCCTGGCCGGCCGCCGTATCAATGACGGCATGGGAAAGTTCATCGCAGAAAAGACCGTGAAACTAATGGCCAAGTCCGGCAGTTCCATCAAGGGAGCGACCGTAACCGTACTCGGCTTAACCTTCAAGGAAAATTGCCCGGACCTGCGTAATTCGCGTGTACCGGACATCGTTTTCGAACTGGAAAGCTACGGCTTGAAGGTGAATATCTGCGACCCTATAGCAGACGCCGCCGACGCAGAACGCGAATACGGGTTAAAGCTGACATCCTGGGAGCAACTTCCGATTGCTGATGCGCTCGTCATAGCGGTCGCGCATCAGCAATTTATCGAAACCCCCACTGACAAACTGATGACCAAGGTAATAAAGGATGGGTGCATATCGGACGTAAAATCCTGCATGGATGCCGATAAACTCAGGGCGGCAGGCTTACAGATTTGGCGACTCTAGATCCATTGCGATATTAATCCAGACTCGATCCGCTACGCCGCGCCGACGGTCAGGGTCGCTCCAGCAAGTCCCAGTAAAGTAATTCATCCGGTTCGATTGCACGCGATTGACCTGCCCCCTGCCAGGCAAACCCTTGTCGTGCGTGAAATGCTTTTCAATAACGCGCGCGCCAAGCAGAGTTGCGACTTCAATTGCGTGCATATCCCCGGGCAGGGTGTGGTCCGAATAGCCGAGCATCCGCTCGGGGAAGCGACGCTTCAGGTCAAGCATCATGCCGAGGTTGGCGTTGACGTCCCCACACGGAGAATTGAGGATGAAGTGCATGAGCGCGACCTCTTTGCCCTGCGGGTCAATCCAATCCAGCGCCTCGCAGATTTCGTGCAGGTGCGACGCCCCGGTGGAAAGCATTATGGGCTTACCAAAACAGCTGATGGTCTCGATAAACGGGCGATTGGTGAGGACCGAGGCGGATATCTTTTAGCGTAAAATAAGGCCGACATAAGCAAAAAAATCACGTCCGAATCGCCCCGTACGGTATAAGCCAACAAGCACAAGGCATTGCACCAAATGAAAGTCGTCATCCTTTGCGGCGGGTACGGAACGCGTATCCGTGACGTAGCTGACAATATCCCCAAGCCAATGATCAGCATCGGCAGGTTCCCGATTCTGTGGCACATCATGAAGTACTACGCCCACTTCGGCCATCATGATTTTGTCCTTTGCCTCGGTTACAAGGCACATACGATCAAGGATTTTTTCCTCAACTACGAAGCCCATATCAAGGACTTCACGATCGAGCTCGGAAACACAGAAAAGCTCCACTTTCATACTGACCATTCCGAATCTGACTGGAGCGTCACCTTGGCCGACACCGGTCTGAACGCGATGACCGGCGCTCGAATCAAACGCATCCGGAAGTACATCGGTGACGACGAACATTTCATGCTGACCTACGGTGACGGGGTCGGCGATATCGACATCGAGAAGCTGATCACATTTCACAAGGCGAATGGCAATGTGCTTACGGTCACCGGCGTACGCCCGCCAGGCCGCTTTGGCGAGTTATTGAGTGCGCCGGACGGGCGGATCACCGAATTCAATGAAAAGCCGCAGGCTGTGGGAGGCCGCATATCCGGCGGTTATTTCGTGTGCAGTCGCCGGTTGTTCGACTATATCGACGACCGTGAGGATGTTGTGTTCGAAACCGCCCCGATGAATCGCCTGGTGGCGGAAGGGCAGCTAATGATGTTTGAGCACGATGGTTTTTGGCAGCCGATGGACACCAACCGGGAATACCAACTGCTCAACAATCTTTTCGACAGCGGCAGAGCGCCCTGGGTCAAATGGTGAACAACGACACCCTGAAGTCTGCCTTTTCCGGAAAGCGGGTTGTCGTTACCGGCCATACCGGCTTCAAGGGTTCCTGGCTATGCGTCGCCCTCAAGGAGCTTGGCGCCGACGTCCTGGGCTACGCGCTTCCCCCAGAACAGGGAAACAACCATTTCTCGGCGCTCGGGCTCGAAAAGCTGGTCCACCACGTCATCGGGGACATCCTCGATCTTCCCAATCTCAGCAAGGTTGTGAATGATTTTCAGCCGGAGTTTGTATTCCACCTCGCGGCACAGGCACTGGTCCGGCTATCCTATGAGCAGCCCAAACTCACCTTTGACACCAACGTCACGGGCTCGGTGAACGTGCTGGAAGCCGTGCGCTCATGCGCATCGGTCAGATCGGTCATCTATGTCACATCCGACAAGTGTTATCTCAACCGCGAATGGGAATGGGGTTACCGGGAGATCGACCGCCTGGGGGGACGCGATCCGTACAGCGCCTCCAAGGCAGCCGCCGAGTTGGTGTTCTCGGCGTACCTCGACTCCTATTTCAACCAGCGCGCGGATTTTGGCGCCGCCAGCGTACGCGCCGGAAACGTGATCGGGGGAGGCGACTGGGCTAAGGACAGGATCGTCCCAGATTGTGTACGGTCGCTGATGCGGCAAGAACCGATCCTGCTCCGGAATCCAAATTCCACGCGACCATGGCAGCACGTACTCGAGCCGCTGTCCGGCTACCTGCTGCTGGCCGCAAATCTGCGCGAGGATCCCGAACGGTTCACCGGAGCATGGAATTTCGGCCCGGAAAACCGCGATATTCGCACCGTTCGGGCTCTGACAGAGCGCATCATTCAGGAATGGGGTGCAGGCAAACTCGAGATCGGGCAATCCGACCCTGATTACCACGAGGCCCGCCTCCTGCACCTCAATTGCGACAAGGCGATGCAGGAGCTGAATTGGCGGCCCCGTTGGGATTTCGATCGAACCGTGAAGGAGACAACGGACTGGTACCGCTCCATCTTGAGAGGCATACCGGCCTTAGACGTTTCAACGCGGCAGATTCACGCATACATGGAAGGCTCCTCATGATTGACGGCGTCGTGATTACCCCTTTGCGGCAGATCTGTGACGAGCGCGGCAAGGTGATGAAGATGATCTCGCGCGAGGACGCCGTTTTCCAGGAGTTCGGTGAGGTTTATTTTTCCGTCGCCTACCCGGGCGTAATCAAGGGCTGGCACGTTCACAAACGTATGACGCTCAACTATGCGGTTCCGGTCGGGCATATCAAATTTGTGCTGCATGACGACAGGCAGAATAGCCCGACCTGCGGCGAGATTCAGGAAATATTTCTCGGCCAGGACAATTATTGCCTGGTCACCGTGCCGCCTCTGATCTGGAATGGATTCAAATGCGTCGGCGTCGAGGCGGCAATGGTGGCCAATTGCGCGACCATTTCGCATGACCCGAACGAGTCGGACAAGCGCGACCCTTTCGACAAATCGATCCCCTACGACTGGACACTCAAGCACGGATGAAGCAGCCTCGGTTTGCTCGAATGGATGTACCTGCCACCTGCTAGATGTCTGCCAGCCCTCTCCCCACACGGAATTTTTATGTTCAATGCAATGAGTGCACGCATTTTGCGCGTTGATTGCACAGGTTCATACGATTTACGTCGCGACGGCAGTGTGCGGCTAACACATCGCCTTTTTCCGGTTATAGGAGCGCAGTACCCTGCTGCCGAGCGGGAGCCAACTCAGCGCATAGGCGACGGTTGCTTTAACGTGATTCGGCACATACGGGGACAGCATGCGCCGGCAATGCGTGTTCTCGCCTCTTGCCAAGCATGCAAGCGCTTCGGAAACCGCTGTATTTCTGACAAAGCGCTCGCGTGATTTCGGCCATTCGGCCAGATACACTGGGGCTGCATCCATTTTCCGGATAAATTCAAGCTTTTCCCGGTAGAAACGGTCCGGTTCGCTCCAAGACGCGCTGGACGAATGCACCCGCCATTTGGCCAGAATTTTTTCAACGCAGGAGAGCTTCCAGTTCATGCTCAGTCTGATAATCAGATCCAGATCGCAGATATGGCTGAACGTTGCATCAAACCCCTGCCCCGCCGCTTGAATCGCGCTTTTTCTCAGCACGGCGGTTTCAAGGGAAACAAAGTAATTTTCGACCAGTTGGTGAAACACCCATCCCTGGGGCGGTGGACCTTTCCTGAACAGCTGACGTTCTCTGCCGCCGTCAGTGAAAAACAGCGTATCCGAGATAACAATGCCGACTTCGGGGTCGTCGAACCGCGAAATTTGCATTTCCAGCTTATCGGGCAGCCAGAGATCGTCCACATCCAGTATTGCAATGAAATCGCCCTGTGCCTGCTGCATCGCGAGTGCGCGAGCACCGCCTAAATTGGTATCTTGGTCCGATAAAAAATAACGGATTCGCGCATCGGAATAACCGGAGCAGATCACTGCGCTTCTGTCAGTGGACCGGTTATCCCAAAAAATAAGCTCCCAATTTTGATAGGTTTGGGCAATTACACTATCGATAGCCTCGCCCAAATACCGTTCTCCGTTACGGCAGTTCATCAAAATACTGACGAGCGGTTGATCAGGAGGTGCCAACATGACCCCGGTAAAAATTGATGGTGTTCTGCAGACCGTCCGCGAGCGTGTATGTAGGTTTCCAGTCAAGCAGGGCGCGTGCTTTTTCGATATCGGCATACAGACCCGGATTCTCGCCCGCACGCAACGGGATTTTGCCGAACTCGGGTATGCCTTTACCAACCATTTTCTGCACCTGTTCGATTACCGCACGGATACTGACCGGCGTACCCGAGGCGAGGTTGATGACTTCGCCGCACACGTTGGTAGCTTCCAAAGCATGCAAAATCCCGCAGGTTATGTCTTGTACATGGCAAAAATCACGCAGTTGCAGCCCTCCAGATACGGGAAACGTCTTGTCTTCGATACAGCCGGAAATAATCTGTGGCAGGAACCGCTTGTGGTCCTGCCCCGGCCCGTAAGTCAAAAACAAACGCAGCGTAACCGCAGGAAATTTTTCCGTACGCCACAGCATCTGCAGCAGTTGCGTGGTCGCAAGCTTCGCCAATGAATACGGCGAGATCGGACATTCGCGCAGATTTTCACGTTGCGGCGCGGCTGCGCTGCCGTATTCGTCGCTGCTGCCTAGCTGCACAAACCTCGTCAGGCAATCGCGGTCGAGTCGTTCAATCAGGTTTTGCACGCCGTCGAAATGACTGTGTATCAGCGCGCGTCCGCCGTTCTGAAACAGGCGGTGATCAATGTAGCCGGCGCTGTTAACGACGTACTCGAACTGCGCCTTGCCGAGTGCGGCCGCCAAGCTTGCTGTATCGCCAAGGTCGGCACAAAGATGGCGGACGCCGCGGATTTCCGCCGCCGCCGGTTTGAGCGACAGTGCGGTGACAGAATAGCCGGCATCACGCGCGACCTCGCTCAGGTTGCGGCCGATAAAGCCGCTGCCGCCCAGTACCAGCAGCCGTTTCAGCGCCATGGCGCCTTACCCGTGTCCCCCAGGCATTCAAGCATCTCGCAATCGCGCTTGGTATTCATGCAGGCCCAAAAGCCGGCGTGCTGGTATGCCATCAATTCGTACATTGCTGCTGCGCCTTCAAGCGGCGCGCGTTCTGGCGTATTCATTTTTCACCCCAGGCTACCCGCGATACATTCTTCGAACAGCCGGTGGTATTCGCCGGGCATAAGATTACCCTCGGACTGCATGCGTTTTTGGGCAACTTTCGCCCGGGCGCGCCAGGCCTCGCGGTTGGCGATAAAATCTTTTAACGCCATTGACATTTCAAGCGGTGAACCCGGATTGACCAGAACGCCATTCGATTCATTAACAAACTCGGGAATGGCGCCGACACGTGTTGTCAAAATCGGCGTGCCGGCCAGCATCGCTTCGGCCAGCGTAAGGCCGAAGCCCTCGAAACTGCGGGTCGCGATGACCAGCAGGTCCAGTTGCCCGATCAACTCGACCGGGTCGCCCGGTACATAGCCGGCGAAGTGCACACTTTCAACGACGCCGCAGCGTTCGACCAGAGCTTGCAGGCGCGCCATCTCCGGCGCGTCACCGCTGCCGAGCACAACCAGTTTGAGGCGCCGGCGTTCATCCGCAGCCAGTCGTGCCAGCGCAAAAATCAGGTCCTCATGGCCCTTGTAGGCCTGCACGCGGCCGACGATGCCAACGATCAGTTCTTCGCGCGCATTGACGGCCTCGCGCAAATTGTAAGACGGTGCATGGTCGCGGGCGGCCGGACTGGCAGAAATGCCGTTATGAATGACGCGCAGACGCGCTGTGGAAACGCTGATCATGCGCGTATCCAGCAGCGATTGCCGCGTTGCATACGAGACGCAGACGATGGCGCTGGAGATACGCTCCATTGCGCGATCGACCAAGCGCTCATACCAACCCATGAACAATGCGGGTGGTGTAGAAGAATGGTGTACCAGCAGCAGCCGCGCGCCTACGCCGGCCCGTTTGGCGCCGATAACCGCGCTTTGCGCACCCCACGCCGCCGGATAGCCGCCGTTGTCGGCCAGCATCAGATCGAAGCGACCGTTATGCGCAAACGCGTTTGCCAATCGATTCGCCATCAAAAGCAGCAACAGCGGTTGCAGCGGGTAGAGAAACAAACGCAGCCAGCGGCCCATCGGCAAAACAGCGAGCCGCCGCACCATTTCGTTGTAAGAGAACGATACGACTTCCCGCAACTGCACATTCGGCAACGCGGACAATTCCGCCTTTATGCGTTCGAGGCCGAGATTGCCGCGGTTGAAGAACACGACAAATTCATCCGTGGCCGCCGGCCAGTCTCTCAGCAAAGTCAGCAGATGGGTGTCCACGCCGCCCCAGGAATCCTGCTCCCAATAAATTGCAATTCTCATTGCGCCCTGTCCGCCGCAGGTTTGCGCAGGATGAGATTATGATTGACGTAACCCGCTTTGGTAGCGTCGCTGGCGCCGAGATTGAGTTTCATTAGCTTCAATTATGACGGAACACGAATGGGTTTGCCATATCGCGCGTCTTAGACGCGCTCAAAGAGAAGGGTGCGAATGGCGCCAACTACTGTCGCCAGCGCCGGGACACCAACGCTCATGGCTTCGATCAGCGTCAGACCGAAACCTTCGGCGCTTCGCGTCGCGACCACGAGAAGATCCAACCAGGACCAGCCGGATCTGCTGCCGCTCAGCCGGCGCCATACGCACCAGGACAAAGATCAGGTCTTGCTGGCCCTTGTAGGGTGACACCCGTCCCGCGATGCCAGCCTGACGGTCGCTGTGCCCCGCCCCCACCGCCGCGCGTAGGTTCAGGACAGCCGCCGCCAAGGGTGTGCTTGATTCACCATCAGTACGATCTCATCGTCCGGTGCCGGCCAGGTGGACAACAGTTCCAGCAGATGGGTATCAACGCCACCCCATGACTCCTGCTCACAGTAAATCAGAATGCGCATAGCTATCCCACCGCCCGGTCAGCCAGCACGTCGCGCTCAAAAAGGATCGTACGGATCACGCCGCCGTACTCCGGCACCTCACAGAGCAAGCGAGTGGCATAGCCTGTCACGTTAAAGGGCGGCGCAGTGAGCACAACACCAGAATTGAACAGCATACGGATGCCGCAACCCGCCGTGATGTCTGCATTGGGCAGGAAATCAGGGGTGCCTGGCAAGTGTTCGGTAATGACCCAACGCTGGAACTTGTGGCACTTTTTAAGCACCTGCTCGATATGAGCGTTGGACAAATGCTGGAATACCTGCCGTACAAAAATGATGTCTCCGTCGGGCAAGGCATCGTCAACCGCATTCAAGCCAAGAAACTCGACGTTGGGGAAATCGAAGTGCTTGCGGTTGTACTCCTGCAGTTCCGCAACGATGTCGCATGCATAGTATTGCCTGGCGAAATCGACGAAATGCCGTCCGACATTAAAGTCCCCAGAACCCAGGTCGACCAGGACAGGCTTGTCTGGAAACGAGGCCAGCAGCGCTTGAACAGCCTGCACATAGGGCGTAACGATGGCAGGGTCGTGAGAGCCCGTACCGGAATAGTACACACCCTTGTCGCCGCCCCATTCCTTGTTCAGGTAAATCTCGGAGAAGACCTGTTCCACAGGCAACTTTTGGTACCTTTGGTGCTGACGGGCCTCAGCGGCGCGCGCGCGCATCTCCAATAGTCGTTTTGGCAAGATCCGCCGCACGATCGAACGCAGCAGAGCCATGCCTTGACTTCTTTCAGGAGATGACAGGGGCGTCGTCATGCGCTGTAAGTCCGACCAGGAACCTGAATCCAGTTGCCGGTAAATTTGATACCACGTAGCGTACGCGCATAGTGGCGGTAGCAGAGCTGGACGCGCCGACCATAAAAAAGTGGCGTCAACAACAGCTGCATGCGCATCATGTTGGTTCCACTGCGCAAGGTCGCCCAGATATGCGCGGGAGAAAGGAAACGACGCTCGCACCTGAAAGGGACAAGAATGGCAATGGCAACCAAGGCCGCATCCACGGGCCCGACTGGCCGCACCGGGTACCGGTACCAGCGCAGGCGATCATTCATGATGTAGTTGAGCACATACTTCTCAATACGCCCCAGCCGTTGTTGCCACCCGTTCTCAGTGCGTGTTTCAGACCAGCCAGTGGCCGCGAAGGTCTTGTTTGAAATCCGGTCGCCGTGCCAGTCAAGTCCGGCCCACGTACTCCGGAGCATCGAGTCCTGAAAGTCAACACCCAGCCAATCGGCGACTGCCCGCATCGCGTCCTCACGCGGAATATCCTCCAGTCGCGTCGCAACGTAATCAAGACCCAACTCCTCTGCCAGAGCTGAGTCTTCCAGGGCCATTTTGAGGCAGTTGTGGACATGCTGCTGATTGTCATGGCTGCGGTAGTAACGCCGGAAATGCTCCACATGCGAGCAAAAATTCGCACGCGGGTCCCGGGAGCTGAACACCACGCGAGTCATCGGAAAATCCTCAATGAAAAGGCGGAATTCATAGTCCAGATGCGGATGATGAAAAATGATTTTTGCATTTTCGATCTGCTGAGCAAGGCACAGGTTGTAGGCGCCGTAGATCGCCAGCAAGAAGTCCCTGCTGGTCAGCGGACGCTCGCCCATGAGCCCTACCAAATGCAGCTTGAACTCAGCCGTGTCGATCGTGAAAGACTGATCAGACCGCTCACCGAGCCTGTCCTTGGCTTCCTGAATATCGTAACGCGACACCAGCTTGTAAAGATACTGACCAATGAACTCGTCAGCAGCATCCGCCGCTTTTCCGTCCGCGACGCTGAACGTCAGCGCTCGCTTGAAAAACTCCGAGTAAACAGCGAAATGGCCGTTGAAGGTTGCGATCTGTGGATGGGAATCAAGCAGACTCTGGAGAAAGTCGGAACCCGTGCGGCCCGTTGTGACAAGTGCCACCATCGGCAAAGACTGCAGGTGGGTCATCCAGCGGTGGTAGTCATCCGCATACGGCATCACCCGGGTAATGCGTCCCTCCGTCATATCACCATGCATCAAGCAGAACGGGACTGGATCACGGCGCGCATCACCACCGGGTCCTGGTCACCGAATGGCGCAAACCCGGGTGCCACCTCGAAATAGCGCACCGCGAAACGTGACGCGAGGTCTGCGAGAAACAGCTCCGGGTCAATAAACCGCCGGTAATGATCGGTCTTGAACTCGTGCAGGCCCACGTTGCTGCCTGCACCATAGAGTGTGTCGAAAATCGTGCGCGCTTCAAGCATGAGAGCCCACGGCACTGAAGTGATCTTCCCAATGTTGGCCAGCAATCTCTCTGCCTCTTCGTAATTGATGGAATGCAGCGAAAATCGGCTGTAAATGACCAGGCGCTCGGCACCTTCGCCAAACGCATTGAAGTCCAGGTTGGTGAAGTCTGCCTGCTGCACTGCCATCTTGCCAGACACGCCCGGGGCAAGGCCATCGACGACTTTCTGAAAGTTGCCAACTGCTACCGCGCAAGCGTCCAGGCCGGTGTAGCGTGAAACAGTCTGACCTAGGGCCAAGCCATCACGGCCATTACCGCAGCCAAGCTCAACCACGGTGTCGCCCGCTCGCAGCTGCGCACCAAGGCAGTAACGTGCAAATCCTGATGGTTCCTGAAGGGAAAAGGCCAGGTAATGGTTGTTCCAAAACGAATCTTGCATTGATTTTCTCTTGCGTTGTTGTCGTTCAGCCCGCTGCCGCCGGGCAGCGAGCGAATAAAGAGCCGATAAAGTTAGTCTACCTGACGGCCGGATAGAGTGTGTCAAACGCATCCATCAAACGCCCCAGCTCGGCTTCAGGCCCGCGCCCCGGCATGTATTCAATGACAAGGTCCGGGTGTAGCGGCTCGTCAATGTGTACATCGAGGCCCGCAACGTTGGTCAATTCACCAGCATCGAAGCGGCGGTATATGCCCTTCGGGTCACGGCGGCGCAATTCATCGATGGCGACTTTGAGGTAAACCTCGAAATACCCCGGCTGATGCTCGCGGTTCCATTGGTGGATTTCCTTGATCAGGGCGACTGTGCTGACAACTACCGTGATGCCCTGCGACGCGATCAGGCAGGCCAGCCTCGCATACTTATAGGCAAGCACAACCCTTGCCTGCTGGCTATGGTCGGTTGTGGAGCCAAGGGCTTCGCGCAGTTCGTCGCCGTCGAGCATGACCAC
>Ga0163144_10029199_pt1 | contig 10597 bp, 5 predicted proteins | sample OliLak19BULKMAT1_FD_123175 | JGI IMG/M metagenome (GOLD analysis project Ga0163144, IMG submission 123175) | Freshwater microbial mat bacterial communities from Lake Vanda, McMurdo Dry Valleys, Antarctica - Oligotrophic Lake LV.19.BULKMAT1 | ecosystem: Environmental > Aquatic > Freshwater > Lake...
GGCGGGCGACGTGCGCGCGCTCCGCGGAATGCCGCTCGGCCTGCCGGCGCTCAGCGCAGAGGATATTCAGCTGGTCGAGAGCTGGATCGCTGGCGGCGCAGGCGAGTGATCGCTGCCGGTGCGATCAGCCAATAGTGCATGAACGACGAACGCTTGCGTCGCGCCGGAGAAGCCAGGCACCACAGGGCTCAATAGCCGTTCACCTCGAGCACATAGCTCCCGGAGTTGCTGCTGTAACCATCGACGACGACGTAGTACGTCGTGCCAGCGGTCGCGGCGAACGAGATGACTGAGGTGAGCTCTCCGCACGCGCCCGCCCCCGTGTCGTCGTCGCACGAGGTCGAGCCGCCGCAGGTCGTACCGACCGAGAGGATCGTGTCGTAGCTCGATCCGCAGGTCGACACCGTGATCGTCCCCGTCGTGCGCGCGGTGATCGCGTACACGACGTCCGGGGCGGACGAGATACCGCAGCTCGGCGTGTAGTTGTTCGCGCGCCCCGCGGTCGTGCCGATGTAGCGGCCGTTCGCGGCGATCGGGCTCGGGGACGTGCAGGTGTCGTTGTTCAGCGCCGTCGTCGACGAGCTCAGCGTGAACGGTCCGGAGCTCGTGGTGGAGAAGCCGTCGACCACGAGGTAGTACGTGCCCTGCGCGAGGTTGTTGAGCGTGAGTTCGCTGACGCGCGTGCTGCCGAAGTCGTCGTTGCATGCGATCTCGTCGCCCATCGCGCAGGACGTGGCCGAGTGCACGTGCATCGTGCCGTCGTGCGACGTGGTGTCGACGCGGAGGCGGTACGCCGTCGGTGAGCCGTCCGCGTAGAACGAGTACGCCACGTCGGGGCTGCCGGACGTCGAGCCGCAGCTCGCCGTGTAGTCGTTCGCCGCGCTCACCGTCGCGCTCGAGACCGTCGTGCCGAACGTGTAGGCGGTCGCGCCGGTGCAGCGATCGTTGGGCGGCCCGCAGAGATCGGTCGTCGCCGGGTTGCAATCGTCATCGACGCCGTTGATGCAGATCTCGATCGTGCTCCCCGTCGAGTCGTTGCACGAGAGCCCGCCTCCGCTGCAGACGCGGATGCCTTCGTTGCAGAGGTCGGTGTCGGGTCCGTCGCACGCAGCGCCGCCGCCGGGGTTCCCGTCGTCCACGCTGCCATTGCAGTCGTCGTCTGCGCCGTTGCAGATCTCGACGGTGGTGCTGGTCGCGTCGCTGCACACCAGCGTTCCACCCGAGCACGAGCGCGTTCCCTCCTGACACGCATCGCCATCGGGGCCGTCGCACGCTCCGCCGCCGCCGGGGTTGCCGTCGTCGATCGAACCGTTGCAGTCGTCGTCCGCACCGTTGCACGTCTCGACGGTGCTGCCCGTCGTGTCGCTGCACACGAGCGCTCCGCTGGTACACGTGCGAGTGCCTTCGTTGCAGAGGTCAGTGTCCGCGCCGTCGCACGCCGCACCGCCGCCGGGGTTGCCGTTGTCGACCGCGCCGTTGCAGTCGTCGTCGCCGCCGTTGCAGACCTCCGCGACCGGGCCGACCCATCCGGCGCAGGTGCCCCACATCGATCCGACGCCGCTCGAGCCGACGACGCAGGCCTGGCTGCCGGTCACGCAGGAGCCGACGCCCGCGGTGCCCATCGAACCGCCGTAGCAGGAGCGCGTCGTGCCCAACGTGCAGTCGCAGCCCTCGTCGGTCGCGCCGTTGCAGTTGTCGTCGACGCCGTTGCAGACCTCGACCGTGTTGCCGGTCGCGTCGTCGCAGACGAGCACGCCGCCCGCCATACAGCGGAGCATGCCCTCCTGGCAGAGATCGATGTCCGCGCCGTCGCAGGCGCCGCCGTTCGCGCCGTCGTCGATGGTTCCATCGCAGTCGTCGTCGATGTTGTTGCAGGTCTCGGTACCCGGCGCCGCGGCGCTCGCGCTGCAGGTCGTGCCCGAGCCGTCGACGCGGCAGACGAACGAGCCGCTCCGCGCGCAGGCGCCGACCCCGACGCTGCACGCGCGTCCGAGCTCGGTGAACGGCTCGTCGGTCAGGCTGTCGCAGTCGTCGTCGATCGCGTTGCAGAGCTCGGCCATCGGCGCTCCGCCGGACACGCTGCAGGTCGTCCCGGTTCCGTCCGAGCGGCACACGACACTGCCGGTGCGCGAGCACGCGCCGACGCCGACGTTGCACGAGCCGCCGAGCGTGAATCCGTTGTCGACGACACCGTTGCCGTCGTCGTCGCAGCCGTTACAGACCTCGGTCGCGCCGCAGCGACCCCAGCCGCAGCTCGCCGAGCAGGTCTGCGTGCCGACCGTACCGCAGCCCGAGACGGTGCACGTGCGCGTCTCGCCCGCGCGGCACTCGACGGTGCTGCCGGGCCCGGGCTCGTCGACGCGGCCATCGCCGTTGTCGTCGCAACCATTGCAGGTCTCGGCCGCGGCGAGGCACACGCCGAGACGGCATGCGCTGTTGCAGGTCTGCGTGCCGCCGCTGCCGCACAGCGTCGTGCACGCGCGCGCGCCCGAGCCGAGCGCGCACTGCTGGCCGGCGCCGTCGTCGACGCCCGCGGGATACGCCGCGCCCGCGCCCGAGCAGTCGTTGTCGACGCCATCGCAGAGCTCGGCCGCGCCAGGGCGGATCGACGCGTTGAGGTCGTCGCAGTCATCGCCGCCCGCGCAGCCGCGCGCGCTGCGCCCGTCCATGTCCGCGTCCGATCCGCCGTGCACGCACGTGCCGGGCTCCGCGCAAGAGTCGGTCGTACACGACAGCCCGTCGCTGCAGTCACGCGCCGCGCCGGGCACGCAGCCGGTGCCAGGTGTCGTGCCGGTCACGTCGCAGCGCTCGTCGCCGTTGCACACGCGCGCATCCGCGCAGACGCTCGGATCGGCGTCCTGGACGCACGCGTCGAGGGCCGCATCGCAGCGTCCGATCGTGCAGCCGATCGCGTCCGCGCAGGGCGGGAGCGCACCCGGGCCACAACCCGCCGTGAGATCGCAGAGCTCGGCGCCGTTGCAGAACACTCCGTCGTCGCACGCCAGCGCCGACGGCGTCGCGGTGCATCCGCCGGCCGCCTCGTCGCACGCGTCGATCGTGCACCGCACCGCGTCGTCGCACGTGAGCGTGACGCCCGCGACGCACCCTTGGCCGTCCGCCGTTCCGTCCGTCGGCGCGCAGGTCTCGCCGCCGTTGCACACGAGGCCGTCGTCGCACGCGGAGTCGGTCGGTGGGCTGCCGCACGCGTCGGTCGTCGCGTCGCAGACGTCGACCGTGCACGCGAATCCATCGTCACAGTTCGGGTCGTCGCCGCGGCGACAGCCGAACGCGGGATCACAGCGCTCCATGCCGTTGCAGAAGACGCCGTCGTCGCACGTGGCGTCGGACTCGCAGGGCAGCGGAGTGATGCAGTCGTCCACGCGATCGCAGACCAGCCCGGCGGTGCAGGCCGTGTCGTCGGCGGCGTTCGCGCAGTCGCCCGTCCCCGGGTCGCACGTATCGGTCGTGCAGGCGACGGTGTCGTCGCAGCTCACGGGCGCTCCCGCGGTGCACGTCCCTGCGGCGCACGTCTCGGTGCCGTTGCACTCGTCGGCGTCGTCGCACTCGTCGTCGGTCGCGCACGACATCGCCTGCGCGTCCACCATCGTGGCGTCGCTCGGGCGCGCGTCGCGACCTACGCCCGAGTCGAGGTCCGCCACTGCGCTGCCGCTCGCGCAGCCGGCGATCGACGCCGTCACGAGGAAGAGGAAGCACGCGAGAGAGCGACCAAGGCGGGATTGTACGTCGGTCACTGGTAGGTCCTGACTTTTCACAAGATGTCGTTCATCCGTGAAAGGGCAGGATCCCCTTTCAAACCGGAATCTCGGTCTGAAGACTCCGACTCGTTGTCGCGACGACGCACTGCTCGGCGAGTGTACGCGAGCACGGATTAGAGATCCAATGGCCTCTTCCTGTACTACGGACTTCGGTGATAGCGTGCTCGATGCGACGGCACCTGCCGCGCGGAAGGACTGCTGTGCAGTACTCGCGTTTTCTCGGGTGGAGCTTCGGCCTGATCGCAACGGCCCTCGCTGCAGGCTGCAGTTGCGGCGCCGGCTCCAACGTCGGCGCCCGTCGCGACAGCGGTCCAGCCATCGACGGCGCCCTCGTGGTGCGCGACGGATACGTCGAGGACGATGCGGGCGAGAGCGACGGCGGACCGGCCGACGAGATCTGCAACGGCGTCGACGACGACGGCGACGGACGCGTCGACGAACTCTGCAGCTGCGCGGTCGGCGACACGCAGTCGTGCTGGCCCGGAGATCCTTCGCTCGCGGGCGTCGGCACGTGTTTGCTCGGGCGACAGATCTGTGTCGCGAGCAGCGCCGAGTTCGGCAGCTGGGGCGCGTGCACCGGCGCCGAGCCACCCGATGGCGAAGCGTGCGACGGACGCGACAACGACTGCGACGGAGTCGTCGACGATGGCTGCGAGTGCGCCGAGGGCGACACGCGGCCTTGCTACGACGGGCCCGCGGACACCGAGGGGGTAGGCATCTGTCTGCCCGGCGCCGAGACGTGCGTCCCCGGTACCGACGGAGTCGGGACGTCCTGGGGCGCGTGCGAGAGCACGATCACGCCCGCGACCGAGCGCTGCGATGGCATCGACAACGACTGCGACGGCGCGGTCGACGAGGGCTGCGGCTGCACCGACGGAACCTCGCGCGGCTGTTACACGGGCCCCGCGGGCACCGACGGAATCGGTCTCTGCGCGTCGGGTCGTCAGTACTGCACGCCGGACTCGGCGGGCCTCGCAGTGTGGGGCGCGTGCGAGGGCGATCTCCTGCCGACGACCGACGTCTGCAACGGCATCGACGACGACTGTGACGGCACGGCGGACGAGGACTGCCTCTGTCCGCCGGGCTCGGTGCGCGGCTGCTACTCGGGCGCCGCCGGGACACGCAGCACCGGTCTCTGCCGCGACGGCTCGCAGACGTGCACGCTCCTCGCGGGCGGCGCGGGCTCGGACTGGGGCTCATGTACCGGCGAGCGGCTCCCGGTCGAAGAACTCTGCAACGGCAACGACGACGACTGCGACGGTCTGCTCGACGAGGGCTGCACCTGCCCCGTCGGCGAGACGCGCAGCTGCTACTCGGGCCCTCCGGGCACGGTCGGCTACGGCATGTGCCGCGCGGGCTCGCAGACGTGCGCCGCGACGACCGGTGGAACGCCCGGCTGGGGCGCGTGCAGCGGTGAGGCCACGCCGGACGCCGAGGTGTGCGGCGACGGCACCGACGGCGACTGCGACGGTGTGATCGACGACGGCTGTCTCTGCCGCTCGGGCGACACGCGCGCTTGCTATGCCGGTCCCGGAGCGACGCGCGGCGTAGGCCTCTGCCGCGATGGCGCGCAGTCGTGCGTCGTCGCGGCGGGCGGCGCGGGCGCCGACTGGGGCGCATGCACTGGCAGCCGACTGCCGTCGCCCGAGCTCTGCGAAGGGCTCGACAACAATTGCGACGGCACGGCGGACGAAGGCTGCGGCTGCGACGTCGGCGATACCCGCGGCTGCTACACCGGCCCGAGCGGCACGGTCGACGTCGGCATCTGTCGCTCCGGCGCGCAGACCTGCGACATGCGCCCCGACGGCACCGCGGAGTGGAGCGCGTGCGCGGGCGCGGCGCTCCCCGGTGTGGAGGCCTGCAACGGCAGCGACGACGACTGCGACGGGCTCAACGACGAAGGCTGCGAGTGCGACCTCGGCGCGACGCGCGCCTGCTACACGGGTCCTGCGGCGACGCGCGCGATCGGTCTCTGCACCGATGGCGTGCAGAGCTGCGCGAGCACCGCGAGCGGCTCGGCGTGGGGCACGTGCACCGGTGACGTGAGGCCCGCGACCGAGGTCTGCGACAGCCGCGACAACGACTGCAACGGCGTCGCGGACGAGGGCTGCAGCTGCACGCCGCGGACGACGCGCTCCTGCTATGCGGGCCCGACGGCCACGGCGGGCGTCGGCCTCTGCCGCTCGGGCGTGCAGACGTGCGCGCTCTCGAGCGATGGGACGATGTCCAGCTGGGGGACGTGCTCCGGCTCGGCGGTGCCGGGCACGGAGCTCTGCAACGGTGCGGACGACGACTGTGACGGCGTGGTCGACGATGGCTGCGAGTGCATCCCGGACTCGACGCGCGCTTGCTACGGCGGGCCTGCGGCGACGCGGCGGATCGGTCTCTGTCGCGATGGCGCGCAGAGCTGTGTGTCGGGTGCGGGCGGCGTGGGCTCGAGCTGGGGCGTGTGCTCGGGCGACGTGCGGCCCGCGACTGAGATCTGCGACGGAGCGGACAACAACTGCGATGGCATCCCCGACGAGACGTGCGCGTGCTCGATGGGCGCGACGCGCGGCTGCTACTCGGGCCCGCCGGTCACGCGCATGGTCGGCATCTGCCGCGATGGCGCGCAGATGTGCGCGTTCAGCGGCGGCACCGCGAGCTGGGGCGCGTGCGGCGGCGAGACGCTCCCGGGTGTCGAGACGTGCAACTCGCGCGACGACGACTGTGATGGGCTCGTCGACGACGGCACTTGCTCGGTGCCGCCGATCGTCGCGTGCCCGTCGCCGAGCACCACGCGGCCGCTCGTCGCGGTCACGCTCACCGGCAACGGCAGCGATCCCGATGGCGGCGTGATCGCGTCGTGGCGCTGGGAGCTCGTCAGCGCACCGACGGGCGCGTCGGGCACGTTCTCGGCGGCGAGCTCGCGCATCACGCAGTTCACGCCGAACCTCGTCGGCGTGTACACCGTGCGCCTCACGATCACCGACGACGAGGGTCAGACCGCGTCGTGCACGACGACCGTGACGGCGACCGGTGAAGGCATCCGCGTCGAGGTGTCGTGGAACACGTCGAGCACCGACGTCGACACCCACCTCCTGCGGCGCGCGGGCGGGACCGGATGGTTCAACTCTCCGATGGACTGCTATTACGCGAACCGTGTTCCCTCGTGGGATGCGGCCGGCACCGCCGACGATCCGCGGCTCGACATCGACGACGTCGATGGCTTTGGCCCCGAGAACATCAACCTCGACGCGCCGATCACCGGCTCGACCTACCGCGTCGGCATCCACTACTACCGCGGCACCGGCGCGAGCTCGGTCACCGTGCGGATCTACTGCGGCGATGTCTCGACGACGCCCGCCCGCACGTACACGCGCAACCTCCTGAACGGCGCGGCCGGGTCGGACGCGAACGACTTCTGGCGCGTCGCGGACGTGCGCTGGGAGGGCGGCGATGCGTGCACGATCACCGATCTGAACACGCTGACGACCGGCACGACCGCGCGCACCACGCCGTGACGACGCGGCGCCGACTCAATGCGTGCGATCAGCCAGTGGCGCGCTGAGCGCGATCAGCCAGTGCACGCAATGCGTGCGATCAGCCAGTGCCGCGCAGCGTCCAGATCTCGCGGCCAGTCTTGAGCACCTTCACGTCGATCTCGACGGTCGTGCTCTCGGCCTCGGCCATCGCGCGCAGCTCGGCCATGTCCTCCGCGGTGCCATCGCAGAAGCCCATCGGTCGCGTGGTCTCCGGCAGGTTGAGCTGCACCTTGAAGTCCCCGCGATCCCAGCGGGTCTGCGTCGCGTTGTCGTAGGGGTGAATCATTGTCGGCGGCGAGCATAGCGCGCAGACACGTCGATGGGGTCCGCACGATCTGAGCGCGCAGCCGAGCATCGCCGCGCCTATGTGGTACGCCTCCGCGCCGTGGCGCTGCTCGTAGCAAACGATCTGACGAAGACCTTCGGTCCCCAGACGATCCTCGCGGGTGCGTCGCTCGCTGTCGAAGAGGATGAGCGCGTCGGTCTCGTCGGCGTGAACGGCTCGGGCAAGAGCACGCTCGCGAAGATACTCGTCGGCCTCGAGACCGCGGACACCGGCAACGTCGCGCGGCGGCGTGATGCGGAGATCGCGTATCTCCCGCAGGAGCCGGTGTTTCCGCTCGGCGATCTGGCGCGCGACGTCGTGCGTGGCGGGCTCGCGGCGTGGAGCGCGGCGAAGGCACGTCACGACGAGGCGAGCGCAGGTCTCTCGCGCGGCGACGCGAACACCGATGCGCTCCTCGCGCGGCAGGCGCAGGCGGGCGTGGAGATCGAGCGGCTCGGCGGCTGGGACCCGGAGCACCGCATCGAGTCGCTGCTCGGGCATCTGCAGCTCGCCGATCGCGCAGACTCACCGTTCGGCGGGCTCTCCGGCGGTGAGCGGCGGCGCGTGGCGCTCGCGCGGATCCTGGTCGCGCGGCCGGCGCTCGCGGTGCTCGACGAGCCGACCAATCACCTCGACGTCGACACCATCGAGTGGCTCGAGACCTATTTGATCGAGGAGTACACGGGCGCGCTGCTGATGATCACGCACGATCGCTACGTGCTCGATCGCGTCTGCACGCGGACGCTCGAGGTCGATCTCGGTCGCGTCTATTCGTACGACGGCGGCTACGAGGAATATCTGTTTCAGAAGGCCGAGCGCGCCGCGCAGGCCGAGCGCACCGAGAAGAATCGGCAGAACCTGCTGCGCCGTGAGCTCGAGTGGCTGCGCCGCACTCCGTCGGCGCGCACCGGCAAGCAGAAGGCGCGCATCCAGCGGGCGAACACGGCGATCGCCGCGCCGAAGCCGCTCGAAGATCGGCGTGTCGCGCTCGAGCTCGAGACCAAGCGCACCGGCAAGACGATCCTCGCGCTCGAAGACGCGACGCTGCGCGCGCCGGGCGCTGGCGAGAGCGGACGCGTACTCGCCTCGGGCATCACGCTGACGTTGGTAAAGGGCGAGCGCCTCGGCATCGTCGGCCCGAACGGCGCTGGCAAGACCACGCTCCTGCGCACGCTGCTCGGCGAGCTGCAGCCGGCGGCGGGCGTCGTCGTGCGCGGCAAGAACACGGAATTCGCCTATTTCGATCAGGGCCGCAGCGGTCTCGACGACGTGCGCTCGATCGCCGACAACATCACCGGCGGCGCGCCGCGCGTCACGGTGAATGGCCAGACGATGCACGCGAGCGCGTACATGGAGCGCTTCCTCTTCGATCCGAGCAAGACGCGCCAGCCGGTCGGCTCGCTCTCGGGCGGTGAGCGCGCGCGCGTCGCCCTGGCGAAGCTGCTGCTGCGACCGGCGAACCTGCTGGTGCTCGACGAGCCGACCAACGATCTCGATCTCGCGACGCTGTCCTCGCTCGAAGAGATGTTGGTCGAGACCGAGGCGACCGCGCTCGTCGTGACGCACGATCGCTGGTTCCTCGATCGCGTCGCGACCGGCATCCTCGCGTTCGAGCCCGATCTCGCCGGCGTGATGCGCCTGGTGCAATACCCAGGCGGCTACGGCAGCTACCTCGAGCTGAAGGCCGAAGCCGCAGCGCGACGCGAGGCCGCAGCGGTGGAGCGCGCCGCGCCAGAGAAGTCACGCGCCGCGTCAGTCGCGCCGCCCGCCGAGGTGCGCGGCGAGAAGCGCGCCAAGCGCGCGCTCACCTACGGCGAGCGCCTCGAGCTCGAGCAGCTGCCGCAGAAGATCGAGGCGAGCGACGCGCGCGTCAGCACGCTCGACGCAAAGCTCGCGGCGCAGTCGACCTACACCGATGGCACCGATGTACCGGCGCTGGTGCGCGAGCTCGACGAAGCGCGCGCCGAGAGCACACGCCTGCTGACGCGCTGGGAAGCGCTCGAGCTGAAGCGCGAAGCGGCCGAGAGCTGCGCGGATTCGTGACCGCGCGCGACGAAACGCAATCAGCCGCGCGTGGCACGCCGTTCGACACGTGGCCGATCGACGAGCGTGACCCGCGCTTCGGCTACCGCTGGTATTGCTCGCCGGGCGTGCTCGTCGACTGCCTAACCGTGCGCCACGGCACCGTCGAGACGGTGCGCGCGATGTACGACTCGCTCGATCGGCTGATCGCGAAACACTCGCGTGAGGTCGACATGTCGGGCGGCCTGCTCATCATCGGCGACTGGCGCAACCTCAAGACGTACGATCCCGACGCGCGAAAGTCGTTCGTCGCCGAGCTGCGCAAGAGCCGCCCGGTGCGCGGCTCCGTCGTCATCCTGACCAGCACCGGCGCGTTCGTTCGCATGGCCGTGCAGGCAGCGCGGATGGCGTCCGCGGTGATCGGCGCGCCATCGATCGCAGTGTCCGACGACCCGGCGGCGGTGCTCGCCGAACACGGTGTCACGCCTCCCGCGCGGAAGACCGTGATGCGACCTCCGGCGCTTCGCTGATCACAGTTTCACGCCGCTCAGAACGCGATCACGAGGTCTGCCGCGAGCGACGGACCACCCGCGACGCTGGTCCAGCCGCGATAGCCGCCGGTGACGCGAATCAGCGCTCCCGGATAGATCTCGTAGGCGGCGTCGAACAGCAGACGCACGCCCGCGACGTCGTCGGTCGGGAACGTCGTCAGCTCGATCGTCGCGCCCATCGGCACGCGCGGCACCGTGGCCCAGCCGAGCCGCAGACGTCCCGTCACGCCGAGTCCAGTCACGCCCTCGCCACCGAGCTCGAGGCTCGTGCCATCGGGATCGCCGAGGACGACGCCGAGCGCGCCGCCGAGCTCGAAGCCCCGCTGCGACACGCCGAAGATCAGCCGCGAGCGGATCCGCACCAGCGCGTGCACGCGAAACAGCAGCTCACCCGAGCCC
>Ga0163144_10029201_pt1 | contig 10597 bp, 7 predicted proteins | sample OliLak19BULKMAT1_FD_123175 | JGI IMG/M metagenome (GOLD analysis project Ga0163144, IMG submission 123175) | Freshwater microbial mat bacterial communities from Lake Vanda, McMurdo Dry Valleys, Antarctica - Oligotrophic Lake LV.19.BULKMAT1 | ecosystem: Environmental > Aquatic > Freshwater > Lake...
CGCGCAGATTTTGAGCAGGCGGCGTGATCGCGGCCCGGCACTCCGGGCTGCGGGCAGGGGCTGCGCTTGTCGCTGGTCGCGCCCGGTGAGGGGCCACGAAGCGCGCGGGTTTACCCGATGCCCAGGCGGCTTTCGGGTCAGCTGGCGGGGCTGCGGCTGTTCAGCGTGCGATCGGCCAGGCCAAAACTCCCTCAAAACTCCTCGGTGTGCCGCCCAGTGCGGGCGAGCCCCTCCCGGTTGGCACAAAAACATGCCGTTTGATTTTCCTATTCCCGGCTGCGCCAAAGTGTTTTATCAACGACCGCCAACGGGAAAGCTCTGCGCAAAACGGGCCAAGTGCGCGGATCGGGCCGCCGGGCGCGAGCTGACTTTTTACCGCTTTTTCGACCCTTTGCGCGCATACAGCGCTAAAGAGAACGTCAGTTGCCTCCGATAAGTTCAGGAGCAGGCACACGGTCACCTTGTCGGTGACCATACAGCCGGTGGCAGGAATTGGATCTTGACTTAACGGAAAACATTGGCATGAAACGCAGCGGGTTCACCCTTCTTGAGTTGATGATCGTGGTCGCGGTCCTCGGTATCTTGGCGGCAATCGCGCTGCCTTCCTATGCCAGTTACCTGGCTCGGGGAAAGACCATCGATGCAGTCGCGGCGCTGGCCGACTACCGCATCAAGATGGAACAATATTTCCAGGACAACCGCAACTATGGTGTCGCCAATACCGGCTGTCCGGTGGTCGTCGATACCAGCAAGTATTTCGTTTTCACCTGCGTCGTTGGCGGCGCCACTCCGAGTGTCTCCTACTCCGCCACCGCAACCAGCATCGCGGGTTCGATGGGCAGCGCAACCGGCGCCTATACCTACGCCGTCGATGAAACGAATGCCAAGTCGACGTCGAACTTCAAGGGCGCCCCGGTCACCAAGTTCTGCTGGCTCATGCGGGGTGACGAATGTTGAAAACTTCCCTCCAGCGCGGCTTCACGATGCTGGAGCTGGTTATTTCGGTGGCGATCTTGGCGATTCTGGTTGCGCTGGCGGTTCCGTCGTTCAAGATCATGTTGGCCAACGCCCAGATCCGGACAGCGGCACAGGGGCTCCACGATGGCCTGCAACTGGCCCGCGTCGAGGCTATTCGCCGCAACGAGCGCGTGGTTTTTACCAAAGCCGCCGCGAGCGCCTGGACCGTGAGCAGCGAGAGCAGCGGAGCAACCCTGCAGACCCGGCCATCCACGGAGGGGTCCGCGCAGGCCAGTATCACGGTGACACCCAGCGGGGCCACCCAGGTGACGATGAACTCCTTCGGGCGGGTAGTCGCCAACACGGATGCATCAAGCTCGATTGCACAAATGGACATCGATATTCCGACCTCGGTTATCGCGGCCCCCGACTCGAAGGACTTGCGCGTCACCATAGCCTCCGGAGGCTCCATCCGGCTTTGTGATCCGAACTCTCCCGTCGGCGTCGGAATGAGTTGTCAATGAAAACCACACCATCCCCCAAATCCCAAAAGGGCAGTGCGCTGCTCGAAGCGCTGTTCGCGATACTGATTTTTTCCATAGGCATTCTGGCACTGGTCGGTCTGCAGGCGGTGTCGATAAAAAACGCCATCGAGGCCAAACACCGTTCCGACGCTTCGTACATGGCCAACCAGATCATTTCGCAAATGTGGGTGGACCGCTCGAACCTCAACGCTTACGCCCACTATGAAACGGGGACTTCATGCAGCTTCAGCGGTTCGGCGTCGGCCAATGCCAACGTCGCCGGCTGGATTACGCAAGTTGGGGCCGTCCTTCCGGGCACGGCGGCGACCAAGACGCAAATTCAGGTGACCACTCCGTCTGCCGATACAAGGCAAGTGAAAGTAACGGTGTGCTGGCAGAGTCCGCGTGAAATCGCCGCGGGCACGTTCCACAACGTTGCGACCACAGCGCAAATCAACATATGAATGGCTTTTCGATTGCCCGCGCCGGGCACGTCAACGCAAGCCGCTGCTGGCGGCAGCGCGGGATAAGTCTGATCGAAACCCTGGTGGGCATGACGCTCGGCATCCTGGTGACGCTGGTTATCACCCAGGTGTGGGGCGTGTACGAAAACCAGAAGCAACGCACGGTGAGCGGCACATCGGCCCAGACGAGTGGTCTGCTTGCGCTGACCGAACTGGAGCAGGATATCCGCAGCGCCGGCGCCGGCCTGACCGATTCGGCGGCCTTCAATTGCACCACCACCTACAGCTACTATGAAAACGGCGGCACGCAGGTGTCGCCGATACCGGCCTACGCCGGAAGCATGGCGATGGTGCCAGTGCAAATTTCCGATGGCGGCGCTGGCTCCGATACGCTGACCGTCAAGCGCGGCGCCGACTTTTTGGGCGCTCTGCCGGCGACGCTCACGCTGGCCATGACATCTTCTTCGGCCGAGTTGAACCTCAGTTCGACGGCAGGCTTTGATGATGATGACATGGTCCTCGTCACCGACCCTTCGGGCAACTGCACCGTCATGCAGGTCACCCAGGTTCAGAGTGCAACAGCCAAGTTGCAACACAATCCGGGCGGCGCCACTACCTACAACCCCGCCACGAGCTACATGATCTCCAACGGCTGGCCGGCCTACACAGCCGGGGCCAAGATATTGAAGGTCGGCCAATTGATCTCGCACGCGTATACGGTCAATGCGGCCAATCAATTGGAACTGGTCGACAACACCGCGCCGGCCGCGTCGACGACATCCATACTTTCCGCCGATATCGTGATGCTGAAGGCGCAGTATGGCGTTGCCAATGCCGGCAGCCAGGACGTCAATGGCTGGGTAAGCGCCACTGCGACCAGCGGCTGGAACACCCTCGATCCAGCGAAGGTCAGGCGCATCAAGGCCGTGCGACTGGTCATCGTGGCCCGAAGTTCCAAACGGGAGGCGGCAAATGTCACCAACACCTGCATCAATGTCTCGGGGGGCGTGAACAACGGCCCTTGCGCCTGGACTGACAGCGTCGCCAACCCCGCGCCGTTGGTAGACCTGAGCGCGAATGCGGACTGGCAGAAATACCGTTACCGCGTCTACCAGACCGTCATACCCCTTCGCAACGTCATCTGGGCGGGGGTATGACCGGCGCGCCCGCGTTCGCCCGGGCCGGTCGCCGCGGTCAGCGCGGCGTCTCGCTGGTCATTGCGTTGATAGCGTTGGTGGCAATGACCCTTGCCGGCTTGGCCCTCATCAGGGCGGTCGACACGAGCAATATCATCTCCGGCAATCTCGCCTTTCGCGAATCCTCGCTCAGCGCGACCGACATCGGTGTCGAAACGGCCCTGGCAACGCTCGCAACGGTGGTCACCACTTCGTTGGATACCAACTACCCGCTCGGCTGCGCCGCCGGTGCCTGCAATTATTACCCTGTGCGCCAGGCGGTGAATTCCGTCGGCATACCGGTGGCGATCGACTGGACGCTAGTCCCGAGCACGACGGTGGATTCCAGCTACGCCGTGCAGTATGTGATCGATCGGCTATGTGATGGCCCGGCACCGGTTACCAATATCACAACAATGTGCATGCGCACCACGCAATCGTCGGTCGGCAGCAAGAAGGCTGGGGCAGTGTCCTTTACGTCCGCGAACCAGGTGTATTACCGGGCCACCGTGCGCGTGGTGGGGCCGCGCAATACCGTGAGCATGGTGCAAGCGCTCTACGCGCGCTGATCGCCGGTGAATATGACCGCGTCCAAACACGCTCGAGGTTCCGTGCCCAACGCCATTCGCCCGGCACTCCCAATTCCAAGGACTGAGCTCATGACGACTCCAGATCGATTCGCGCACAACCATGCAGTTCTATTCGCCGGCGCCTGTCTGCTGATCGGCCACGCCCCAAGTCCTGTCCATGCGGGGTCGACCGACATCGCCAACGTGCCGATGGCCGTGTCCACCATGGTCACACCCAACGTGCTGGTGGTCTACGACAACTCCCAGTCCATGGACGCCTTGATGGGCGGGGTGCTGGTTTCCGGCAATAACGCCAACACTCGCGGCAACATCGGGCGTTCGGTCATGCGCGAGGCCATGGGTACGTATCGCAGCACGTTCAACTGGGGACTGATGAGTTACGGGATGAGCTCCAATCCTCCTGCGCTGTACAGCACCTATGCCTATTACCTGGGCAGCAATACCGGGATGGTATTTACCAGCAATTGCATCGGATACTTGCCCGGAGTGTTCAACGGCGCCCCGGCGATTCCCGGCGTCTCCCCCGATGGCGGCGGACGTTGTATCGCCAACCCGCAGCCGTCGGTTGGACGCGAATACATCACGTTCAACTACGCCTCTGACGACTCCAGCATCGTCGACGTGTTGTATTACGGCGGCTACGCAGGGGCGGCGGCCAACAACCAGTTGTGGGCTCCCGCCACCAACACTGCCAATCCGACCTCTTACCGGTGGTACAAGAATCACGACACCACGGTTTCGACCTGGAACAATCCGGCCGATTTCAGCGCCTCCGTTTTCTCGGCCACGCTGACCCCGACCGACGCAGGGTTCATTCCCGGAAACTTTGGCGCATCACTTCCCAACAATATTTCGAGGTCGCTCTATTTGCCCCGGGGCTGGGGTTACTACTCCAATGTCACGGGTGCCGGCAAACTCAATGAGCCCGTAGCGGCCGATGGAACCACCCATAACAACGCCTTGCAGACGCTGCTGGCGAGCGAAACCAACGGCGCAACCGGCGAACTCAAGAATGGCGCCGTATTCACCACATTGACGGGCACCCTGGGTACGGCCAAATCGTATTTTGCCGGGACGCTGGCGGGAACCGTCTCCCCGGTTCAACAAAGCTGCCAGCAAAACTTCGTGATGCTGGTCACCGATGGGCTGCCTACCGGCAATACCGCCGGGAATCTCTATTCGGCAGCCGCCCGGGCCAACACCTGCTCCTGGAGCACTACCACCAACTCCTGCACCGCGGGTGCTTTTGGCACCGCTGCCACCGATGCCACCACTGCGGTCAACGCGCTTCGCAGCACCGCGGTGTCTGGCAAGAGTTCGACCAACAAGGATGGTTCAGGATCGATCACCGGTAACTTCGACATTCAGACCTACATCGTCGCGCTCGGTGAAACCGTGGCAAACGCCAGCGCGCTGTCGGTGATGAATGCAATGGCGTTCAAGGGCGGCACTGAAAAAGCCCTGGCTGCCGGTGATGCAGTCGCCTTCAAGCAAGCGATCGCCGACATCTCCGACAACATCACGGCCAAAGTCGGCGCTTCGGCGGCGGTGGCGGTTGCGAACGCGCATGTGACCTCGTTGGACAACGCATCCTATGCGTCGAGTTACAACTCCGGGACATGGGCAGGCGACTTGGAATCGTACCCGATCGACGTGGTCACCGGCGTCCCCGGCACCACCTCGCTGTGGACCGCCGGTTCGGCGGCCACACAGTTGGACCTGCGTGCACCCTCCAGCCGCCATGTGGTCAGCTCGACCGATGCCGCGGGATCCATCGGTGGGGTTCAGTTCCAGCCGATCACGGCCGCGAGCGCCACCAAACTGAGTGCGGCCCAGCAGGCCCTGCTCAATACGCCAAGCACCACGGATGGCGCTTCGGTACTGGCGTATCTGCGCGGGGACCGTAGCGGCGAAACGGCTGGAACCTATCGCGCCCGCGCGCATCTGCTCGGCGACATGATCAACGGCGAGCCGGTGTTGGTCGGGGCCCCGAGCGCGCGTTATGCCGACCCTGGCTACGGAAGCTTCAAGGCCAGCAAGATCGGCCGCACGCGCATGCTGTACCAGGGCGCGAACGACGGCCTGCTGCATGCATTCGTGGCCTCTACCGGCGCCGAGTCCTGGGCATTCGCCCCCAACCTGGTCTTGGCCAACCTGAACAACCTGAGCCGCAAGACAGGGTTCACGCACCAGTTCAGTGTCGATGGCACGCCGGTGTCGGGCGACGTCGATTTCAAGCAGGTTGACGGCGCCACCGGCAGCGGGACCGACTGGCGAACCATCCTGATCGGAGGTCTTGGCAAAGGCGGACGCGGATACTACGCGCTGGACATCACGACGCCGACCGCGTCGGACGAGGCGGACGCCGTGAGCAAGGTACTTTGGGAGTTCCCCAACAGCGTGACCGATGCCAGCGAGCGTGCCGCCGCCAAACTGAACATGGGGTATTCCTATGGCAAGCCGATACTCGTGAAGACCCGGGCCAAAGGGTGGGTCGTGCTGGTCACCTCCGGATACAACAACGGAACGAATTCCGGCGACAGCGGTGGCGACGGCGTGGGACACCTGTACGTGCTGAACCCCAAGACGGGGGACCTGATCAAGGATATTGCGACGACCGGGTGCGCCTCGACACCAAGCTCGGACCCATGCGGCCTCGCGCAGATAAGCGCCTACGTGGAGAGCGATATTGACAATACGGCTGAATATGTGTACGGCGGCGATCTCAAGGGCAATGTGTGGCGGATCGATCTGACCGCAAGCAGTTTCAATGCCTGGACGGCGACGAAATTCGCCACCCTCAAGGACGCCGGCGATGTCGCGCAACCGGTGACCACAGCGCCTGAATTGACCTCGATTGCCGGCACCCGCATGGTCTTCGTGGGTACCGGTCTGTATTTGGGCAACACTGACATCCCCGGCTCCGCGGGCGCCAACCCGTCATCCAGCCAGACCCAATCGATGTACGGGCTGCGGGACTCTCTTGCTGCGTTGCCAAACCCGCTGCGCTCCAGCCTGCAGCAGCAGACCCTCACGCTCGATGTCAGCGGCACTACCCGAACCTCTTCGAACAATGCGGTCAACTACACCACCAAGCAAGGCTGGTACATGGATCTGCCGTCTACCGGAGAGCGGATCAACACGGACCCTGCCCTGGCTTTGGGTGCCCTGACATTCACCACCAATATCCCCAACTCGACGGTGTGCCAGCCGGGCGGCGGGAGCTGGGAGTACTTCATCAACGTCAAGACCGGTGGGCTGGTGGATTATTCGACGACCACCGGTGGCTGGTCGGGGACATTCCTGGGCAATGCACTTGCAAGTCGCCCGGTGCTGGTCCAGTTACCCAGTGGCAAAGTGATTTCGCTTGTGCGCACCTCCGACGCCCAAACCCTGACTAAGGAAGTGCCCGTCGCGCCGCCCGGTTCCGGCCCCCGGCGCATTTCGTGGCGCGAACTCTTCCGTTGATCATCCGAACCATCCAACCCCAGCGGAGCCCTCCATGTATCTACTTAGCAGACTGGTTGTTGCAGGCACCGCGCTGCTTGCCATCGCGCAACCCTCGTTGGCGATAACGCCCGGCGGCCAGCCAATACCAAGCGCGGCAATTTCTGCTTCGCCAAGCATCGTCGAGCGCGGTGGCACGATCAATTCCATCGATGCGGCAGGAAAATCCATGATTGTCGATGGCGTGCGTCATACGTTCTCGGCCATGCCCGTCAAAGTGCACGGACTCGTTGGCAAGGGTCAGGGCAAGGCGGTTGAATTGAAGGCTGGTATGCAAATCCGCTTCAATTCCTCCAAACACAACTTCTCGGCGCAGGACCAGGTGATAGAAATCTGGATCACCAGCGAAGCGGGCGATCCCAAGCGAAACTGAGAAACGGTCATCGCATGGAATGCACCGGAGCGGGCGTCGGCGAGTTGCCGGGACTGTTCGGTCGAGGCGCTTTTCGCGCCCAATTCGACTCGGGTGCGATCGGGGTCGTACGGCTCGACGACCCCGGCGACATTCAGCTCAGGACCCGGCGCGACAGCGCGGCAGCGTTCACCTAGCCCGGGGCCAGCGGCGGACTGGCCGAACTCGCTGCGGGGTGGGTTCGTGCCCGTGGGCGGACCAACCACGCCACTTGTGCCGGGTGCAGCGCAAACCCCAGCGCCTGATTGACCAAAAAGCCGTGGATACACCGCGCAGAACTGCGTTTTGACGATGGTATTGCGGTGCGATGATTGGGCTGATGAGGTTGACATGTCTATCCGTCCGTTAAGCCGGAAGAATGCCATGGTAGGTCCGGCACATGCGTCGCCGGGACTACCGAGCGCAGCGGTGCCGCTCGGGATCGCGCGGGGCCGGCCACCTTCACGGCAGGATATGCAGCGAGCCCAGCCACGATCCAAAGCCCCGGCCAGACCGAACCGACCTGCGCTGCCTTCGCATCTCACGGTTGCGATCCTCTGCGCGCTTGCGGCTGGGGCATCGGCCAACCCGAACGGCCCGGTCGTGGTCTCGGGCCAGGCGAGCGTCAGCGCGTCGGGCAAGACCCTCGCGATCACGAACACTCCTGGCACGATCATCAACTGGCGCGGCTTCTCGATCGCGCCGGACGAGCTGACCCGCTTCATCCAGCGCAACGCCCAAAGCGCGGTGCTGAACCGGGTGACCGGCCAGGATCCGTCGCAGCTGCTCGGTCAGCTGCAATCGAACGGCCGGGTGTTCCTGATCAACCCGAATGGCATCGTCTTCGGCGTCGGCTCGCGGGTCGACGTCGGCGGCCTGGTCGCATCGACGCTCGATCTGAGCGATGCCGATTTCCTGGCCGGGCGCCTCAACTTCAGGGGGCCGGCCTCGGCCGGGGGGCTGCGCCAGCTCGGCCGGATCGACACCCCGGCCGGCGGCCAGGTCGTGCTGATCGCGCCGAAGCTCGAAAACTCCGGCATCATCACAACGCCGCAGGGCGAGGTCCTGCTCGCGGCCGGCCGCAGCGTTCAGTTAGCCGACACCGCGAACCCGGAGCTGCGCGTGACCGTCAGTGCGCCGGCCGGCGAAGTCCTGAACCTCGGTACGTTGATGGCCCAGGGCGGCCTCATCGGCATCCACGCCGGTCTGATCGCGCAGCACGGCAGCATCGGCGCCGACCGGGCCGAGGTCGGCGCCGGCGGACAGGTGCTGCTCAAGGCGACGGGAGCCATCACCCTGGGCAAGACCAGCCTGATGAGTGCCAGCGGCAGCGCGGGCGGGCGCATCACCATCGATGCGCAGCACGGCACGGCGCAGATCGCAGGCAGCGTCGATTCGATGGGCAGTGCAGGCGCCATCGCGCTGTCGGCGCGCGAGCTCACGGTGCAGGGCGCGGTGAGCAGCGAGGGAGATCTGACGGTAAAGGCGGGCAACCTGACCGTGGCGGAGGGCGGCGGCATTCAGACCGCACGCGGCGCAACGACCATCAGCGGCAATTTCCGCCAAACCGGTGGGCATGTCGCCCCTGGCGCGAGCATTATCACCGTGGGTGGGGACTGGGCGCACGAGGGCGGCAGCTTCGATGCGGGCACCTCGACCGTGCAGTTCGTCGATGCCGCAGTGCCGTCCACGATTTCAGGCAACAACACCTTTTACAACTTCACCGCTACGACACCGGACAAGAAGCTGTTCTTTGAAGGCGGGGCCACGCAGACCGTGCTCGGCGCCTACACGATCAAAGGGGAGAAATCCCATCTCGTCCAACTGCGCTCCACGAATCCGGACGTGGAGCAGTGGCGGCTGGATGCGCGCGGCCCAGCCGATGTGCAGTTCGTGCATTTGGGCGATGCGCTCAATGTCGGCGCCAGCTTTATAAAGGCACTTCCCTCCAACAGCTATGGCAACAATACCGGTTGGGATACAGACCCCGTCTGGAGTGCCGTGGCGGCAGGCAATTGGTCTGCGGCCCCCAACTGGGACACCGGTGTCGTGCCCGGTTCTTTTGACACGGTGACCTTCGATGCGACCAGCATCCAGGATTCCACAATAGACGCCGCCTTTGGCGGGACGGTTGCCAATTTCAACATCAACAGTGGCTACACCGGCACGATCAACCTGGCCCGTTCGCTGACGGTCAACAACGCCTACGCGCAAGCGGCGGGGACGTTCAATGGCGGAAGCTCAGCGATAACGATGAACGGAACATATGCCTTGAGCGGAGGCACGTTTACCAGCACGAGTGGGACCCTGACGGCGCGCAACAACTGGACGGTGAGCGGCGGGACCTTCAATCCCAACGGTGGCACCGTGCAATTCTTTAACGGCAATAGCCAATCCCTGACGCTCACCGGCTCGCACGCGCTCAATCACGTGACGATCGGGGGGGTCTGGGCTTCCGACACGCTGACGATCGCGGGAGGGACTACGCTGACGGTCGATGGCAGCTTGAATTTGGCCGGCTCCTATCCCGCCTTTCCGGTGACGGTCAATGGCGGCGCGATCGCGGCGAACGGTAATGTCGTTCAAGGTTCGGTTGCGGCGACCGGGACCACCGCCCTGACCATCGCGGGGACCGGGGCGCAAACGCTGACTGGCGGCGGCACGGCGGCGTCCCTGCTGCCGCTCACGATCAACAAGCCCTCCGGCACCTTGACCCTCGCCGGCACCATAGCAACAGCACGTAACTGGACGCACACCGCCGGCACGCTCGATCCGGGCGCCAGCACCGTTCAATTCTTTAACAACAACAATCAATCACTGACCCTCACTGGCTCGCACGCGCTCAAAAACGTGACGATCGGCGGTCCCTGGTATTCCGACACGCTGACGATCGCGGGAGGCACCACGCTGACGGTCGACGGCACCTTGAATTTGGCCGGCTCCTATGCCGGCTGGCCGGTGACGGTGAATGGCGGAGCCATCGCGGCGA
>Ga0163144_10029203_pt1 | contig 10597 bp, 13 predicted proteins | sample OliLak19BULKMAT1_FD_123175 | JGI IMG/M metagenome (GOLD analysis project Ga0163144, IMG submission 123175) | Freshwater microbial mat bacterial communities from Lake Vanda, McMurdo Dry Valleys, Antarctica - Oligotrophic Lake LV.19.BULKMAT1 | ecosystem: Environmental > Aquatic > Freshwater >...
ATCCATGCCTTCCCACGGGTCTTTGGCCTCACGCCCAAACTCTTCCCAAGCTTGGGGCGGAATGGTTTTGGTGGCTTTGAGGAAGGGGGCGGTTTCATCGAACTCAAGGACGTCGCCTGGTTTTAGGTGCAGCCGGTTGCGAACATGGACAGGGATGGTGATCTGGCCTTTGGAAGTAAGGGTTGCTTGCATGACGATAAAGTAAGCGTAAAAGGTAAGGAAAACAAGTCATGATTCATGAAAAAGGGCAATATGTTCCTCGCTCATGGGATGCTTCTTTCAAATCGAAGTGTCCGGAAATCCCGGTTTGTTGCCCGCGCCTCGTCGGGGAGCTGGCCGGGTTGAAAAGTGAAAGATGAGAAGGAGGAAGGAGGAAGGATGAAAGCGCTGGCGCACAATGGATTGGAAGTTTTCATCATTCTTCCTTCAACCTTCATCATTTCCCCTCTTGGCGTTTTTCGAGATCGTGGTAAAGGTGGCGAGGCGTTGCTGGCAATCGTCTTGCAATGGTTCCAGACGGGGTGCGGGCACGGTTTCGGAGTCCACCAAGAGTTCCAACCAATAGGCAGTCTCATCGAGTTCTTTGAGGCAGTCGCCGATTTTGGCGATGAATTCGGCTTTGGAGCGGGCGCGGTGCGCCTCCCGGTAGTTGGCTCCGACAGAGGTGCCGGAGCGGAGCACCTGTTTTCCTAGTACCCAAGCCACTTCGGTCTTGGGCAGCGCAGAAAACATTTTGATCACACGAAGCGCGAAAACTTTCGTCCTCTCACTCAGATCAGGCGGCTTTTCTCGTTCATCATTCATCATTCATCATTCATCCTTTATCCTTTTCGGGGAGAAGCCCCTGACATACTGCCGGAGGTTCAGGGCCAGGTTGGCGTCATCGTCAAAGGGGTCAGGTGTCGCATTTAAACACTTCACCCAGCTTTCCAAGGTTTCGGATTCTTGCCGGGTTTTTGGCGGCCGCCGTGACTAGGCGGCTCACCGACCCGGGATGGCCCATCCCCAGCCGTTGTGCGATCCAGGGGTTCCCGACCGTGGTGTGTGACCGGAGCAAGGTCGCCACCAACACCTTGCCGTCGGCGCCTTTTCGTAGTTTTGCCAGCTCCTTTTGATCGGTTGGCAGTCCCAGGCAAACCAATACCTCACAGGCAATTCGCTCGGCCTCCGCTTCACCATGCGCCTTGGGGTCTGCGCTCGCCCGGCTCTTCTTCGCCGATGGATTCTTCATCAAATCCAACAGCCGGTCACCGAATGTCGCTTCTCCGAGATACCATCCTCGCCGGAGCGCTTTCATCGCTTTCTCGTCGATCTTTCCATCGTTCCGCTCGGCTCGCGCTTCCAACCACGCAACATAGGCCCGTCTTCCACGGCCGTCACCAGCGAGTTCGAATGCGCTCAGCAGGCGTCCGCTCTCCAGCCAGTCCGGTCCTTTGCCCTTCGCATGGCTTGGCAGGCTGCTCCACGCGTAATTGAGCAGTTTCCCTTTCTTGCCGCCAGCCAGCCCGGCGCGCGCCGGATTCAGGTGGATGTAGTCGGCCACGATCTTGAAATAATAGGGATCGCTGTCCGAGGCGTTGACCGGGATCGACTTGTAACGACCTTGGAAAACGTGTCCGCGCCTGAGGCGTCGCCGGTTCCAGCCTTGGCTGAAGGTTCCGAGCAGGAGTTTCATCCCCGTGACCAGATTTGCTTCCGGAGTCTCCACGAGCAGGTGAAAATGATTGCTCAACAGGACCCAAGCGTGCACCCGCCAACCATGGCTCTCGCAGACCTTTCCCAACCGGAACACGAACCCCTTCCGGTCCTCTTCCGTTTCAAAAACCGCCTTTCCTCCATCCCCACGCGCCAATAGATGGTAAACCGCACCGGGATACTGGTATCGCAAAGTCCTTGGCATCCCTCAAAAGAGGCAGAACCAAGCCGCGGGGCAATCCAATTTTGTTGAAATGCGAGACCTGACCCCATTTGGACCCCATTTATGCCGTGGGCCGAGCAGGAACGTTGGCTGCATTTGGGTCTTAGCCTCCCAACCCAGACAGATTCCCCGCGCCCACCCGAATCCATCCTCGAAAATCACGAATACCCCACCCCGGTCTTTCCTTGCCCGCACCACCCCCCCTTGCAGAATTGCCCGACACGTGATCCGGCCGGCGCCCGCGTCCGCTATGGTCCTGATTGATTCGTTCGCTCATGATGCCTTCTCCAGCCTCCGGCGCTCCGACCGCACCAACCCCTGCCCCTACACCCCCGTGGTGGGAGCAGCGGCCGGAGTGGATTCCCTGGCTCGTGTTCCTGCTGGGTTTGGTCGTGTTACTCCCCTCCATATGGTCTGAAACCAGCGTGACGGGCTCGGATGAATACACCCTTTCCCTGCGCACCCCGATGGAGATGGCCGAGCGAAATCAATGGCTGACTCCGTGGGTGAATGAACAGCCGCGTCTGCGCAAACCGCCCTTGATGTATTGGCTGATCCTTGCCAACTACCACACCTTTGGAGTCGGTTTGGCGGCGGCGCGAATCTGGGGTGTGCTGGCCGGGGCCGGCCTGGCGGTCAGCGCGTGTTGGCTGACTCGCGAAGTATTTCGTTCCAGCGGACTCTTGGCCGGACTGCTCACCGTAAGTTCGCTGGGTGTGGCCGCCCAAGCCCGCCAGGCCATGCTGGATCTGCCACTGGCGTTCTTTGTTTCCCTGGCCATTGTGTCCGGTCTGCGCTGGCTCCGGACGGGGCGGTGGTGGGATGCCGCGGCCTCGGGATTGTGGTTAGGGCTGTCGTTTCTGACCAAAGGACCGGTGGGAATCTTCTTTTTCGCCGCCGGTGCGGGAGCCGCGCTGATCTGCCTGTCCGCCGGAAAAGCCCTGCGGACTCGTGGATGGCACTGGGGAATAGCCCTGCTGGTGATGGCCGCCCTCAGCGTCCCCTGGCCGTTGGCCATGCAACAACTCTGGGGCGATCGCTTCGCGCAAATCATGGGCGAAGAACTGGCCGCTCGCGATTTCGGTCGGTGGCACGGCATGGCGCCGCTGTCAGCCTTGGGCGGCGCGTTGGGACTAATCGCGCCCTGGACGCCCATGGTCATCGTCGCGATCTGGCAGCATTTCCGGCAACCCAAGGCCGCCCGACTCCCCGCTAACGCCTGGCTGATCGCAACCTTCTTCCTCTCGGTGTTGCCCTTCTTTTTCATGGCGACCTTCGAGCGCTACATGCTCGCCGTGGTTCCGGTTCAGGCCGTCTTGGCCGCGCAGTGGCTAGCTCCCGGAGGACGAGTCCAACGCCTCACCTTGGCGTTCGCCGCCCTGGTCTTCGCCGTGCTGGCCGGAGTGGTGGGTTCATTCGCGCTTTGGTTCAAACTCGGGTTGGTGATTCCCCTGCTGACCGTGGGTCTGGCGGTAACGGGCCTGGTCGCCGCCTGGAAAGGTGTGAATCCAGTCCGGGTGGTCGCCCTCAGCGCCGCGGTCTTGAGCCTGGTTTTCGGTGGACTGTATCCGCGGCTCGGACTCAACCATCTCCCGGCTGGCATCGAGCACATCATCGGGGCTCGTCCTACCTATGCCTTCGATCGCCTGCAACCGGCCATGCTCTCGCCGCGGCTGGGTCGCAGTGTTCAACCCTTCACTCCGGCCCGCGTGCTCCCCGGTCAACCGGTGCTCGTCTTCGTCGACCAGTTTGTGCAACCGGAGTTTACGAAGCAACTGCAGGCGGCCGGTCTGACAGCCCAGGAGTTGACCCGGTTCAAGACCTTCTATTCTCGCAAGGCTTGGATCCGTTTCGCCCGGGGTGACGCCACTGCGGCCGACTGGCAGACGGCGCTCAAGACCCGTTCGCTCGACGGTTTGCGCACCGATCTGATTGGCTTCGAAGTTTCCCTACCGGCTACTCCATGAATTGGCGCGCAGGAATCACCGGAGTGGGAATCGCGGCGGCTTTACTGCTGCACGCTCTCCCGTGGGTACCTCATCGGCGTGCCCAGCCCGGTCCACGATTTGCCGTCCCGCCTACCTCGGTGGCAACGGGCGCAAAGTCGCCTCCGATCCATCGCGAAGAAGTCCTCGGCTCCGGTGAGGCCAGCGTCCACGTGGCTTCATTGTGCGAGCCGGCGCCCGGTCTCCTGGCGGCAGCTTGGTATGGCGGCTCGCGGGAAGGCGCTCGTGACGTCGCTGTATTCTTTGCGACCCGCAACGCGCAAGGTTGGTCCGAACCGGTCCCCGTAGTCACCGCCGCGACGGCCCGGCGCGAACTGGGACATTACGTGCGTAAGGTCGGCAATGCCGTCATCTTCGCCGATGGCCGCGGGAAAATCAGCCTGCTCTACGTGGCCATCGCCGTGGGTGGGTGGTCGGGCAGTTCTCTGTGCCTTAAGGAATCATCCGATTTGGGCCACACCTGGACTTCCAGCCGCCGCCTCGTCCTCAGTCCATTTTTCAATATCAGCGATTTGGTCAAAAACGGGCCGACTTCGCTGGAAGGCGGCGGCTGGGCGGTTCCCATCTACCAGGAATTATTCGGCAAATTTCCCGAACTGCTCTGGTTGAACGTTCCCGGACTTCCCGCACCCGCAATTCGGACACGCGCATTTGGCGGTCGAACGGCGTTCCAACCGGCTCTGGTAGCGCTCGATTCCCAACGGGCCCTGATGCTCTGCCGCACCGCCAGCAACCAACGCGATTTATTCCTTTCCCGCACGACCGATGCCGGAGCGAACTGGTCGGCCCCACAGCCCACCGGATTGCCCAATTCGGATTCGGGAATCGATGCCCTTCGACTTCCCGACGGACGCCTCCTCCTCGCCTTCAACGACACGCCAACCGGTCGCGCCAATCTGCGCCTGGCCGTTTCCCCAGACGACGGAGTCACCTGGCAGCGCGGCCCGTATGTGATCCAGGAACCCGAGGCGGAATTTTCCTATCCGTTCCTGCTGTCCAGTCGGGACGGTCTGATTCATCTGGCCTACACGTGGAAACGAACGGCCATTCAGGTGGTTAGTTTCAACGTCGCCTGGCTCGACTCAACCCTGGCCCAGGCTCCCCGATGACTCTTTTTTCCGGCGCCTACCTTCTGTCCCTGCTGGTTCCGGCCCTAGGCCTTTTCTTGGGACTGCACCAAGCGGCCTCCTGGGCGGGTCACCGGCCAACTCCGGTCGCGTCCGGCCTCCTACTCGTGGCTTCTTTATTCCTCCTAAGCGTGCCCATCGAAGGACTCTCCGTGGCCCGGCGATTGGCCGGCTTCGCCCCGGGATTTAGCCTCCCGTTCGTCGCCCTGATCGTCCACGCTAGCCTAAACCGCTTAGGCGGTCCCGAGCTTCTGCGTCCAACCGAACTCACCGCCTTCTGGCGCTGGGGCGCCCTGGTGGGCCTCATCTTGTATCCGGCCGCGCTCGGATGGGGACGCGTCGATCCCTATACGGCCGGCTGGCATTTTAGCGCTCTGTTTGTCGGGGTGGGTCTGAGCACAGCGATCCTCATGGGGCGGGGCCATCGGCTGGGTTGGGTGCTCCTGATCGCCATTGCGGCCTGGCACCTGCGCGGGCTGGAATCGACCAACTATTGGGACTACCTGGTCGACCCGCTCTACTTCCTGATTGCCGTACCGAGGGCACTGATGGGGTTGCGCCTTCGGTCAGGGCGTACGGGCAGGTGAATCAGGACCCGAGGTCGGAGCGGCCGGTTTCAGGCGTTTGGGCCGAGTCTGGTCCCCGGGTTGCGGTTCCCCGGAAACGACATCCGCCACAACGGTCGTGTTGCGAAATGGACCGGTAATCTTCAATTCACCCACGACTCCGTCCGCGCGCCAGACCTCCAGGCGATCGCCCACCTGCGGCCGGCCACTCAAGGAATAATCGAGCACGGCGAAGCGGAGCCGGGAGTGGACCGAAATGACGTGACCGACCCAGGCATCCAACGGTTGGTTCAACCGCACGGGTTGGACTGGGGGCTTCGGTTGAATGAGTTCGGGCGGGGGCAGGTTTTGACACCCGGCCACCGCCGCCATCCCCAAGATCAACCCAAAAACCGGACGCATTCCTCACTAAAACGGGTTTGATTCACGGCCGTCAACCGCTACGCACACGGTGCATGATTGCCTCGCCCGACCGGACCGCTAGGCTGAGACCATGGATTGGCAGCAAGCAGCGGCTCTGGGCGTGGTCGCCTTGACGCTGGGCCTCATCGCCTGGCGCCGGTTCCGGCCGCACCGCTTTAACTTTCACCGCGACACCGGTTGCGGCTGCAGTTCCGCGACAAACCCGCCTGGCTTGGTGGTCCACGGACGGCGGGGAGAAAAACCCAAGATCACCGTCAAGTCGTCCTGAAATGTTGCCTCGCCCGTCAAAGTTGGTCCTGACGCTGTTCTGGCTGACGGCCGCCGCGATGGCTCCCGTCCAGGCCGGCAACCCCACGGCCCCAAGCCGGGAACAAATGGAAGGCCAGATGCTCGCCACCGAGATGCGCACCCTGCAGCCCGCTTCCGGTGCCACCAACAACGGGTTCCTGGAAGTGCGTGACCACGAAGGTCGGCGGACCCGCATCCCGCTGGTCATCGAGACGCGAGTCGGCGACGTCAACGGTTGGTCGACCCGCTATGTGACCCATCCGAACCCGCCTGCCGTGCCCGAAACCCTGACAATTCTCCACTATCCCGGCCGTTCCCTCGCGTATGTCCTCGAAGCCGGTGGAAAGGCCGGCGCCGAGGTTCTTCCCGCTGGCCAGGGTTTCACTCCCTTCGCTGGTTCCGATTTTTGGCTAGCCGATCTGGGGCTGGAATTCCTGCATTGGCCGGATCAGCGGATCTTGCCGGGTCTGGGCAACACCCCCCCGATGACCAAAGGGCGCCCCTGCAAAATCCTGGAGAGCCGCAATCCCGCCGGGGGGCCTTACTCCCGCGTGGTGTCCTGGGTGGACAACGAATTCAAGAGCCTGATCCGCGCCGACGCCTATGACACTGGCGGAAAGTTGCTCAAGCAGTTTAGCATCGGCTCGTTCAAGAAAGTGGACGGCGTGTGGTTGCTCAAAGACATGGAGATGATTGACGAGCGCCGGGATACCAAAACGCGCCTGGAGTTCGAATTAAAGGTCGCGGAATAGAACTCCGGTTTGATCGCACCGTTGACCGGCATTCAAACCAATCCATAGGTTGGGCCGAACGTAATGTTGTTTCCCCGTCCCAGTGCCACCGGTGCCAGCCACCGGGTTTTTATCACCGGGGCGGGCCTCATCACCGCCCTAGGCACGGGTTGGAAGGTCCACGACGAAGGATTCCGCAGCGGTCGTCGGGCCATTCGGCCGGTTCGTCATTTCGACGTTTCCCGTCAACGCACCCAAACCGCCGGCGAAGTCGACCTGCCGGCCCAATTGCCGACCACCCTCCTCCCACCCCAACACGAGCGGCGACTCGATCGGGCGGCGCGCCTCTTATTGGTGGCCGCCCACGAAGCGTGGCACCAAGCCGGCTGGACCCGCGGTCCCGAAAATCTGCCGGTTGTACTCGGCACGACCAGCGCCGGCATGACCTTGGGCGAAGCCTACTTTCGCCAGGCCATCACCCCGCCCTTTCGCCGGAGCGGTCAAGCCCACCGGATCCGCCACTACCAGGCGCAACGCCAGGCATTGGACCTAATGGACGCCTTTGGATTTCAGGGACCGACCACGATCATCGCCAATGCCTGCGCGTCGGGCGCCAACGCCATCGGACATGCCTTCGAGCTGATTCGTTCCGGCCGAGCTCATCGGGTCTTGGCGGGAGGGTACGATGGCCTCTGCCAACTTGTGTTCGCCGGGTTCGACTCGCTCCAAGCGCTCTCTCCCACGACCTGCCGACCGTTTGGCGTCGATCGGGATGGCTTAGCCCTCGGTGAAGGGGCCGCCGTGTTTTGCCTCGAATCCGAAACCAGTGCCCGCCAACGCCAGGCGGAACGGCTCGGCGAAGTGGTCGGCTATGGCGTGGTTACCGACGTCCATCATCTAACCCAACCCCAACCCGAGGGCCTAGCCGCGCTGGCCGCCATGAAGGCCGCCTGCACCCAGGCGGGAATCACAGCCGGACAGATTGGCTATCTCAACGCGCACGGGACGGGAACCGTGCACAACGACCGGGCCGAAGCCGCGGCGATTAACCAGTGGGCTGGCTCAACGGCCCCGGCGCTCCGTGTCAGTTCCACCAAATCGTCCATCGGCCACCTCCTCGGGGCGGCCGGGGCGGTCGAGGTCCTGGTCTGTCTGCTCGCACTGCGCGGTCAATGGCTGCCCCCCGAAAATGGCGTCACCCACTTGGATTCACTCTGTCGCTTTCCCGTGGTCACCGCCCCCCAGGAACACGCCTTTGACTTTGCGCTCACCAATTCCTTCGGGTTCGGCGGGGCCAACGCTTCCTTGATTCTGCGCCGATGAGTTGCCGTCTTCATATCCGCGGAATAGGCGCCGTCTCGCCGGCCGGTTGGGGCGTGGAGGCGCTGGATTTAGCACTTGCCGCTCAGACCGCACTCGCTACCCAGGAGCTACCTGGACCGGTCGGGCAGCACCCCTTTCGCGTGCGTCGAGTGCCGGTGCCCGCCCGCCGGCCGGCCTTCCTAACCCACGCCCGCTTGCGCCGCTCCAGCGCCGTCTCGCACTTCGCAGTCGCGGCCGCGCTCGAAGCCCTGGGCTCCGAGTGCGAACGCGTGCAGAAGGGCGATGTCCGCCTGGGTATCGTGTGCTCGGTCATGACGGGTGGGGTTAATTACTCCCGCCGGTTTTATCGGGAAGTCTTGGAGAATCCGGCCACGGCCAGCCCCCTGCTCTTTCCCGAGACCGTGTTCAACGCGCCCGCCTCTCATTTGGCTGCCGTGCTGGGCTGCCCTGGTCGGAATTACACGCTGATGGGCGATCAAACCGCATTTATAGAAGGACTGGCTTTGGGCGCGGTTTGGCTGGTTCAGAACGAAGTGGACCTGTGCCTGGTCGTCGCCACCGAAGAAGCCGATTGGCTCACCGCCGAAGCCCTCGGTCTCTTTGAGCCCGGGAGGGTACCGGCGGAGGGTGCCGGAGCTCTGTGTCTGGGTCGCGCGCCGGAGACGGTCGAGTTGATCGCTATCAGCGAACCGGTGCCCTACGTGCGGGGAATATCCTCCAACGCAGCAGCGGTCGCCGCGCGTCAGCAATTTCCCACGGCTGCTGACGATCTGGAACTGGGCTCCACGGACCAGACTCCCGGATCGGTCAACCACGTGTTAGGCGAAGGCTTCGCCGCCGGTGGAGCCTGGCACTGTGTGGCGGCGGTGCAGGCTCTCCGGGCCGGGCGAGCGCGCCGGGCGGGCGTCACCCTGGCTGGCAGCAATCACCAGGCAATCGCCACGCAGTTCCAGCGGACCGATTTCCCGCTTCGTCCCTGACCTCGACCCCGGTTTACTCGCCGCGATGCGCGTCATTCTTATCACCGGGGCCAATGGCAGCCTGGGCCTGGCCACGGCGCGCGCCTTTCTGGCCGACCCCGACACCCACGTTTGGTTGGGAGTCCGCCAGCGCCGAGACCAAGCCGAGACCCTGACCGCTGAATTGCCCGACCGGTGTCGCTGCGTCTCCCTCGAGGTGACCGACCGAACCGCCTGGAACAGTGCGATCGGCACGATCACCGCGACCTCGGGGCGCTTGGATGTGCTGGTGAACAACGCGGGCAGCCATGAAGACGCCCTGTTGGGAACCATGTCGGCCGACTCCTGGTCGCGGGTGATTTCCACAAACTTGGATGCCGTCTTTCACGGGTGTCAGTCCGTATTGCCAACCCTGATTTCCCAGCGCAGCGGCCGGATTGTGAATGTCGCTTCGTTGAGCGCTCTGTTGGCTCCCGCCGGCCAGACCAATTACGCCGCGGCCAAAGCCGGGGTGATTGCCTTGACCCAATCGCTGGCCAAAGAAGTGGCGCGACTGAACATCACGGTCAACGCCGTCTGCCCCGGTTACATCGAGACCGAAGCCCTGTCCAGTCTGCCCGCCGAGAAGCGACCGGCGTTGCTGGCCCAAGTACCCATGCGTCGATTTGGCCGTCCGGAGGAGGTCGCTTCCGTGATTGCGTTCCTGGCCAGTCCAGCCGCCAGTTATGTGACGGGTTCGGTCATTAAGATCGACGGCGGGATCCTTTGAAACCGGCCCACGCTTCCCAGTACCCTCCCACTTTCGAATGCACGAGACCGACCCTGAACTGCGCGGCCAGATCCGCTCCCTCCTGGTGGAAACCCTGATGTTGCAAGTCACCGCAGCCGAGATTGGTGAGGACCAACCGCTCTTTGGACCGGGCAGCCTCGGTTTGGATTCGGTAGATGCCCTCCAACTCGTGGTGGCCCTGGACAAAAATTTCGGACTCAAAGTTTCGGATCAGGACACCGCTCGCCGCGTCCTCGCGTCGGTCAGTTCTATCGCTCAAGCCATCCAGGCAACGCGGGCGACTTGACCGATCGCTGGCACGGTCAAATCCGCGCGCGGCGGTGGGCCCGAGATCACACCTGTTCGGTCAAGTCCTGAAAAGGATTGGTCACTTTCCTCTTAGCTTCCCCATGGCCTGGTGGGGGATTTGGGCTGTTCCCCCGCCCAGCGCGGAGTGAAGGTGAGCGTAGCGAAACCGAACGAAGCG
>Ga0163144_10029205_pt1 | contig 10597 bp, 10 predicted proteins | sample OliLak19BULKMAT1_FD_123175 | JGI IMG/M metagenome (GOLD analysis project Ga0163144, IMG submission 123175) | Freshwater microbial mat bacterial communities from Lake Vanda, McMurdo Dry Valleys, Antarctica - Oligotrophic Lake LV.19.BULKMAT1 | ecosystem: Environmental > Aquatic > Freshwater >...
ATTCCTACGGCGCGGAGCTGATCCTTGATATTGCCTGCTTCTGGTCGAGTATCGCGAGCTTTGACAACGGGCGCGAGCGCTACGAGATCCGCGGCGTGATGGGCCCCGACGAGTTTCACGACGGCTATCCGGATTCCGCAACGCCCGGGCTCAACAACAACGCCTATACCAACATCATGGCCGTATGGGTGCTGTGCCGGGCGCTGGAGGTGCTTGATCTGCTGTCCGACGTCCGTCGCGCCGAGCTCACGACGCGGCTGGGCTTGTCGGCGGAGGAGATCGTGCGCTGGGAGGATATCAGTCGCAGGATGTACGTACCGTTTCATGACGACGGGATTATCAGCCAGTTCGAGGGCTATGAAACATTGCGTGAGCTCGATTGGAAGGACTACCGGACCCGGTACGGTAATATCCAGCGTCTCGATCTCATCCTCGAGCTGGAGCACGACAGCGCCAACCGCTACAAGCTTTCGAAACAGGCCGACGTGCTGATGTTGTTCTACCTGTTTTCCTCCGAGGAATTGGGCGAATTGTTCGAGCGTCTGGGCTATCGGTTCGAATACGAGACCATTCCGCGAAACATCGCATACTATGCCGGCCGCTCGTCCCATGGGTCCACGCTGTCGCGTGTGGTATATGCCTGGGTCCTGGCGCGCTCGGATCGGCCGCGCGCGATGGATTTCTTTGCGGAGGCGCTGCAGAGCGACGTGAGCGATGTCCAGCAGGGCACCACCGCGGAGGGCATCCATCTCGGCGCCATGGCGGGAACGGTCGATCTGGTGCAGCGTGTCTCGACCGGTATCGAAGTACGAAGCAATGTGCTGCGACTCAATCCGGAATTGCCGCGGGAGATGGAGCGTCTTGACATGCGCATACGCTACCGCGAGCATTCACTCGATCTACGGCTGACGCGCGATTCGCTCACGGTCCGCGGGCATGATGGTGCGGCGGCGCCGATTTCCTTGTGCGTCGACGGCAAGGTCTGCGAATTCGTCAGCGGCACGACCCGTGTGTTTCGATTGAACGACGCGGCGACGAATGGCGTAAATATCGAAAAGGACTCGGTCGATGGACGCGAGGCATCATGACCGCCCGGGTGGTCGCGGTGAAGCCGGGCACGATGGCGCCGGAGGTCTGCCGCGGTGACACGTGTTTCCGCGTTGCAAAGGCGCTCCCCAGGTCATCCTCGAACTGGTGCAAGCCGAAACAAGCTGATGCGCTTATTGCGACAGGCAGAAGTTGGCACAACCCCATACTGGTGAAGGCGGCAAAATGACAGCGGCAAACGAGGTGGTAGTTCTGCTGGTTTGGAAGTATGCGTGCAATCTTCGATCACGGCTTGCCACGAGATTGCCGGTGAAAAAGTTTTGATCTGATGAAAAGGAACGTTAGAAAAACGATTTCGACGCCGATATTGAACGCTCGGAAAACCGGTGGGAAAGCGTTGTGCGCAGTGATGATGACAGCGGCGTTCCTGGGGCACCAACCCTCTCAAGGGGCCGCAAGCGACGCATTGAAATCCCAGTCCACCACGACCAGCGCCGAGAGCCCAGACGAGGACGGAGGCAATACAGTTGAATCTGGTCCGCACGAGAAACTCTATGGTACCTGGATCGCCAACGACGTGGATGCGAAAATGGGCGAGGTGAAGATCAAACTCACGTTCCGGAAAGAAGTGCCCATGACAATTCTTGCGTGGTCCGATATCCCGTTCGCCGGCAAGGTCAAGAAGCTTGATGCGCCCTATGAAGTGTATGGCGAGACGATTCTCTTGAAGGCAATTCGTGGCGGAACGACATCGAGATACTCGTTTGAAGGCAAGCACCTAGATGAGGAGGTGCAAGCCATGCCACACGTGATGACGAGGATGCTTGGGCCAGTCTCTTTCGGGGCTCATCAAGACCATGAGCGGGCAGACAGTCGCCTATCCCATGAGGCCGCAGGCGCGCAGCAAGATGGGCTCGATGCCGGTGGGAGTGGACGCTGTCTTTCTGGCAGATGGAACCGGCAAGATTGTGGACGTCACCGAACATCCCCTCGTGTCTCGGGAATACAACGTGAGCGTGGGGAAGCTGCCATGACCTATGAGCCTGCATATTCCCGTTGACCAAGGGCAGGCGCCGTAGTCGAACGCTCCTGCCCGCTCGCTGCGCCGAGTCCGGCAAGTCCACTCAGGCCGCAGGACAGAAAGTTTCGCGTGGCGCCGGGTGCCTCACACGCTCAATCTTCCGTTCCCCACGACGCCGACTCAATTTCCACGTACCCGATCGTCTCGTTCCTCGCCGCGGGACTCGTCGCCAAGACCTAGGGATGTTCCGAGGTTCGAACACCAGTCAGGGTCTATACATTACATACATAACATGTAGAGATCTTTACATCGAACCAAGGAGGTTCCCATGATACGTATTTCAAAAATTGTCGGTGTCTTGTCGTGCGGGTTCTTGCTGTGCCTGGGCCTATCCAATGCCGCACAAGCCGAGACTGAACCTACACCTGGACCCTCAGACGTTATGAAAACCTACTCCGTAACTGGCCAGGAAGGTTTTTCAACTGACGAGGACAACCAAGAGAACATGAATGAGAAGGGAGGGAATTCTGCACACGGCGCCAAGACAATCGCGGGTGAACTGTCCCGCGTCGAAGGCGGGGACTATTTCGTCAAGGTGAAGGACGGGAAGGAAGTCCGTGTACATACTGATAAAACGACCAAGATGATGGGAAAAATCCAGAAGGGTGATCGCATTGAAGCAAAGGTGAATAAAAAGAATCACGCGCTGTCGATTCGCTCGGCCCAAGGAACTGATGCCGATGGAAGGGGAGCTGACGACCAGAGAGACCACTGACTCCACTCTCGAATCAGCACGAGGCTGACTGGGGTGAAGACACGTGCATGTCTAGATGGGACTCGAAGGAGTCAGGAGATTCGTGAATGATCCAATCACATGCAATTTATGAAAGGAGCGCGTAATGCACACAAGGAAAACACTAGGTAAGATACTGGCCGGATTCGTCATTGCAGGAGCATTGGGTTTGGCGCTGTCACTGCCGAGCCAGGCGCTAGATCAGACGTCAGTCCCCCGCGATCCTCATTACGTTGAAAACAAGGCCGACTTGCGATTGAAACAAGACGTCAAATGGGAGCTAGCCTTAAGTCCCTATGTCGACGCCGACTTCATTCGTGTCGTGGTCAGGGATGGAGTAGTAACCCTCAGAGGGTCGGTCGAGGATCAAAGTGCCGCCAAGGCTGCGGTTGACAACGCGATTGAAGCCGGTGCCAAGAAAGTCATTAACAAGCTGAGCATTGAGGAGAAGTGAAGACTTGTGACATGCCTGATGGCGGGAGCTAATTATATCGGACGATCATGTCATGAGGATGTCTTGCACGATAATCCCTCATGGTTACCTGGGTCGGGGTCACAGGAGTCGACTCAGGCAACGGCGCTCTCAGCCCAGTAGTGGGCACAATCCTCTGCGGCGGAGCGTACAGGATTGGCAAAGATCCGCTAAACAGATCAGACGAACGCACATGATTCGCGCGCGTTTCAAAGATGGGACCGCCTGGTTCTGGGGGGCCACTCATTTCCTGTTTCATACAGTCCCTGCTGAAACCAGCACCGCTCGTACACAAGGGTGTTGGATAGGGTTGCGACATTTCGTGGAGGTCGGATTGGTTAACGATAGCCTCCGCACGCTCCAACAGATGCTTCCTTTACTCAAAGAAATGCGACCACTAGTTTTTGAAGTACGCCTGGGTATGCAACAGTGGTGGACTTGATTGAAGGACAGTGACCAGGCCTGATGTATCGATGAAGCCTCAGGTCGGCGACTGGGAGCTGGGGGAAACGGCTCTCCGATACGGCCATCGTCTCGTCCGATTTCGGTGCATCTCCACCTGGTTCGTACGGCACATTCGGGCCAAGCGCCGACAGAAGTTCTCACTCTCCGGCACATTCGCTTCTATGGACAACGGCCTGTGTTATGCCATCGCGGCTCAGGTGGCCTTTCTCAACTGGTAATGTGTCGTATTTTTTTGGAGGGGATGATCAAGTGGGAGCAAATGGTGCTTCTCGGAACCTAGAACATGGGTTCGAGTTTCAGCCATCGATCTTGCCGGTTTTTCCCGCGTCTGCGGCGGGACGGGCTTCACTATTGAGAACCCTGCCGAATACGGCGGAATTTTGAACCAAGGTCTGGCGACTCATGGGCCTGTGACTATTGAAGCGGTGGTGGATCCTTTCGAGCCGCGGTGCCTCCCAAGGTGATGTTGGGCCAGGCCACCAAGTTTGCGTTGTCGCTCACGCGTGCATGGGAAGCCGAACCGGGAACAAATCGCCTTCACGGGACTTGCAGATACAGTTCGTGAACCCATCCAGCAGGCTGTTGACAAAGTCCGCCAGGTCAACCCTCCATGCGACGAAGATAGCAAGGTGAGGATACATGAAGACGACACCGACGATTGCACAGGGATTGGGAACGTTAATTATCACCGGCAGCAGTGGGCGTATCGGCAGTGCGTTCATTGATCGCGTCGGAGACAGCTATACGGAGATGGGCTTCGACCTCGAAGGCCCGCCGAGTCCGCCTCCGGAGACCGAACATGTCATCAACTGCGACCTCAGTTCGAATAAAAGCGTGTGGGCTGCGCTGGACAAAGTCCGTCGACTCGGACACAAGCGAATTGCCTCAGTCATCCATCTTGCTGCGTACTACAGTTTCTCCGGTGAGCCGAGCCCCCTATACGAGCAAGTAACCGTGCGCGGTACTGAACGGCTGTTGCACGGACTGCGCGACTTCGAGGTCGAGCAGTTTATCTTTTCCAGCACCATGCTCGTGCATGCACCCTGTGAACCAGGAGAACGCATCAACGAAGAGTGGCCCCTCGAACCAAAATGGGATTACCCCAAGTCGAAGGTCGCGACGGAGGAACTGATTCTGCGTGAGAGGGGCGACGCGCCGGTGGTGTTTCTGCGCATCGCCGGAGTGTATGACGATGGCTGCCATTCGATCCCGATCGCGCATCAGGTCAAGCGCATTTACGAACGGCGCTTCATCAGTCGCATATTTTCCGGCGACATCACACATGGAGCGGCCTTCGTACATATGGAGGATATGGTCCAGGCCTTGGTGCTCGCCGTCGAACATCGCAAGGAACTACCCCAAGTAACGACGCTGCTCATCGGCGAACCGGACACGCTCAGCTACGATGAGCTGCAGCGCACCATCAGCCGCCGGCTTCACGGGAAAGAATGGAGGACATATCCCATTCCCAAGGCATTGGCCAAGGTTGGCTCCTGGCTCCTGAACGTGTTGCCAGGCGCCGATCCCTTCATCAAGCCGTGGATGATCGATATATCTGACGATCATTATGCGCTCGATATCTCCCGCGCCAGCACCCTGCTCGGCTGGGAGCCGCGACACTCTCTGCGCGAAACGTTGCCGAAAATACTCACCGAGCTGAAATCCGACCCGGTAGGTTGGTATCGGGAAAACAATCTGAGAGCGAAGACGGTTCCGGATGGTCCTTCCTGGCCGCATGTAGCGAACATGCTTCTTGGTCTGTGGCTCATTGGGACCGCGCCGGCCCTCGGCATGACCGTGCCCGCGCTGCTTTGGAGCGACCTCGTGAGCGGTGCGGCGATTATTTTATTCAGTGCGCTCGCGATGCGCCGTGCCTGGGCTGCTTGGACAGTGTGCGGCGTGGGCCTATGGGTGATGAGCGCACCCCTGTTGTTCTGGGCGTCGAACGCCGCCGTGTACAACAACGATTTGCTCATTGGCGCGCTGGTGGTCACCTTTGCAGTCATTGTCCCGCAGCTCGGTCGTGACGGTCCCGGCTCCGGCGCTCCCCCTGGCTGGAGCTACAATCCTTCCGGATGGGTGCAACGATTGGGGATCGTGTTCCTGGCGATGATCGGATTTTTTCTCGCTCGCTACATGGCGGCGTTTCAACTCGGCCACATCGTGTCTCCATGGGACCCGTTCTTTGGCGAGAGCACCAAACTCGTACTCACCTCGGACGTCTCGAAAGCCTTTCCTGTGTCGGACGCCGGCCTGGGCGCGCTCTCGTACCTGCTCGACGCCCTGGCTGGGCTGATTGGCGGAAAACGGCGCTGGCGCACCATGCCGTGGATGGTGGTGCTCTTCGGTCTGCTCATCATTCCGCCCGGTGTGACCAGCATCGTGCTGGTCATTCTCCAACCGGTCAGTATCGGCGCCTGGTGTACGCTGTGTCTGGTGGCATCGGTGGTGATGCTGCTGATGGTGTCCCCGGCTCTAGATGAAGTCATCGCCACCGGGCAGTTCCTCCTTCGCACCAAACGCGAAGGCGGGAGCATATGGCGCGCATTATGGCGGGGTGACGATAGCGCGGTAGAAGAACCAGGACCACGGGAAAAGCGATCTCAACTTTCAGAAATCCTACACAGCATCGAGGCGTTCTCTGCTCCGTGGAATCTGTGGCTGAGTACATTGGTTGGAATTTGGCTGATGTCTGCGCCTACGATGTTAAACCTGGTCGGAGCTGCAGCCGATAGCACGCACATCATGGGCGCGCTGGTGGTGACGTTCTCGGTGATCGCGTTTGCTGAACCCTCGCGATTGGTGCGTGTGCTTAACGTGGTTTGCGGCGTCTGGATGCTCCTTGCGGCTTGGCTTCTTGTTGGTGGAACGCCGGCCTGGCCATGGATCAGCGTCATTAGTGGGCTCGCGCTTATTGCCTTTAACCTTCGATGCGGTGCAGTCGAGGATCGTTATGGCAACTGGCAACGATTTATTCATTGAGGGTTTGGTAAACCAACGGAGCGGGGCACATGGTTCGGCGATGCAGAACGCACCGGTGAATTGGTGGATTGGGGTCAATGCAGGCTCAGACGGACTCCCTGATGATTGTCCGGTGAATCTCTTCTCAGTCCCAACTAGGTGAGACGAATGGATCAGGAGATATTGGAATTTCCGCTCTGGCTTCGGATCAACCATTTCATCAATCTGTTCTGCATCTTTGTGTTGATGCGGAGCGGCGTACAGATTCTTGCGGACCATCCGAAACTCTATTGGAACGATGATGCCACGCCCGGGAGCGAATGGATTAAATTTGCAAGAAAGTGATGCCGAAAGACCGTCTCTGGACCTCAGTTGGAGGCGTAAAGAAGACGCTGAAGCGAGATCAATTCCTCCACCTGTTGTCGGAGGAGCTTGCTGGACTTCTTTTTGACGTGTAGACAGGCTGTACACGCGTCGGTCACTTTGTCAGGTTGACCTTTTTCTTGGCCGCACACGGAAGTGCCGCGAGTGTATTTTCATCTCGAACCGCCCCTTCGTGGATGATCCCTTAAGACCGGCTCTGTGTTGAGGGCATTACGCACCTGAGTCAGCCGTTGCTCAAACCGTGCCCGGTCGTGCGGGGACTCGATGGTGCGTTCGGCCACTTCAGTGATCCATTGCACCTGTTCACGAAGCGTGCGTCGCCGGGTTGGGTCGTCCGTCAGACTGCCGATCGTGTGCAGCGCGCCGAGCATGCGCAACAGGATGGCAACATTGCCTGTGGCGCTGCCTCGAATTTGCTCGAATGATTCGGCCACTAGACTCGCAAAGGTCGGCCCGATGGTCAGCACCCTCAGTTCCCCTTCATCATACCGGCAGGATGAAGGGATGTTCCGGGAGGCCAGCCGAGCCAAAATCGCCGTGAGATAATCCACGCACGTCACGGCTGTCGTGGTGTCGTTAATCCCAGATGAGAGGGCTCGTAACGCCATGTCGACAATCTGTCTGATCCCGAATCCCGCGTCCTGTTGCAGCGTGCGGTGGCGGCTGATGGTATAGGCTGCCTGCAGGGCGGCGATCATGTCTTCTTTCGGCGGGTTCTCCAGCGCGACCGAGACGAGCAGGGCGTCTCCGACCACAAATTCGCCGATGCCGCGTTCCATCCTGACAATAGTCTTCTGCTCGCGCGCCCATCGGAGGAGCGCCGCATCATCCACGTTTTGGATATACCCGTTCCCTCCCGCAGGGATGGTCTGCCATGTTCGTTCGGGCAGATGGAGCACGACCTGATCCTTCTCGTTGTCAGCAGGCCGGCGTCCGAGCGATGTTGGGAATAGCCGGTCAACGGCTCCGATGGTTTCATCGGCCACTGAGGCAAGAATGCTCGACGCCTGAATCGACGAGGCGATATGATGAATAAAGAATATGAGGATGCCGACGCCGCCGATCACGAGCAGGACGCTGAACAACACGGCCACGCTCGGGACAAATCCGCCCTCGTCGCCGCCACGGATCCCGCGCAACACCACCAGGCAATAGGTGAAAATGCCGGTGAACATGCCGAGCACGACTTGCGTGACGCGGTCGCGCATGAAGGTCCGTAGAATGCGCGAGCTGTACTGGCTCGATGCCAGCGCCAACGTGACCAACGTCATCGAAAAGGTAATCCCGACTACCGTCATCATCGAGCCGGCAATCGTGGACAATATGACCCGTGCGCCGGCAGCGTTGGCGCCAAACAGGCGCGGCCAGTTAGCCATCCACTGTTGGCTCCCGGTGGCATCTGCCTCAATCAACGCCAACGCAAGGGCAATGCTGCCAGCAACGATCAGCGAAGGCACAAACCAAAAGCTCTCCTGCATGGCTTGCCACCAGACTCGTAATTTTGTCATCATCCTGCAGTGATCTTTCGGTTATCCCGACGGTTGTTACGCCTGATTTTCATCGGAGGAAGTAGAGCCGGATGGAGCCTTCAGGAGATTCTCCTGGCCCTTCAACGGTTGAGCCTGCCGTGCCTGTGCCTCAATGACACCGGCTTCGCTGTACAAGCCGCCCTCCGCTTTGGTGGACACCGTATCATTTTGATCTTGCGACGATTCTGCTGAACGCCGTTCTCCCTGCATGGCCCCAGCCTGTTCGTCTGGTTTCCTGTCGAGCACGGTGACCGGGATGCCCTGCGGGAAGACCACCTCTCGGGCCTCGTCGGGCATCGAGATACCATGTTGCTGAAAGGCGCGTTTCACCAAGCGGATCACCGAGGAGCGTACTTTCAGCCAACTATGTTCACGGCCGTTGAGCCAAAAGTAGATGCGCAGGTTGACCGTCGCTTTTCCGAGGCTGTCCACCAGCACTGAAGGCTCGGGGTCGTTGAGAACGGCGGGGTGGTTCGCCAGCACGTTCCGGGCAATCTCCTGTGCCTCGTTGATCGAATCGTCGTAGCCGATGCCGACGTCAAAGTCCTCACGCCGGTTGCAATTGGTCGTGAAGTTGCGGAGGGTGCTTTTGTATACGGTCGCGTTCGGGATCTGCACAAGATTGCCGTCGAAGTTCATGAGGATTGTCGTGCGCACGTTCAACTGCTGCACGTACCCGGTCACGCCGGACACTTCGATCAGGTCTCCCGTCTCGAACGGCCGCTGCATGCTGAGGAAGATACTGGCCAGGAAGTTCTCAGTGATATCCCGGAAGGCGATACCAAGGGCCAGACCGATCAGACCAGTGCCGCCGACCACCGTTAAGGCCAGTTGCGTCAAGCCGGCGACTCTGAGAATGATGTAGGTGCCGAAGAGGAATACGAGTCCCCCCGCCCCACGTGCGATCACATTTCGCAGCAAGTTGGCTCGAATCCGTCGGCGAAGGAACGTTCGCACTCCTCGTATGGTCACCAGGCCCGCCCCCACCGACAGCGCCAACACCAGCAACCCAAACACGAAAAGGGGAAACGAGCGGATGACATCGCGCCATAACTGAAACAGTCCTCTCCACGCCGGCCAAAGATCCCATGCCGACGGCTCGAGTACTTCGATCCGGTTGGCCACGGCGACGACATCCTGGGTGTTGCGGGCCAGATCGCCGGCCCATTTTTTGAACTCATCGGACGACGCGTGACCGTTGAGAAAGACGACGCCTTCCTCGACCCGGACTTGGGGGTCGAGGAACCAGTCGGTCGCTTCCAGGACGCTCTGGAGGCGCGTGCGGATCTCTTCATCGTGCGCCACAGGGGTGACGTCCACCTTCGCGGGTGCCAGAGAGAGATCCTCTGTGCCGGGACCAGATAGGTTCTGGGGTAGGCCGGCGTTGCCTCCTGGATCCTGTGCCATGGCCGCTGAAGTCAGTGCTGCGCATACAGAACCAAGCAACACCGCCCGCAGCACGAGCGTAGAGCAGTGGTGCGCTGATCGCAGCACGGGGACACGGTCATGGAGCATCGATTGATTGCGGCAGTTCCATCGGGGCGTGACGGCCCACTTCTCGATGTACGCGACAAGCTCGATCCGCGCGACCCAGGCCTTCATCGAGTAAATGACAGATTGGAGATCTCCGGCTTCGCCGATCCTTCGACGTAGACTCACCGAGGTGTCGCTCATCATGCCTCTGGGAGTTTCGGACCTGGCGGGGGTGGGTCGGTTCGGTGTTTTCGTTGCTCGTGCAGCCGCCCGAGGGTGCTCTCGATCATTCTGGCCAACTTATCCGCAGCGCCGTCGATGGCCAGGTCCAACGTGGCAGCCTGATGCGTGGCCGCGCTGGGCTGGCGGCCCTCGAGCCTGGCTTCCATCACGCAGCGTTTGTCCTTCTGGCCGCTCTTGTGGCTGTTCTCATCGCTCAAGTGAACTTCCAC
>Ga0163144_10029207_pt1 | contig 10596 bp, 6 predicted proteins | sample OliLak19BULKMAT1_FD_123175 | JGI IMG/M metagenome (GOLD analysis project Ga0163144, IMG submission 123175) | Freshwater microbial mat bacterial communities from Lake Vanda, McMurdo Dry Valleys, Antarctica - Oligotrophic Lake LV.19.BULKMAT1 | ecosystem: Environmental > Aquatic > Freshwater > Lake...
CTCCGTGCCTGGCCCGATTCCGCCGGAACAGCAGCCTCCGCCGCGCTGACGCCACGTCCATGCGCGCAAAGATGCGCGCTCCGCCCGCCTACGTCGAGAACGGGGCTCGTGCAGCGGATACGAGCCTCCCTCGGCTGGTCTTGCGCGCGTTGCCCTCGTGAAGACCGCCGTACTGATCGGGTGGATCGGACGGGAGGGAACCGACGTCACGGAGCCCAAATTATCTCTTGATACCCGTCGATATCTCCTTGTAGATTTGCCGTGGTTCATCGGCTCTGGAGGCGTTCTGCTCTCCTGGGCCATTCTCGATGGACAGCCGGTTGGAGGGTTCATGGCCGATATCACGTCACCCAAGTATTCGAAGCAGGTCCTCGAAGAGACGGTCCCGCGGGCTGCCAAGCTGCTCAATGCGATCGGCGCCGAGCCGGTGATCCGGACCCTGATGAAACAGGGCGGGATGACCGACGAGCACATCCTCGAAGGGGGGCAGCTCTTGCTCGCGTGTCTGGGGCAGCTCCCATCGCCGGCCGCCCAGAAAGACACGGAAGAGGCCAGTCAGCAGCGCGCGGCCACGGCCGAGCTCGATCAATGGGACGAGCCGAATTTTACCCGCTTCGGCGCGACGCTCCGGCGCCACTTTCCGAGCGCGGGGGCCTATGTGTTTCACAATCTCATGTCATCGACCGGGGCGGAGGCGGTCGTCGGGGTGGCCACGCTTCTGACCCGCATCGACGCGCTCGACAAGGGCAGTGACCCGGCCCGGGGCGATACCAAGAAAGACGACAAGAAGGCGGTGGAGCTGCTGGCGACTCGGGGGCTCGACAAGAAAGAGCGCGCGCGCCTGGCCGATCTGGTGGAGGTGGCTCTCCGGCCCACGACGACGCTCGCGCCGCTGGACGAGTCCGTGCTCGCGCGCCAGGCCAAGCGGGAAGCCGCGCTCACGGCGCTCAAAGATTGGTACGAAGAATGGGCCGCGACCGCGCGCACGTTCGTGAAGAAGCGCAGCTACCTGATTCGTATGGGGCTGGCCAGCCGGAAGTCCGCCAAGAAGGAGATGTGAGGCCGCGGACGTGGCGCCCGTTGCCGGATCAGACGAAAACCCCGTCCGAGACGCCCTTTTTCACGCTCCCGAAGCTTCCGCCACGCTCGTGAATGCCTCACGCCCGGCAAAAACAGCTTCCGCCACGCCCTGGGCGCCGCGCGGGAGCTCCCGGAAGCGACTTTTCCCGCGTTTCTGGCGACATCCGCCGTGGCGCAAGCTTCGTTTGCGTGGCGGAAGCCTTCGTGAGGGCGGCGGAAGGCGTTTTGATCGTGGCGCAAACGTCGTGGAGCCCCAAAGCCGCTCCGTGACGAGGGAAAGCGACTTCGTTCCGGTGGCGGAAGGGTTCTCGGGCTTCTTTCGCCGCTGCCATCCCGATCAGGCGCTTTCGACGACCGGCGGAGCAGCCGCCGCGGCGGCCGGTCACGGCGCGAACAGCGGCAAACCTCGCGCCGGCTCACCCTTCACCTCCCGGTACCACCGCACCCCGCAGCCCGTCCATCGAGCTGGCGACCGCGAGCGCTGCCGCCGAGCGCCGCGGCGTCGTCACTGGGCCACGTCCTCTTTTGTTGCTCCGCTATTCCCTGGCGTAACGTGACAAGAGCAGAGAGTGGCTGCCGGTGGGGGTGAGCTGCCAGTAATTCTCGACGTTGCCTTCCCGCCGCTCCAGCACGTCGATCCGCAATGTCTCTCCTTCGCCGGAGATCCACACGTCGCCTGTGGACGGCGGCTTTCCCTGGTAGATGGACGGCTTGCCGATCAATGGAAAGCGGCGGGCAAAGGGCTGCGCCCGCAAGGACTCCATGCTGGGCACCCGCGCTTGAAGCTCGTCCATGTAGAGCTCCTCGACGTCCTCTTTCTCGTGCGAGGCGATTGGCTGGAGCTCGATGGCTGGACAGATGTGGGCCGCGGCGTCGATGGCTGCCACCAGGTCGGCGAGCGTCTTCGTCCAGATCGCGGCGGGCAAGTCGCCCTCGCCCCACTCGAAGAGAGTCAGTGAGTCATCTTGCCACCAACGATGAAACTCGTTGGATACCTCCACCACAGGCGGCACCCGAAGGCTCACGGCGAGGGCCGGCGCCACGGCCTTTGGAGAAAAGTAGGTCGAGAAGATGGTCGGGGACCAGATCTCGGTGGCAATCGCCTTGTCCTCGAGAAAGCTCTCGAAAGAGGGCTCGATGGCGGTGCGAGCGCCGGACTCCTCGAGCAAGTACAGCCGTCCGGTCGCATCGATGAGAAGGGAGTCGTTGCCAAAGTCCGCGACCGGGACGAACCGGAGCTGATCGTGCTCATCGACCAGGTCCTTCCGCTCGGAGTGCGGAAGCTTGGCGGTGATGCCGAATCTGAGATCCCACCCCATGAGCCGTACTTCAACGCCTGCAAACGCCTCTTCCAGGGGCCACAAGACGGGCCACTCCGGAATCCCCTTCACGGCGAGCCTTCGCTGGAGCTCTTCACGCGGGAAGCGCCACTTTTCGTGTACGGTCCACTCCCATCGGCTCAGCGCGGCGCGAGCCCGAGGCGATAGACGCACCGCGAAAGCCATCACTGACGGGGGAGCGTCGTGGGTGCTGTCCTCAACCATTGATGATCTTCTCCTTCGGAATCCCGAGCCCTCTCATCATTGGTGCACAATAGCCGCACGCCTTTTTGGGGGCGCCCGCGTTCTCGCCGCTCTTTTCGGTGGTATCGACTGTCTTTATCTTCGCCATGGCGTCGTCCACCTGCTTCTTGGTGGCCGTACCGTCGCGGGGCACTTTCTCCTTGTCGAGCAGCTTGCTGAGCGCATCGACCTCTGCGCATTGCCCCCTGGTGTCTTTTGGAGGGTTGTTTCTCACCCCCTTCTGAGCCTCGGGGTCCTTGGGAATCGGGAGCGCCGGGTGCGGCGTGTTGCCCGAGCCCGAGGTTCCCTGGATCGGGGTCCCGTCGTTGAGGGTAATCGTGGTGTTCCCTCCCGCCAGGCCCAACGGATCCACCGCCACATACGGGTTGCTCACATACCCGAATGGCAATTGCCCGCCGGCGAGCCCGATCGGATCCGCCGACAGGTACGTGCCCGTCTCTGGATCGTAATACCGGTGCCGGTTGTAATAAAGCCCCGTCTCGCCGTCCTCGTATTGCCCCTGAAACCGGAGCGGCGTCGTGCGCCCGCCTTCCTTCGCCTGCGCCGCCCACGCCGTGCGCCCGATGTGCCCCACCACCGCCCCGTCCGCACCGACGAGGTGCGTCGGCGTCCCGATCGGATCGGTCACGTAATGGACGGTGCCCAGATCTTCGCGCCGGCCGCCCGCGATCCGCGCGTCGTGGTGCGCGAACGGCACAAACGTCTCGTCGTCGAACGAATACGTCCGCTCCTCGACCACGGGATCCCCCGCGTCGGTTCGGCGGGTGCAAATCTCATGGGCGATCGTGTCGCGATCCCACACGAAGCGCGTCGTGGCGAGCAACGTATCGCCGGCGGCGCCTGCCATGCCGCGCTGCCGTTCTTCTTTCAACACACGCCGCGAGAAGACATCGTAAACGAATTCGAGCAATCTGCCCTCTGGACCGAGGATTGATTGCAGACGTTCAGCCCCGTCCCAGGCATAGGTCCACACTTGCGCTTCCGTACCGGCTGCTCCGATCACTTCTTTTTTCACGAGGCGCCCCGCGTCGTCCCAGGAATAGCGGGCGTTCCCGCGCTGCAAGAGTCGTCCGCCCGGCCCGTATGCGCGATGCGGAGCCCTGGTCCCTGCCTCGTACACGCGCTCGGCCGCGTCGTAACGATACGTCTCCTCGAGCAGCTTCGGGTGCAGCACACCCAGCACGCGTCCGGCCACGTCATGGCTCACTTGCGTGAGGCCGTCGGTCTGGTCCCAGATCTGCTCCAGGTCGCCCGCCAAAGACCACGCGTACGCGCGGTCCATTCGCACGTCCTCCGGCCGCGCCCCGAGCCACGGTGGGTGACCGGCGCCCACGACGTGGCCGCCACCGGACCCGACCGCGCGGCGACGGACGAGCCGCCCGGCCGCGTCGAAGGCGCTCTCGATCCGGCCACCGAGGCGCATCGTTCGCTGGATTTCCCGACCCAGCAGATCGTGGACCAGGGTAGCGTCGTCGCCGGCCGAAGACCACCGCGACAGCGACCCCATGGCATCTCGCTCGAACCGCTCCACGTTGCCGAGCGAGGTGCGGAGCTCGGTCCGCCGGCCGAGGGCGTCGTGGACGACATCGATGGTGTGCGTCACGCCGTCCACGGTCTGGGTCTCTCGCCGGACGTGCCCGTACACATCCCGGTCGTAGATCACCTCCGCCCGCTGGTTCTTGGCGCCGAGAATCTGGCCGCGACCGTTGTATTCGAGGGTGTCCTCCGTCCCGTCGGGCCACTTCCGCCCAATGACCTGCCCGACCGCGTCGCGAATGAGATCGGTCCGCTCCCCGGCGCCGTTCTGGTAGCTCACCAGGTTGCCGCCGAGGTCGAAGGTGTAAGCGAGAGTCCGCCCGTCATAGGTCTCCTCGCGTGCCAGGAAGCCCGCCACGTCATAAAAGAAACGATGCTCTTCTCCGAGCTCGTTGCGCAGGCAAACGGGCTTCTGATCGAAGTCGTAGAACAGCCGCAGCTCGGTTCGATCGGGCCGAGTGAGGGAGATACTTTGATCGAGCCCCGCCCAGCCAACTCTGTAGCTTCGTCCTCCCGGAAGGGTGTACTCGATGGGATGGCCTGCCGCGTCGTAAGCAAAGCTCGCCACAGCGCCCGTCGCGCTCACCGTGCGCACCAGGTTGCCGCGATCATCGTAGCTCATGGTCGTCGTCGCGCCCGTCGGGCCGGTGATCGACGTCTGCCGGCCAAAGTGGTCGTATGCCAGACGAAACCTGCCGCCGTTCGGCGCGACCACCTCGGCGATGTTCCCGTGGCGGTCGCGCGCAATGTGGATCACCGCGCCGTTGGGCCAGGTGATCGCCGTCGTGAGACCGCGATCGTCGTGGTCGTAGAGGGTGGTCTGCCCGCCCGGGTCCGTGACGCGCTCCGGGTTGCCGCGGGCGTCGTACGAGATGGTCACCGTGCCGCCGTCGGGGTTCGTGCTCTTCGTCACGTTGCCCCTGGCGTCCCGCTCGTATTCGCTCGAGCGCCCGGCGGCGTCCTTGTGCGAGACGATTCTCCCGCGCGCATCCCGCTTCCACTCCGAGGTATTCCCGGCCGGATCTGTGTACGCAATGAGCAGCCCCAGGGCATCGTAGGAGCGTGAGAGCACGCTCGGGCCGGACGTCGCCTTGGTGATTCTCCCCATCTCGTCGAAGAAGAACCGCTGCACGCGCGTCGCGTCCACCACCTCGCAATAGCCATCCACCTGATGGTCAATCACGTTGTGAAGAATACCTTTTGCCTTGGTTCGGCCGTCCGCGAGGAAGGGGCTCAGTGCCGGGGAGAGGCTGGCGTCCCTCCCATCGGCCCGATCCCCCCATGTCTCGACGCAGCGGCCCTGGTTGTCGTGCACGAAGTGGAAGGTGAGACCCGCGGGGGTGGTGAAGGCCGTGAGCCGGTGATCTTCGTCGTAGTCGAAGCGTGTGTCGGCCCCGTCGGCGTCGGTCACCCGGACGAGCTGGCCCGCGTCGTTGTAGGCATAGCGCGCGAACACCACGATGCGGCCCTGTTGCTCGGCGTTCTTGGCCTCGATGCGGGCGATGTGGCCGGCGGGATCGGTGCCGACACGCAGGCTGCGCCCGGCAGCGTCCACCACCTCCGCGAGCCGGCCATTGTCGTAGCGCAGCGTCGTGCGCTGTCCATTGCGATTCTCGATTGCCGAGAGGAGCACGCGCTCTTCGATCCGCTCCGCAAAGATGCGCCTGACGTCATCATCGGCTTCCACTTCGAAGCCCCACGGCTCGGCGCGCAGCGTCCAGCCCAACGGTCCGGTGACCGTCTCTCCTTGTTCTGGCCGAGCGAAAACGACGCGCTGCCCGCCCTCCTGCCACACTTCCACCGAGCGGCGCCGGAGCTCGATCGACCAGCCGTACGAATGGGACCACCCGAAGCCGAGCCCGATATCACGCTCGCGTGCGGCGGAGCTGTACGTCCGGACGAATTCCAGGCCGAGCGGCCCACCGAAATGCGCATCGACAACCGGCACGGTGAGCACGCGACCGGTCGCCACGTCGACCGGATCGCCCGCCGTGACGCCGCCGCCGTCGTGCCCCCCGGGGCAGCCGGCGCCGGATCCCGAGGCACAATCGCCCGCCCCCTTGCCGCCCCCATTGGCGTCCTTTCCCCCGTTTTTCCCGCCGGCACCTTGTTTACCGCCCTTCCCTTTACCGCCGCCTGCGCCGGAGCCACCGCCGTCGCCGCCTCCCCCCATGACGAAGATACCCGGGTTCATCCCGGGAATTGCCGCGAGGTTCGGTACTGGTGCTGTGCGTGCCATGGGTCTCTCCCTGTTGCGTTGGTGCGGTGACTACTCGGACGATGCCGCCGGTCGGGCAGGTTCCCATGTCTCGCAGGGGAGCGCGCCCCCATCTCAAAGCTTCTGCACGTTTCCTTCGCTCCCGGATTGCCGTTGCCGTTCACGCCTCCGGGGCCGCCGGCACCCGCGCTGCCGCACCCACGAAGAGATCGCCCGCCGGCGGCTCGAGGCTGCAATGCGGCGGCTGGGCGTCCTTCTTCGACCGTACTTCCTTCGGAGGGTGAGCGCGGCGACCCCCGCAGGGCTCAGGGCGGCGGCGTCGTGGGGCTCGTCGTGGGCGTGGGCGTCGACGTCGGCGCGGTGAGGGGCGGGGCGTCGAGCAGGTCTTCGGGATCGGCTCGGCGGTTGCGCCGCCGCGGCTTCGTCGGGTCGCTCGACCAGTCCTTGATCGGGCTCAGGCCGAACAGCGCGCCGAAGCTCGAGACGAACGCGACGCTCACGAACATGCCGTCCTCGGCGCCGGGCCCGAGCGGCACCTCGCGCCGATCGTTCGAGACGAAGCCGCCGACCCCGAGGATCGCGACGCCGCCCGCGCCGTCCTGCCAGAAGCGGACGTTCGCCGAGAAATTGGTGCTCGACACAGGCGAGGTTCCGCCGACGTGATCGATCGAGAAGCCGAGCGGACCGAACCACGGCGACAGGTACCCGGCGAGCAGCGCGCCGTTGCCGTCCTCGAACGGCGACGAGCCGCGAAACAGGCAGGTCCCCGCGCCCGACACGAAGCACTGCGGCGCGATGAGCGTGTCATCGACGAAGCTGCGCATCATCCCGAGCGTGAGCTGGCCCAGATCGGTGTCCCGCACCGCGAAGCTCTTCGACAGCGAGAAGTACCCGAGGGACTGCCCGCGCTGCGAATCCGGCGAGATCTGGAAGAAGCCGATGGCGAGCGCCGGCCAGTAGTCGGTCTCCTTCACGAGCTGGAGCTTCACGTTCATCACGAACGTCGGAGAGCCGTCGGTGTCCGGCCCGAACACGTCGATCCCGACCTCTGCGCCGGCAAACGTCAGCTTCCCCGCGGGCGTCGTCACGAGGTCGAGCGACGGCAGCACCCCGACGTTCAGGCTGCCCCAGACGCTCCCGATGCGCGAAGGCTTGGGCCACACCGTCATGCCCAGGTACGAGCTCAGCGCGAAGCCGCCGAACGGCAGCGCCTCGCCGCTGGGCGCGAACACGACGGACGTGGGGTAAGCCGACGCGGCGTTCGGCAGGAGACCCACCGCGATGGCGGGGAGAAGCGCGAGGAGCGCCGCGGTGAGGCACGAGAGGCACGAGAGCCACGAGGGGCGCGCGCGCCTCGCCGAGGCCGGGAGGAGGCCCGAGCGGAACGATGGGCGCGCGCGCATGGGGGTATCGAGACGGCGTCGCGGGAGGATTACTTGGCGGCCGCCGCGTCGTCTTCCGACCAGCGCAGCTTGGGCTGACGGGCGGCCCGCGCCTCGTCCATGCGGCCGACCACCGTGCGGTGCGGCGCGTTCTTCACGAGGTCCGGCTGCTCCTTCGCCTCGCGCAGGATCGTCAGCATCGCGTCGGCGAACTCGTCGAGCGTCTCCTTGGTCTCGGTCTCGGTCGGCTCGATCATGAGCGCGCCGTGCACGACGAGCGGGAAGTACACCGTCGGCGAGTGGAAGCCGTAGTCGAGCAGCCGCTTCGCGATGTCGAGGGTCTTCACGCCCGTCTGCTTCTCGATCTCGCTGTCCGACAGAACCACCTCGTGCATGCACGGCTGCTGCACCGGCGCGAGGTAGTGATCCTTGAGCCTGGCCCACAGGTAGCGCGCGTTGAGCACGGCGAGCGCGCTCGCCATCTTGAGGCCCTCGCCGCCCATCTCGCGGATGTACGTGTAGGCGCGCACGAACATCCCGAAGTTGCCCTGGAAGGCCCGCACCCGGCCGATCGACTGCGGGCGATCGCGATCGAGCACGTAGGCCCCCTCGCGCTTCACCAGCACGGGCGAAGGCTGGAACGGCGACAGGTGCTTCTTGAAGCACACGGGCCCCGAGCCGGGGCCACCGCCGCCGTGCGGCGTGGTGAAGGTCTTGTGCAGGTTGATGTGGATGACGTCCATGCCGACGTCGCCGGGGCGCGCGTAGCCCATGATCGCGTTGGTGTTCGCGCCGTCGCCGTAGACCAGGCCACCCTTGTCGTGGATGAGCTTCACGATCTGCGGCAGGTACGACTCGTACACGCCGAGGGTGTTCGGGTTCGTGATCATCAGCCCGCAGACGTCGCCGCCCTCGCGTTCGATGGCCTGCAGCACCTGCTCGGGGTGCGTGATGCCGTCGGACGTCTTCTCGATCTTCACGGCGGTGAGGCCGTTCAGCGCGCAGCTCGCCGGGTTGGTGCCGTGCGCGCTCTCGGGGATGAAGACCTTCTTGGGGTTGCGGCCCTGCGACGCGTGGTAGGCGCGCATCATCATGAGGCCGACGAGCTCGCCCTGCGCGCCGGCGGACGGCTGCAGCGAGCAGTCGTCCATGCCGCTCACCTCGCACAGCGCCTGCTGCAGGTGCCACATGATCTCGAGCGTGCCCTGCGCCAGCTGGTCGGGGGTCTGCGGGTGCAGCCTGGAGAACCCCGGCAGGCGGGCCGCCCACTCGTTGATCTTGGGGTTGTATTTCATGGTGCACGACCCGAGCGGATAAAACTGCGAGTCGATGCAGAAGTTCCACTGCGAGAGCCGCACGAAGTGGCGGTACGCCTCGGGCTCGCTGACCTCGGGCAAGCCGGCCTCGCGGGCCCGGGCGATCGCGCCGAACGCGGCCTTTGGATCGACCTCGGGCACGTCGAGCGCGGGCAGCGACACGCCGGAACGACCCGGTGCGCCGCGCTCGAAGATCGGCGGCTCGCGGAACTTGATGCCTTGCGGTTGGGGTTGCATGAAACTCCTGAAGAGCGGCTTTTAGACCGGAATCGCGCGAGGTAAAGCTCAGGGCGCGGGCGGAGGCTGCGGTTCCTCGGCCTTGCCCGGTTCCTTGTTCTCGCCGTCCCAGTCGCCGCCGCCGACGTCGCCCGCGCCGCTGCCGCCGATGGACGCCAGATCGGGCTTCACGTTGCGCTGCTTGATGGCTTCCCACGGGTCGCCGACCTCGTCTTGACCGCGGCCGATCTCGCCCGCGATCTCGTCGTCGACGTTGTCGCCCGGCGGCCGCTTGTACTTGAAGTAACCGCGCCCGCTCTTCGAGGCGTTGGGGCCGACGAGGCCGACCGTGTGCTCCTGCCACTCGAAGCGCATCATGTCGCCCGTGACCGTGCCGTGGACCTCGCCCCACTTGTCTTTGTGGGTGCGCATCCATTTGCCGCTGATCGCGGTGCCGTCTTGCACGAGGTGCAGGTTGCCGTAGAGCTCGCTGTAGTACACGCCCGACCAGTCGCCGCCTTCGGGCATGTCGCCGGCCTGGACATTGGCGCTCTTCGCGCCGGAGCCGGAGGGACCGCAGCCGTGCACGCCACTCAACACAGGGATCGCCAGGATCAGAGCGCTCGCACATCCGAGCGTCCAGAGCCGCCTTCGAACGTTCATGGCCGCGGACGTTACCACAGCCCGCGCGTTTCGAGGACCCCGCGTGGCACCGCAAAACCCCTTCCCGACCCCTCGTGGATGCCGTAATCCCGCGGCATGCGCCAGCGACGCCGGGCGGTGTGCAACGTGCTGCTCGCGGCGGCCGCGTGCGCATCCGTGCTCGCCGCCCCGCGCCCCGCGTCCGCCCAGCCCGCTGCGTCGCCCGTGCTCACGGTGGCCCCGGCGCTGCCCCTCGTCGTGCAGCGCGCTCCCGCCGCGGCCGACTGCCCTGACGCCGTCACGCTCGCGGCCCGCGTCGACGAGCTCACCGGCCGCAAATCGCTCGTCGCCGCGACCGGCGCGGGCGGCGGCTTCACCTTCGAAGTGCAGATCCTGAAGAGCGACGACGGCTACACCGCCATCGTCCTCGCGGCCGGAAAAAGCCGCCAGATCTCGGATCCCGGACCGACCTGCGGCAGCCTCGGCGGGGCCCTCGCGCTGACCCTCGCCATCCTCGTCGACGCCGACGAGCCCGCGCCCCTGCCGCCGCCCGCGCCCCCGCTGCCGCCGCCCGCGCCCGTTCGCATCTTCATCCCACCGCCACGCCCGCCGCCGCCCACCTA
>Ga0163144_10029208_pt1 | contig 10596 bp, 9 predicted proteins | sample OliLak19BULKMAT1_FD_123175 | JGI IMG/M metagenome (GOLD analysis project Ga0163144, IMG submission 123175) | Freshwater microbial mat bacterial communities from Lake Vanda, McMurdo Dry Valleys, Antarctica - Oligotrophic Lake LV.19.BULKMAT1 | ecosystem: Environmental > Aquatic > Freshwater > Lake...
CACCGAACTCCAGCGTGAGATTCTCACCGTCATGGCGGGCGGGGGCGCATACTTTTTCCGCCAGTTGGGCGCCGCGGTTGCCAGCACTGACGATAAGGGGCTGCTCAATTCGTTGTGGGGGCTCGTCTGGGCTGGGCTCATCACGAACGACTCGTTCTCGCCGCTGCGCGCCTATCTCGGCGGGCCGGTCAAGACGAGAGTGCCGCGCACTCGCTCGTACCGCCCACGCTCGCTCGCGGTCACTCAGGCTGGACCACCCTCCGGCGGCGGGCGCTGGTCGTTGCTCCCGCTCGCCGGGACGGATGCGACAGTGCGCGCCAAGGCAACGGCCGAACTGTTGCTCGAGCGGCACGGGGTTGTTACCCGAGGCGCGGTGGTGAGTGAGGGCATCCGGGGCGGTTTCGCGCTCGCGTACAAGGTCTTGAGCGGCTTCGAGGAGACCGGTCGAGCGCGGCGCGGGTATTTCGTTGATGGACTCGGCGCGGCCCAGTTCGCGACCGGTGCGACGGTTGACCGGTTGCGCGGGTTCGTCGTCGATAGCGAGGTTGCGCCAGTGCTCAAGGCGGTGACGCTGGCTGCAACCGATCCGGCGAATCCGTACGGTGCGGCGCTCGCATGGCCGATCTCGAACGCGAAACACGCCGCGACCGGCGCGACCGGCGCGACCGGCGAGGGCATCACGCGCCACCGCCCAGGACGCAAGGCCGGAGCAATAGTCGTGATGGTGGATGGCGCGCTCGCCCTCTATGTCGAACGCGGCGGCAAGACTGTGCTGAGCTTTACGAACGACGAGCTGGTAACTGCGGCGGCATCTCGCTCACTCGCCTCGACCGTGCGCGATCGAATCGGCACGTTGCGGATCGAGCGGATCAACGGCGACTTTGCGGTGGGGACTGCCATCGGCTCGGCGCTCGTCGAAGCGGGATTCGTCGCGACGCCGCAAGGGTTGCGACTGCGCAGTTCGTAGGCGAGTGATAGACATCTACCCATGGCCGGTGGAATCGCGAAGGAAACGTCCCAGATCCCCCGCGACGCTGGCCGGCGGCTGAACTTCGAGGGGCTTGAAGACGGGCGAGGCCTCCATTGCTATCGACGGCAGGCGGAGTGAGTGCGCTTCTCAGCGCGCTAGACACCTGATGCTGGAGACCTGATGCCCGAGGGCGACACCGTCTACCGCTCTGCGGAGCACCTCAACGCTGCGCTCGCCGGCACGGTTCTGACGCGATGCGACATCCGAGTACCGGCGTTTGCGACAGTGGATCTCACCGGTGAGCGGGTCGACAACGTTGTCAGCCGCGGCAAGCACCTACTCATGCGTATCGGTGCATATACCTTGTACAGTCATCTCAAGATGGAAGGGGCATGGCATGTGTACCGCCGCGGATCCAGCTGGTTCAGGCCGGCATTCTTGGCGCGCGCCATCCTCGCTAACGACGCCGTCGAGGCGGTCGGCTTCGAGCTCGGCCTCTTCGAAGTGATCGAGCGTGATCGTGAAGACGAGGCAGTCGGATATCTCGGGCCTGACCTCCTTGGCGCCGACTGGGACCCGCCACTCGCGTTGGCGAACATCCGGCGCGAGCCTGCCCGCGAAATCGGCCTGGCCCTCCTCGACCAGCGAAATCTCGCAGGGCTCGGCAACGTCTACCGCGCTGAGCTGTGCTTTCTCCGCGGAGTACTCCCGACCCGCCCGGTCGGTGAAGTCCGGGAGCTCGAGAAGATGATCGAGTTGGCGTGGCGACTCATCAACGCGAACAAGGATCGCCCCCAACGCGTGACGACTGGCAATCTGCTGCGTGATCGACTGTGGGTGTATGGGCGGGCGGGGCAGCCGTGCCGACGCTGCGGAACGACAATCGAACGCGGCGAGTTGGGCGACACTGACCTGCAGCTCCGCGCAACAGCGTGGTGCCCGAGCTGCCAGCGCTAGCGGGAACCTATTCGGGGCTCTCCAACCTCCGACTCGCTCGCCTGAGGGAGGAATAAGACAACGGGGACCCGCTACAGGACGGGCACCTGCAGCACGTACGGGGCGCTGAGATTACCCGCGGCATCCACGGCCTGAATGATGAACTCAAGAGAACCGACCGGCGTGCCTGGAGGGACGACCAAGGCGTAAGACCACGTAGGGGTCATGCTCGAAGATCCGGAGAGCACGCCCGACCAGGCGATCGACACGGCCGTGACGCCGCGATCGTCAGTCACTACTGCGCTGATCGTCGGCGTGTTGTTGTTGGGACCAGATATCGGGGTGAAGCTGGCACTGACGACGACCGGTGCGGTCGTGTCGGCAGGCGGCGGCGCTGGTTCTGGTTCCGGAGCGGCAGTGGGCGCAAGCGACGCGCTCGGGCTGACTGTTGGAGTGGGCCTCGCCGCCGCTGGCGTGGCGCGCGACGTCGGACTCGCGGTCGCGGTCGCGGTCGGGGTCGCGGCGACAATCGCCGGAGGCGGCGTGCCGAACGCAATGGCGCCGCCGGTGACGAGCAGCACGATCACTCCAAGAAATGGCCAGATGATCCACCAGCGCCGCGCACGGAACCCGCTCACCTCAGCTGGAGTGCCGGTGTCACCGGAATCCACTCGGTCGCGGATGGCCTTCTTCACGTCCTCCATCGTGCCTTGCAAGTCTTCGTGGGCGTTTTGGGCCGCCTTCTGCATGACGGTCGAGACCAAGCCCGCTACGTCCATGTCCTTCATTCCACCCAGATCACGCCAACCCACGGTGCACCTCCTTGCTGAGTCGTGCCGCAAGTGCTTTGCGCCCTCGGTGGAGCTGCGTCTTGACCGTGCCTTCACTCACACCAAGACCCTCGGCAATTGTTCGCACCGACTGGTCCATTAGGTAGTGCAGTGTGCACACCTGGCGCTGCCGAATCGGCAATTGCAGGAGCGCGTTCCTCACGTCGCAATCGAGCAACTCGCTCTGGTCGGTCATCTCTTCGACGGGCATCGCGAGCTTGGCGACCGCTCGCTGGCGTGCCGCTTCGCTGCGATAGCCATCCTTAATCCGATTGCTAGCGACGACCGTAAACCATGCCGCCAAATTTGTGACCGGATGCGCAGGCGGCTTCGCGAGAAACCCCACGATTGCATCCTGCACCGCATCCTCCGCGCCCTGACGGTTGCCGGTAATAAGGCCGACAGCGGCCACAACCTTCGAGTATTGGGTCGCGACAAAGACATCGAGGTCCAGATGGACGTTCTCGGCCACGACCACACTCACACCCGCACGACGCGCAGGTATCTACGACCGGTTGACAAGACCGGTCGCGGGTACTCGCTACCCGATGCGATCAAACTAGCGCAGCATGCGCACCTCGTACTAGGTCAGGCTCTCGATCGCAGGCCCAGCACGAGGAGGAATGACGCGCCGATCGCAATCGAAAGACCGATTGCGATCGGGCCCGAAACGAGGAGCAGTTGCACGGTCACGTAGTCGAGATCTTCAGTTCGGTTGTCGAAGATGGTGCGCACGAAGCCAATAAGCACAATCCCGCTCACCAAGAGCGCCACGGCGAGCGCTGCAAGGGCGATCAGGTACCGGTTGCTCGAAGGAGGTGCAGCCTCCTCCAGCTCAGTTTCGGGATGGCCAACCGCGTGCGATGTCGGCTCAGAGTAGGCAGCGGGGGAGCCGGTCAACGCTGAACCGACGGCCGCACTCGCCCTCGGATCGGTTTCGATCTCGGGTGACGCGACAGGTCGGTCCGCGGCGCCTAGACGGGTGCCGGTCGGCAGCCCCAGCTCAAATCCTTCGCGCGGTCCGTCATACCCTGGCTGAAACGCCGGGTCGAATCTCGGGTCGAATCTCGAGCCGTCATTGCTCATGGCTTCCACGCTAGCAGGAGGGGTAGTATCTGAAATTCGTCCCCGAGGCCTCATCAAACACCGTTCAGGATGGAACAACCACCGTGCCGATCACTTCGCACACAGCGGTGTACAACGCCGATGGCGGTCTCGTGGGCGAAGCGCGCTATGTGCTCGGTCACATCTTCGGACGAACCGAGTGCGCTCTGTGCGACATCACCCATTCTCCGGTGCGACGAAAGCCGGAATGGGATCGCATGGTCGCGCGAATGGCGGTGCCGATTCATGTGCTCCACCGAAACCAGGTTGCTCCGGAATTGGCGCTGCTGCTCGGTGGCATGGCGCTGCCAATCGTGGTCGCGCATCACGACGATGGCTCGGTGAGTCAGGTCTTGACGGCAGATGAGCTCGCGGCACTCGGCGGTTCGGTCGACGCTTTCGAGCTAGCGCTCAGCAAGGCTTCGTACGTTGTCATCCGCGGGAAAGACTCGTGAGTGTTATCCAGTCTTCGCAGATGAATTCTTCGTCACGTCTCGCTGCGGGCGGAATTTACGCACCGAGTTTTGGCTTCAAGCAATCAGGCGTTCGCTGCCAACACAGTGAGCCTGTTCGGCAATCTTCATTGCCGACAAGAATGTCCGCACGCTGTCATCAGGGCAGCGGGCGGTGGTGGAACACTTCACCGGGAAAATAAGGGAGCATCATGTTCACAGTAAGGAAAAGGGGACGGATCGCCGCACTGGCAGCCGTCGTCGGGGCAGCAGTAGCCCTGTCAGGGTGCGCGACGGCCGATCCATTGGCACCGGAGACACCGGCGGCCCAGAGCGAAGCGATCGTCATCGGTTCGCAGGCCTACTACTCGAACGAAATCATTGCCGAGATCTACGCTCAGGCGCTCGAGGGTGCCGGCTTTACGGTTGAGCGCAAGTTCAACATCGGCCAGCGGGATGCCTACATTCCAGAACTCGAGTCAGGTGCGATCGACCTGTTTCCGGAATACACCGGAAATCTGCTCCAGTTCTTCGATCCGGAAACCACCGCGACGGAGTCTGAAGCGGTCTTCGCCGCCCTCAACGACGCTCTTCCGGCGAACCTGACCGTGCTCGACCAGTCGTCAGCGACCGACCAGGACTCGTATAACGTGACCGCGGCTTTCGCTGAAGCGAACGGGCTCGCGAGCCTCGCCGACCTTGCAGGTGTCGAGGGCCTCATCCTCGGTGGGGCTCCTGAACTCGAAGAGCGTCCGTATGGTCCCGCCGGACTGCTTGAGGTTTACGGCGTGACGGTCGCGTTCTCGGCGACCGGTGACACCACAGTGGACGCTCTTGTCGCCGGCACTGTCAACATCGCGAACGTGTTCAGTGCAGACCCGCGCATCCAGACCGAGGGGCTTGTTACGCTCGCCGACCCGAGCGGACTGTTCCTCGCATCCAATGTCGTACCGCTTGTGAGTGTTGACATTGCCGACCAGATCGCCGACGTCGTCAACGCCGTCAGCGCTGCGCTCACCCCTGAGGGCCTCGTTGCTCTCAATGTGCAGTCGACGGTCGATGAACTCTCGCCGCAGGAGATCGCGACCGCTTGGCTCACAGAGAACGGTTTCCTCTAAACCGTCTCGCGACACCGAGCAACTGGGCTCGATCGGATTCGTTCCGATCGGGCCCAGCTGTCCTTGTGGCTGCGGGTGCGCAGCCTGTGCGCGGCCGATCCATGTACTGAGCCCCTCCCGCGCTGCGAAGCTCTCGTCGTTGAGTTGCACTAGCTTGATGCGATTGCGCTCGTGGCGGGGATTGGTTGGACCCGAACTCACCGGGCCTACCGAAATCGGTGACTCAGTCGATCACCGATGCTGCGACCTCCACGACGACTTCATTGTGGCGCAAGAACCACGGAGTGAGTGGCGGGTCAAACCGCGCAAACCAAGGTTCCCCGACGACTGTCAAGCCGGAACGCTTGACCGCGGAAAGCAACTCGGAGCGGTGTTTCTCGTACGCCGACTTGCTCCAGCGACCGGAGAATCGCACCGCAGCAGCCAGTCTTGCCGGCACAGTTCGGAGCGACACTTGACTGCGCGATGGCAGCGGTGCGGATGCCTCCTCGAGTGATGACGGGAGCACAAACGCAACCGTGAAGCTCCCGCCGGACGCAGTTTGAATGACGGGCGCGGTCATCGCGACTCGTTGTGAGACGGCCTGCACCACCGGCGAGGTCATGTCGATTGACCGCCGAGTGGTGTTCTCACCGCTGATATAGCCGAAGAGGTAGCGGAACGCGCGGTTGCCGGCATCCGCGAAGTCCGCCGAGACCTCGGTTTCGGCAACGACGTGCTCCGGGTACTGTCGCAACTCAAACCCGACTTCGACGCGAATCACATCGTAAGGCTGCTGCTCGGTCATGCGCCGATACTACGCTCCGGGTCTCCCGTTACTCCGAGTGCGGCCGGTCGGAAAATGTCGACAGGAGCTCGCTGATGCGGTGGTCGCCGTCGAGCGGATGCCTCAGTGGCATGGCGGTGTTCAACAGATAGCTGTTGCGACGGCCTTCACGCAGGCGAGCCAGGTATCCGGCCTCTTCGAGTTCGGTGACGATTCGCTGTGCAGCACGTTCAGTGATCCCGACCAATTCGGCGATATCGCGCAATCGAGCGTTGGGATTCTTTGACACGCATAGCAAAACATGGGCGTGATTGGTGAGGAACGTCCAGTGCGCCATCCCTGCAGTGTACCGTCATACGCGCTTCATTGCAGCAAATGGTTATCCCGATTCAATTTACATGCTACATTTTTCCTGCTTTAAGAAACGGGTATCGGAGGAGCCGGGAATGATCGAGTTAGTACTCGTGGTGGCCGCGCTGGTGGCGACTCCATTGGCGGCGATCACGGCCGTGCTGGTCGGACGCAGCTCCGCTGACCTCGCTGCGAGATGTTCCGCGATGCTCGGGCTCGCGGGCTGGACGGGGGCCATCCTGCTTGCGCTCCTCCGCCTCGTCGCGCCAGGGGGTGACACGGTTCGAGTCGGCGGGCTCGCGGTGACCATCGATTGGCTGGCCATCATGATGTTGATGCTCGTGCTCGGTCTCGGCACGGTAATTCAGTTCTTTGCGGTGCGGTACCTGCGAGGCGATGTCCGGCAGGTGTGGTTCGTCGTCGCCGCAAATCTCGTGACGGCCTCAACGGCTCTGATGGTCTGCGCAAGCACCGTTCTCGGATTTGGGCTCGCATGGCTCGCCGCCGGCGCAAGCTTGGTCGCGCTTCTCGCGACCTATCCACACTTGGCACAGGCCCGCGAGGGGGTGCGGAGAACGGCCACCCGATTCGTTATTGGCGACGCGCCGTTGGTTGCGGCAGTGGTCATTCTGATGGTCAGCAATGGCGGCAACGTTGCACTTGCTGATATCGGTGAAGTCTCGCAAGGACTGACGCCCGCGTTGGCCACCGTGGTTGCGCTGCTCGTCGTGATCCCTGCCCTGGCTCGATCCAGTCAAGTGCCCTTCCACGGTTGGCTTCCCGCAACTCTGGCTGCACCGACCCCGATCTCCGCACTCATGCATGCCGGGGTCGTGAACGCCGGCGCAATTCTGATTCTCAGGTTCTCACCTTCGCTTGGCGAGTCGGCCGCGGCGATGACGATTGTGTTCATTGCTGGCGCAGTCACGCTGGTCTATGCGTCCGCTGTCAGGTTAGTGAAACCGGACGTGAAGGGCCGCCTGGTGTTCTCGACAATGGCGCAGATGGGCTTCATGATTCTCGCCTGCGGTATGGGTGCCTTTGCTGCCGCAGTCTTCCATTTGATTGCCCACGGGTTATTCAAGTCTGCGCTATTCCTCGGTGCCGGGTCCGGAGTAGCACGCGAAGCGAGGCAACGCGCGTGGCCTGTCCCCGAGGCGACCGCTTGGCCGCGCGCAACCGCTGCAATCGCTGTCGCAACGATCGTTCCCATCGCGGCGATCGTGGCGGCGCGCATCCTGCTCGATGTCGAGTTGTCTGCCGCGAGTCAAGGTCTCCAACTCTTCGTTGTGTTCACGGCGGCGGTGGCGCTCGGCACGACAGTCTGGCGGCACTTCTCGGCCTCCACAGCGATCCTCGGCGGTCTTGCGATCACCGGCCTTACCTTCGGATACTCCGCGCTAATCAGTGTCTTCGAGACGGCGCTGGGCTTTGGAGAGATCCCGGCGGCCGTCAACGCATGGTGGCTCATCGCGCCGGGTATCGCGTTGCTCACGCTCCAGCTGCTGCTGCGCCCTGGACCCGGCAATGCCCTCACGTACCGCCTGTATGCCATGGCCCTCGCGGCCGGCACTCCAACGGTGACCGCGCCGCGACAATCAGTTGCACTCGAGAACGGACGTTCGTCATGAGCCTTGAGGTCCGAGCCGCGGTAGTGCGAGCTACCCGCGCGGTGATTCCGGTCTGGCCGCTGTCGTCGTTCATCGCGGTGAATCCGCTTGGCGGTCACGAGTCTGAAGACTTCTCGATGGCCGCTGTGATGAGACCGTTGAGCGCGTTTCGTGCCGACTACTCAGCCGGGCGTATCACCGATGTTGACCTTGCAGCGGTTCTGATGAATCGTGTGCCAGAGCTGGACGACGCGGGATACGTTACTCTCGGCCGCGAACAATGGACTGCGCTTGAGCTGTTAGTCGCCGAACTGGTGAGCGGCGATCAAACGGAATCAGCGGCACGCCTCGTCGCGGCCCCCGACCCGGTGGACGAACTCGTCGCGAAGTGGGTTGGCGCCTACCTCGACCCGCACCCCATGTGGCCGATGCCCGATCGAGAGCTCGGGCTGTGGGCGGCGTGGGGGGCAATGGCGCGGCACGATCCACAGCTTCCCGCGAAAGCACGGCGGAAGCTCGCGAATCTTCCGGCGAGCGCCGACGAAGGAATCGCCGACGCACTCACCAAGCTCGGACTCGACGACCGCGCGCCAGAACAGATCCTGAAAAATGAGGCGCGCCGGCTACCCGGGTGGGTGGGGTACATCAAGTGGCGCTCGGCTCACGTAGGCGACATCGACCTGACCTCGTACTTCGCGGTGTGCTTGACGCTGCGCTGGGCGCTGGGCTTGCCGTTGCCAGAGTCCACGACTGAGCTCGCGACCAATCCACAGAACGATCTAGCGACGGATGCGACGGATGCGACGAGGGCGGCAACGCTGGCAGCGTCACTGTCACCAGAGCCCGCGGCATCCGCCACTCTGGCAAGTATTGCGAGAATTCTTGCGCTGCATCGACCGCAGGGCCATGCGACCACGTGGCAAACCGCGTACGAAGAGCACTATCGGCGGCGTCTTATCAGCTCGATACCGGTGACCACCGAACGAGTTTCCAACCCCAAGGTGCAGGTCGTCCTGTGCATCGACCCGCGTTCGGAAGGAATGCGCCGCCACCTCGAGGTTGACCCAGACATCGAAACCCTCGGATTCGCCGGTTTCTTTGGTGTACCGATCCGCTTCGCCAACTACCTGGCTCGCGATGGTGTTGATGCGCTCCCTGCCTTGCTGAGCCCTCGCCACGCGGTAACCGAAACCACGACCGATACCGTTCGCGCGAAGTTGCGCACAAACGCGCTTCGAGTGCGCGATGCCTTTACTGCCGGGGTTCACGCCAGCGAGACGGCACCGCCTGCCCCGTTTGCACTTGCCGAGACGGTCGGCTGGTTCTCGGGTATCGCGACCCTCGTGCGCACGCTCTCGCCAAGTCTGGCGGGTGCCATCGATGCGGCGCAGCACCGCACGACGCCACCCATCCAGACCGAAGTCACGGTCGCCATGGCCTTCTCTCTCGAGGAGCGGGCAGCGATGGCTGAGACGGGCATCCGCATGATGGGGCTGGATCGCTGCGCTCCGCTGGTGATTCTCAGTGGTCACGGCTCAACGAGTGCCAATAACCTCTACCAGTCCGCGCTCGACTGCGGAGCCTGCGGCGGAAACCCGGGGGCTGCCAATGCTAGAGCTGCGGCTGCGATCTTCAACGACTCAGACGTGCGCGATCTCCTCGCCGAGCGCGGACTTGCGATCCCCGAGACGACGTACTTCGTAGCCGCAGAGCACAACACGGTCTCCGACCACATCCAGATTCTTGATCCGCACCTCATTCCTGAAAGCCACGCGGCCTCGGTACACGAGTTCAGGGCGGCTCAGAACACGGCGGCGGATCTGCTCGTAGTCGAGCGAGCTGGCCTACTTCCTGGCGCGAGCGAACAGCCGCTTCGGCGCCTGCGGGCACGGGCGGATGACTGGGCCGAGGTGTATCCCGAGCTCGGGCTCGTGCGCAACGCTGCCCTCATCATCGGCCCGCGGGAGCTGACCAGAGGAGTTGACCTAGAGCGACGTGTCTTCATGCATTCCTATCGCCCAGAGTGTGACCCGGATGGCACGGCGCTTGAAACGATCATGACTGCCCCGTTGGTCGTGGCCCAATGGATCAACCACCAGTACTATTTCTCCACTGTGGACAAGAACCTGTGGGGTGCTGGCACCAAGACGATCCACAATGCCATCGGAACGATCGGCGTGCTCGCTGGCCAGACTGGTGACTTGAAGATCGGTCTGCCCCTGCAGTCTGTCGCCGTTGGCGATCGCGACCTGCACGAAGCAATGCGTCTGACCGTGCTCATTGAGGCACCGCTCGACCGAGTCGGGGCGATCGTCTCCCGCAATCAGGTGCTTCGTCAGTTGTTCGACAATCATTGGGTCACGCTCACCGCCCGGAACGACCCGAACAGCGACTGGCAGCGGTACAGCCCGTCGGGGTGGATCCTTGACTCGCACATCATCGAAACGCACGTCGTCGAA
>Ga0163144_10029209_pt1 | contig 10596 bp, 9 predicted proteins | sample OliLak19BULKMAT1_FD_123175 | JGI IMG/M metagenome (GOLD analysis project Ga0163144, IMG submission 123175) | Freshwater microbial mat bacterial communities from Lake Vanda, McMurdo Dry Valleys, Antarctica - Oligotrophic Lake LV.19.BULKMAT1 | ecosystem: Environmental > Aquatic > Freshwater > Lake...
CCAGGCCCCGGGGAGTGCTGTCGACGCGGACGCATCCATGCGCCTGTCCGACGGCGCTGATGGTGGAACGGTCATGGACTGGTCGGCCGATGTGAACATCGCGGGCACGCTGGCCAGCGTCGGGGCTCGCCTGATCGAGGGGACGGCCAACAAGATGATCGGCCAGACCTTCGCGTGCATGAAGTCCAGGCTCGAGGGCACGAGCTGACCGCGACCTGACGGCAGGCTGGCGGGCGGGCGCGTGGAACATCTGCACCGGGTCGTCGGGCCGGTCTCGACCAACGTCCATGTCCTGGCGGACGCGCGCACGCGCGAGGCGATCGCCATCGACACGGCCACGCCCTCCCTGGCCTGGATCACGGACGAACTCGCCGCGCGCGGATGGACGCTCAAGCTGATCGTCTCGACCCACGGCCACTGGGATCACATCGGTGACAACGCCGCCGTGGCCGCGCACACCGGCGCGTCGATCGCCGTCCACCAGCTGGACCGCCACCGCCTGACCGACCCGCAGCCGCTCTGGGCGCCATTCGAGATCGTCCCGTCCGTCCCTGCGGTGGACCTTGCCGAGGGTGGGGAGGTCCGGTTCGGCGAGATCTGCCTCCGGGTCCTCCACACGCCGGGCCACACGGAAGGATCCGTGTGCCTCTACGACCCGGATGGCGGCCGGCTGTTCAGCGGCGACACGCTGTTCGCCGGGGGCTGGGGTCGGGTGGACTTCACGGGCGGCGATCCCGTCGCCATGGCCGCATCGCTGGCGCGCCTGTCCGGACTGGAGGACGCCGTGGCCGTGCATCCGGGGCATGGCGCCTCGACGATCATCGGTCGGGAACGTGCGTGGCTGGAACTCGTCCGCGACGGCGGTCGGCTCTTCGCGTGACGGTCGTGGACCCGGCGGCGTATCTCGAGCGGCTCGGCGTGGCGCGCGCACCCACGCCCTCCTTCCATGCCTTGCAGGCCCTGCAACTGGCGCACATCGAGCGCGTTCCGTTCGAGAATGCCGATGTGCTCGCGGGGCGACCGATCAGGCTCAACGCGGCCTCCCTCGTCGATCGCCTGACGGAACCCGGATCGCGACGCGGCGGGTTCTGCTACCAGCTCAACGGCGCGTTCGCCGCGCTCCTTGCCGCGCTCGGCTTCAAGGTGGACCTGCTCGCGGCGCGATTCCATGGCGACGACCGGATGGAGCCTCGCTTCGGGCATTTCGCATTGCGGGTCACGATCGATGGCGAGCCGTGGCTCGTCGACGTCGGTGCCGGCTACTCGTTCCGCGCGCCGCTCCGTCTCGAGGTCGGCTCGGAGCAGGATGACCCGAGCGGTACGTTCCGGATCCAGTCTCCAGACGACGGGCCTGTTCCCCTCGCTCCGGGCGACGACGCCGGCGCCCTGGACGTGGCCTGGCGACACCGGGACGGCGTGTTCCGGCCGCACTACCGATTCGAACCGGCGCCACGACGGCTCGATGAGTTCGCGGCGACCTGCGAGTGGACGCGGACGTCGCCCGACTCGCCGTTCACGCAAGGCTGGATGTGCGCGGTGGGCACGCCGGCCGGCTGGGCGACCCTTGACGGCCGGCGGCTTCGCGTGACCAGCTCGGGCCAGGAGCCCGTCGATCGCTTGCTCGACGACGACGCCGAGCTCGGGGCCGCGCTGGCGCGCTGGTTCGGCGTGGCGCCGCTGAGCTGGTGAGCCGCTGAGCCCGCTAGCCTTCGAAGCGGATGGCGTACGCGGTCGTGCGCTGGTGCACCTCGAAGCCGAGGCGCTCGTAGACGCCGAGGGCTCCGGTCGGGTTCTCGGCGTCCACCCCGAGCATCGCTTCCGACATGCCCGCGGCTCGCAGGCGTCGCAGCCCTTCGGCCGTCAATGCCCGGCCCAGGCCGCGGCGCCGCCACGGCCGACGGACGCTGATGTGCTCGAGCCAGCCCCGCTGGACCCCAAGCTCGCGATTCTCGTCCTTCCAGATCCACGGCTGGACCACGCCCGCGATCTCATCGCCGTCCCAGGCCACGGCCCAGAGCGACGTATCGAGGTCGGCCTTCGCGAACAGGCTCGTGAAGTCGCTTTCCTCCGGCTCTCGCGCCTGCCAGTGATCGCGGAACGCCTCGTTATCAGCATCCCAGATCCGGCGGTGGAGGTCGGGCGTGACCGGGCGGATGTCGAGGCCATCGGGCAGGGGAGCGTAGGGGATGTCGTCGAGGGTCGGGCGACGCATCATGAAGTACCAACGGATCGGCTCGAAGCCGGCGTCGGCCACCAGCCGATGGTGGCCGATCTCATGCTCGTCGACGTGGGCGCGAGCCCCGAACGGGCCGCCGTCGGGTTCCTTGGCGCCACGCTCCCGGGTGCGGCGGAGGTTCTCCCTGAGCAGCGCCCGCCCGAGGCCGCGCCGACGCCAGGCGGGGTCCACGTGCCCCCAGATCTCGTAGACCGGGATTCCGGCCCGCATCGTCCGGGCCATGCCCGCTTCGGCGACGGGAGCTCCAGCCACCTCAGCCAGGACGACGTCCCGCGTCGGATCGGACCGGCTCAGGTCATCGAACTCCTCGCGCAGGTGCTCCGCGGACGGCAGGAAGGGGATCTCGTCGGCGCGGTTGGAGGCCACCGTGATCGCCGCCAGCGCCGCGAAGTCGTCGTCGTCGCCGCGCGGCCGGCGGAAGCGCAGCCCCTCGATCGCGGGCGCCCTGGCCAGGTCGAGCCAAGGCGTGTCGTCATCGGCGGCACGGGTCGCAGTCATGAGGGCGGGTCCTCCGTCGGGCCAGCGGTGTCGGTCGAGTCGGCCGAGTCGGCCGGCATGGGCTTGGTCCAGTCGATGTTCGTCGTCTCGATCTCGAAGCCGAGTGAGCTGTACAGGGTCACGGCCTGATTCGGGTTGAGGCCATCCACGCCGAGGTAGGCGCTCGTCATGCCGTGGTCGCGCAGGCGCACCAGGGCGCGAGCCATGAGCGCGCGAGCGAGACCGCGCCGTCGCCAGGGCCCGCCCGTAAACACGGCGTCCAGGTAGCCGCGCTCACGCCCGTGGTGGGCGTTCTCCGCCGGGTTGATCAGTCCGAGGACGGCGCCAGCGATTTCCTCCCCGTCGAATGCGACGACCCACAGCGATGGGTCCCGGTTGACATCCCCCACGAATTGGAGCCAGTCCTCCTCCGTGGCCTCGGGTTCGTCGCGATGGTTCCGGAACGCTCCCACCAGGGCCTCCCAGACCGCTCGCCGCGCACGGTGGTCCAGTCCGATGGGCCGGACCAAGAGACCGGCTGGCAGGGCAACCTCCGGGATAGCGTCGAGGTCCGGCCGGACCATCTCGTAGCCGTGGCCCGCGCGCGACCAGCCAGCTCCCTCGAGCAGGGCGATGGTCCCGGCCTCGCGGCCGAAGGTGAACGACTGCATGACGGCTCGGACGTCCGCGCGGTCGGGCAGCTCGGCAGCGATGGCGCCGATCCGGGTCTCCGCCCAGCCGAGCATCGCCCGGCCGATGCCCTGGCGAAGCTGTGACGGCTCCAACAGGCAAACGGGCACGAACGCACGTCGGCCGTCGGTCAAGTCTCGCCACTCGACCCTCGCATACCCGATCGTCCGGCCGTCGCGCTCGACGATGACGAGATCCCGTTCGTGGTCGCAGTGCACGTGGTGGGCGTAGGCGTTGGCGATCGCCTCGACGGTGATCACCTCCTGGATGCCGGCCTGGTCTCGCGTGGCCTGGTTGGCCGCGACCATGCCCGGGTAGTCCTGTGCGCCACGAAAGTGTCGGAATCGCAGGCCCGGGATGTCCGGACGGTGCGGGATGACGAATCGGTCGTCGGCCACGGACGTCACCGCTCACTCCCGTACTTGCGGTCCATCTGCTTGTCGACTGCCTTGTGGATGGCCTTCCAGCGACGACGTTCCTCCGCCTGGACCCGGGGGTCGACCTTTCGTTCGGCGTGGGCGGCCTCACGCTGAAGCTTGCGGAAACTGGCCAACCGATCCTCCCCGAGCGAACCTGCGGCGATCGCGGCGCGGACCGCGCAGCCGGGTTCACTGGCGTGCTGACAATCGCTGAAGCGGCAGCCGAGCGCGAGGGCATCGATGTCTTCGAACACCGTTTCGACGCCTTCGTCCGCGCCGGCGATCTCCAATGACCGGATGCCCGGCGTATCGATGAGCAGGGCGCCTCCGGGCAGGCCGAACAGCTCGCGGTGGGTCGTGGTGTGGCGCCCACGCGAGTCGTCGTCGCGCACGGCGCCGGTCGCCTGCCGCTGCTCGCCCAGGAGCGCATTGACCAGGGTCGATTTGCCGACGCCCGACGATCCGAGCACGACCGCCGTGCGACCGGCCAGCAGGTACTCGGAGAGGTCGGCCAGGTGGTCGCCGGTGAGCGCGGAGAGGATGACGATGGGGACTCCAGGCGCGATGGCCTGAACGGCGGCGAGCCGGCCCTCGAGGTCATCCGCGATGTCCAGCTTGTTGAGCACGATGACGGGCGTCACCCCACTGGACCACGAGACGGCGAGGTAGCGCTCCATCCGGCGCAGGCTGAAGTCGCGGTCCAGGCCGGCCACCAGGAACGCGATGTCGACGTTGGCGGCGAGGATCTGCTCACCGGCCAGCTGGGCGCCACCGCGACGGTTTGCCTCGCCGGTCTGCCGCCGGAAGGCGGACCGTCGCGGCAGGACCGCTGCGATGATCGCCGACTCGTCAGGCCCGGCGGTCGGGTTGGTGGGCTCCAGGGCGACCCAATCACCGACGGCCGGATAGTCCGACGTGGCGAGGGCCTCGTGGCGGAACCGTCCGGTGACGATGGCCGGTCGGTCCTCGCCGCCGACGGTCCGGGTGATCGCCGTTTCCTTGTGCACGGCGACGACCCGCGCGGCGCGACGGTCTCCGGCCGCGAACGGCGCGAAGGTCGCGGCCCACCCCGGGTCCCAGCCGAGCTCGATGGACATGTCCTACCCGACCCGCTTGAGCTTTCCGGTGCGCTTGGCGTAGCGCTCCGCCCGGCCGAAAGCCCACAGGCCGAACGGGATGAGGACGACACCGGCCACCAGGAGCGGCCAGACATCGCGGCCGAGTTCGCTGACCGGGGTGCCTTTGACCAGGCCCGCCCGAACGCCATCCAGGACGTAGGTGGCCGGCGACAGGTGCGAGAGCACCTGCATCCAGCTGGGCAGGATGTCGACCGAGTAGTAGACCCCGCTGACCAGCAGCAGAACTGACTGGAGGACGAACGTCATCTGGGCCCCGCGCTCAACGTAGAGCAGGGGCAGGATCGCCGCGATCATGCCGATCCCGACGAAACTGAACGAGCCGAGGAGCATGAACGTCAGGGCCGTCACCGGGTTCGCATCGGAGAAGTCCAGCTGCGGGAAGAAGAGCACCAGCGCCACGAAGATGACGGCCGTGTGGATCAGACCGTAAACCATGGCATAGGTGACCGAGCCGAGGAGTTGCGATGAACGCCGGACCGGCGCCATGAACGTGTACTCCAGGGTGCCCTCCCAGCGTTCCACAGAAACGGTCTCCGCGATCCAGCTGAACACGACCGACAGGTAGTTCCAGAAGATCGCCCCGACCATCAGGGTCAGGAGCAGCGTCGGGCTGCCCTGGTCGGCACCGATGAGCGAGATCGACAGCGCGCCCGCGACGGAATAGACCAGGAAGGCGATTTCCCAGCCCCAGTACCGGCGAGTGAGGAAGAAATTGCGCTCGATGAAGGCGTACGAGGCCTTCAACTCATGGCTGACGATGGTCACTGGAGGATCTCCTCAGGTGTTCGGGGGAGCTGACTCGGCCCGCGTCGTGGAGTCGTCATTCGTCGTCGTCCGACTCGTCCTCGGCGACGTCGTCGTCGAGAGAGCGGCCGGTGTAGGTCATGAACACGTCTTCGAGGGTCGTTTCGGTGGTCTCCTGGCCCAGTCGCAACGCGGTCTGTGCCCGGAGTTCGTCCGTCGTGCCCTCGGCCACGATCCGGCCGTCATTGAGGACCGTGATCCGGGCGCACAGGCGTTCCGCCTCGGCCAGGTCGTGGGTCGTCAGGACGATCGTCGCGTCATGGTTCTGGTTGATCTCCTCGATGAAGGTCTGGACGTCGAGCTTGCTGCGCGGGTCCAGGCCGGTCGTGGGTTCGTCGAGCAGGAGGAGCGTCGGGCTGGTCAGCAGGGCTCGCGCGATGGCGACCTTCTGCTGCATGCCTCGGCTCATCTGCTCGACCGGGCGCCCGACCCGCTTCGCGCTGATGCCCAGTCGGGCCAGGATCGACAGGGCGTCGCGCCTGGCTGCCCCACCATCCAGGCCGTACAGCCGGGCGGCGAAGAGCAGGTTCTCCATGGGGCTCAGCTTCTTGAAGAAGGCGGCGTCCACGCTGACCCGATTGATCAGGCGCTTGACCGCCATCTCGTCGCGTTCGATGTCGAGCCCGAAGACCTCCACCCGACCCCGGTCCAGGGTCAGGAGCCCGCTGATGAGGCGGATGAGCGTCGATTTGCCGGAGCCGTTGGCGCCCAGGATCCCGTGGATATCACCGCGCTCCAGACGCATCGACACGTCGGTGATCGCGGCGACCGACTTCTTGTTGCGGCCGACGACGAACGCCTTGCTGACGCCGTCGATGAGGAGCGCAGGCACGCTCGCATCGATCGCCGGGCGCACGGTCGTGGAGGCCACGGATCGCATCTTCAGTTGTTCGATGAGGGTGGTCACGATGATGTCTCCGGGTGTCGCGGTGTGGTGCGTGGTGGTGGACAGGGAACGAGCCGCGGGCCTCGCCGACGCTTCGTCGGTGGGCCTCGCGGCTCGTGGTGCTCCGTGGTCCTGGGGTCCGGTCGGTCCGGAGGTCAGGGAAGTGCATCAAAAAAGCCGGGGGCCCGATCTGGCCCACGGCTCGTGGTTCGCGCTGGTGGCGGACTACCGCCTCAGGCTAGCTCGAGATGGGCACAGACCTCCCGCGATCCGCAGCGCCGATGGGCGCCTTGGTGCGTCGGAGGTTCATCAGCATCTTCATTCGGAGACCGCCTCCAAATTCGAGCGAGCGTGGCGAGCGACTTGCGCGCCGGTCGGCAGTCTAGGCGGCGCGCTGAGGCGATGTCAAATCGCCGTTGCGACAATCGCCGTTGCGACAATCGCCGTTGCGTCCCCAACCAGGCCTGGCCGGTGGACTGACGGCCGGAGGGGGCGATCCCATGGAAATTCCGGCGCCGGACCCCCTTGTGGAACGCATGAAGCACGGCGTACCGTGAACGCCCGTCGTCCGTGAAATCTCGCGGCCAGAGGTGATCGAGCATGCGCCATCGAACTCGCCAAGGGGCGCGCGTCATCCTCGCCCGGTCCTTCGTCATCCTGGCCCTGATCGCGGCGGCCTTCCCATCGGCGGCCACCGCGGCACCGGTGGACGCCAGGGTCAAGGTCATCGTCACCTACGATGGCCATCCGGGCCGGGCGGACGAGCGAGCGATCGAGCGGCTCGCTGGCAAGGTCAAGCATCGCTACCACATCGTCGATGCCATCGCGGCCGAGGTGCCGAGCGGGAAGCTCAAGCAGCTCGCGGGGCAGCCCGGCGTCGCCGACGTCGAGCTCGACGGCAAGCTGACCTCGTTCGACCACGTAGCCGCCACAGGCGATCTCGAGTACGAGAATGCCTGGGGTGTCGAGCATATCGGTTCACGCGCCGTCCATCAGGCCGGCATCGACGGCAGTGGCATCAAGGTCGCGGTGATCGATACCGGCATCGACTACATCCACGACGACCCGGACGACGTGCCCTACGTCGTGGACCCGGAGTTCAACGGCATCTACGCCGGTGGCTACGACTTCTTCAACGGCGACGCGGATCCGTTCGATGACAACGGCCACGGGACCCACGTCTCCGGGATCCTCGCCGCCGATCACAACGGGTATCTCGTGACGGGTGTGGCACCCGGCGTCGACCTGTTCGCCCTCAAGATCCTCAACGCGAACGGCGAGGGCGAATACTCGGGGCTCATCGCGGCGCTCCAGTGGGTGGTCGACTACAACACGGCGAACGCCGTGGACATCCGCGTCGTCAACATGAGCCTCGGCGGACACGACGTCTCGGCCGCGCTTCAGGCCGCCGTCGAGGCCACCGCCGCGAGCGGCGTCCTGCTGGCCGCGGCGTCCGGCAACGTCAACCCGTTCGTCTGGCAGGAGTTGCTGTACGGCTGCCCGGTCGCCTACCCGGCGGCGTACCCGCAGGTCCTCTCGACGACGTTCACGAACGGGAACGACGCGCTGACCGGCTACTCGTGCACGGGCCCCGAGGTTGATGTCGCGGCCCCGGGCGACGAGATCGCCTCGACCGTCCCGGTCGGCACCTGCATGTTCTGCAGCGACACGGGTTACTCGTACCAGAGCGGGACGTCGATGGCCTCGCCGCACCTGGCGGGAACCCTCGCGCTCCTCCTCGACGCGGGGCTCGCCGACGCGGGCAGTCCGGGTCTCCTCGACGACGCGCGAGCCGCCATCTGCTCGACGGCCGACGTCGGCTTCGGCGTAACCTCGACTCCGATCCCGACCACCGATCCGCGCTACCCAACGTACTTCGGGTGCGGCGTCATCGACGCCGACGGGGCAGTCCTCGGCCTCGTCCCGCCAGCGCCGCCACCTCCGAACACCCCGCCCGTCGCCGTCGACGACGCGGCCACCGTGGTAGAGGACGTTGGCGGGTCGATCGCCGTCCTGGCCAACGACACCGACGCCGACGGCGATGCCCTCTCGGTCATCAGCGCGGGGACCCCGGCTCACGGCACGACGGCCCTCAACGGGAATGGCACGCTGACGTACATGCCGGCGGCGAACTACTCCGGGTCTGACGCGTTCGACTACGTCGTCGGCGACGGCGCCGGCGGGACCGACACAGGGTCGGTCACTCTGACGGTCACCTCCGTCAACGATCCACCCGTCGCCAACGACGATGTCGCCTCGACGCCGTATCAGACGGCGGTCGCGGTGCCGGTCCTGGCCAACGACACCGACGTTGACGGCGGCACGCTGGGAGTCGTGAGCGTGGGTGCCGCCACGAACGGGACGGTCACGATCGGCCCGGGCGGCTCGGTGACCTATACGCCGGCCGCCGGGTATTCCGGTCCGGACGCGTTCAGGTACACGGTTGGCGACGGGGCGGGCGGGACCGCTACGGCCAGCGTCAGCGTGACCGTCGGGGCGGCGCCGCCACCGCCATCGCCGTTCCACGTCGGCGATCTGGATCGATCTGCCACGAAGTCCGGCTCGCGCTGGACCGCGCGGGTGACGATCGGCGTCCATACCTCGAACCATGGGGCGCTGGCCGGCGCCCTCGTTTCTGGGGGCTGGAGCAGCGGTGGGACGGCCACGTGCACGACCGGGACGAACGGCCGTTGCTCCTTGTCAAGGACGAAACTGCCCGGCACGACGACTAGCGTCACGTTCACCGTCACCTCGGTCGCTTGGTCCGGCGGGACGTACGTGCCGTCGGCGAACCACGATCCGGACGGCGAGAGTGACGGCACCACGATCTCCATCGCCAAGCCGACCTGAGAGACCGGGCGATCTGGTCGCGTAGCGGTGGCGCGACCGGACGGTGGGACGGGATCCGGCGGTTCGCGTTCGTTTGACGCTGCCGGGGGGCGGTCGTACGCTGCCGTCCCGAGCCGGAACCACCACCCACTCGTTCGGAGATCCATCTTGGCCGACGCCACACCGCGTGCCGGCGGGTGGGCCTTCCGGTCCGTCCCGCCGTCGCCTCGCTCCATCACGGAACTGATTCGCGCGGGCACGCTCGACGCGGAGTTGGCCGCCATGCTGTGGGTGCTGCTGGCGGCCCGCGTGCCCCTCATCGTGGCCGCGGAGGTGCAGGGGACCGGCAAGACCACGCTGCTGGGGGCGCTGCTCGACTTCCTGCCAGCCGGGGTCCGGACCGTGGAGCTGGCAGGGTCCGCGGAGACGTTCGACTGGCTGCCGCAGGCAACGGAGCTCGGCTGGCGACGATCGGTCGGTGCCGATCCCACCCGGTCCGACGGGCCGCCGGTGCGGCCAGATGACGCGGTCCTGCTCGTCTCGGAGTTCTCGGATCGCCTCCCGTCCTATACCTGGGGTGAGGAGGCACGCATCGCCATCCGGGCCGCCAGTATCGGCTATGGCCTGGCGGCCACGATCCGCGCCGACACGCTCGAGGAGATGCTTGACGCTCTCCGTCGCCCGCCGGTCCGCGCCGAGGACGATGAGTTGTCGCGCCTGGGTGTCGTGCTGATCCTTCGTCGCGTCGAGGCACGCGACGGGGTACGGCGGGTCGTGGCCGCCCACTACATCCGACCGACCGCCCGTGACGAGCACGGCCACGTCCAGCGCCTGGGTCCCGCTGTGCTGGCCACCTGGGACGCGGACCGCGATCGGTTCGAGCACTTCGGCTGGGGCGTCACGCCGGAGCTCGCGCTGCGGGTCGGTCGCAAGGCCGGCGACTTCGAGCAGGAGGTCGATGCGCGTCGCGAGTTCCTGCACGGCCTCGCGGCCGCCAGCGTGATCGAGGTCGATGCGGTCCGCGTGGCCATCGCGGGCTATCGGTAGACTCGCTCTCACGGCGAACGTTGAGGCATCCCGCTTTGTTGCTATGCTGCGTTGCATGAAGACACACTA
>Ga0163144_10029211_pt1 | contig 10596 bp, 10 predicted proteins | sample OliLak19BULKMAT1_FD_123175 | JGI IMG/M metagenome (GOLD analysis project Ga0163144, IMG submission 123175) | Freshwater microbial mat bacterial communities from Lake Vanda, McMurdo Dry Valleys, Antarctica - Oligotrophic Lake LV.19.BULKMAT1 | ecosystem: Environmental > Aquatic > Freshwater >...
AATGCCTTTATCACCTTTTTGCTCGTGAATATTAACCTGGCCTGTAATAAAAACAGCAGGGGATGAATCAAAATAACAACTTCCTATTCCTGTTAGAAGGTTAGTGGCTCCCGGTCCGCTTGTTGCCATTGCAACTCCCGGAACACCTTTTATTCTCCCGTAAGCATCCGCAGCAAAAGAAGCAGCTTGCTCATGATGCATAGTTACAATATTTATCTTTTTTAATTCAAACAATGAATCCAGCATATGAGTAATCATACCACCGGAAAGTTCAAACACATGTTCTACTCCCTGCTTGTATAAAAAATGCGCTATGTAATCGGATACTTTCAGTTGAGCAAAAAATTACTTTATTTTTCTACCACAAAATTACCTTTATAATAACTAACAACTTCTTTAATATTGTTTTCAAAATCAGAACTGATCTTAAAATTAAACTGCCTATAAAATTTATCTGAATTACCCTCCATGTGCATAACTTGATTTTTAGCATATGACAATGCTCCAAAATTTAATACAGCATTGGGATTAATGCTATTTTTTATATTTTCTATGATGTGTTTAAGCTGTACAGACGAATTAGAACTTACATTAAATATTCCTGAGTCACTTGCTGTAGTCAAAACACTCGCAATTGCAGCAGTGAAATCCTTTGCATACATATAATCGTACCGTTGTTCGCATTGTGTTAGATCCATTGGTTTATCAGCAAGTATATTCCTAATGGCAGAAGGTATAAGCCAGGAATTTCCTTCCCGTGTACCATATACAGAAAACAATCTCAGCCAAAACCAATTAATGGAATTTAGCTCACAAAAAGATTTAAAGTCGCTTAATGCAGCAAGCTTAGCAGCACCATAAGTACTGAAAGGATAGCAACGTCCTTCCTCATTTATTCTCCCATTAAAATTTCCATATTCAGCCTGGGATCCGAAACAGATTATTTTCTTAATGCCCAATTCATTGGCTACAGTCAATAAGCGATTCGTAAACACTACATTCAGCATTTGCACCACCGGATCGTTTCTCTCCTTGCTGGTAACACCCTGCCAGGCTGCATGAATAAACGCAGTAGGATTGTATTTTTGAATAGTTTCCTTAAAATCTACGGAATCAATATTTACAAATACCAGATTTTTATTTTCAAATTCTTTACAGCGCCACAGATCAGATTTTTTTCTGATAATAGCGACTACTAAATATCCGGCCGCAGACAGATGCTCTGCTAAATGCGAACCGAGAAATCCGCTCGCACCTGAAAGCAAAATAGTTTTGGGATTCACTTATGCTAAGAATTCGTGAAATTGTTTGACCACATGATCGATCATATCATCATTTACCATAGGTGTAACACCGATCCAAAACGTATCGTGCAAAATAATTTCTGTATTGTGCAAATCCCCTGCTACGCGGTATGTTTGATCTTTAAAATAAGGCTGCTTGCGTATATCACCTGCAAATAGCAATCGGGATGAAATTTTTGCTTCAGTCAGTTTTGCGATTAGCTCGTTTCGGGTGATCCCGGCATTCCGTTTAATTGTGATCAAATAACCAAACCAGGAAGGGTCCGAGCCCGGAGTTGGAATAGGAAGAGTTATCTTTTGCTGAAGATCAGCCAACCCCTCTGTTAATTTTGCGTGGTTATGTTTCCTCACCGAAATAAAGTGAGGAAGCTTCTTCAATTGGGCAAGACCCAAAGCGGCCTGCATATCGGTGATCTTTAAATTATAGCCCAAACGCGAATAAATATATTTATGATCATATCCATAGGGCAATCCTCCCAGTTCCCATTCAAATCGTTTGCCACACGTATTATCACAACCAGATGCACACCAGCAATCACGCCCCCAATCACGAAATGATTCCATGATCTTTACGAGTTTGCTGTTACTTGTAAAAACCGCACCTCCTTCACCTGTAGTGATATGATGGGCAGGATAAAAACTCAATGTACCTATATCTCCGAATGTCCCCACGTGCTTTCCGTTGAAAGTTGACCCTAATGCATCACAACAATCCTCGATCAACCACAGCTTGTGCTTACGGGCAATCTTTGCAACTTCTTCCACATTAAAAGGGTTACCCAATGTATGTGCGATCATGATCGCTTTTGTCTTTGGAGAAATAGCCGCTTCAATCTTTGTTACGTCAACATTATAAGTTGGAATATCCACATCCACAAATACAGGCACAACCCCGTACAACAGTGCAGGATTAAGTGTAGTAGGAAAGGAAACTGCCACGGAGATCATTTCATCTCCCGGCTTAATCGCACGTTCACCTAACTCCCCGGCAGTGAGCGTTGCAAACGCAAGCAGATTAGCGGAAGAGCCTGAGTTAACGGTAAGAACTCTTTTTGTATTGATGAATTTTGCCAGTTCTTTTTCAAAAGCCTCGTTAAAACGGCCGGTGGTAAACCATCCGTCTAAAGCAGATTCCACTATATTATTTAATTCATCCTGATCAAACACTTTTCCACTAACAGGAACAGCGCTTGACCCCGGAATAAATTTTTTATCAGGAAAAGCATGCTGATAATATTCCTTGATAAGATCAAAGATCTCTGCTTTGATCTCGGCAGGCTGACGTTTTGTATTTATTTCTGCCATTCCTCTTTCATTATTGATTCATAATTGCGGATATCATTCAAACACAACTCCGCCATACTCATTTTTGAATCCAGGTTACCTCTATACCACTCCATAGTCCGCTCAATAGCTTCCCTTGCATTATACACAGGCCACCAGCCCAATTCCTCATTTGCTTTTGAGCTATTGAGTTTTAACAATCCGGCTTCATGTACATTATTCTGAGTTGATTCAGCTTCGTAATTCCCTTTTCCAAAAGATGAAATGGCTGTTTTTACTACTTCTTCTACTGTCATAGTTTCTTCTGCATCCGGTCCAAAATTATAAGCCGTGGAATATTTAACAGGATCTGCTGTCATTTTAGCTCCCAATAAAAGATAACCGGATAAGGGGTCAAGCACATGCTGCCACGGCCGTACGGATCTTGGGTTACGGATTTTCACAGGTTCATTTTTTTGAAGCGCCCTGATAATATCAGGTATGATCCTATCTTTTGCGTAGTCACCACCTCCAATTACATTTCCCGCACGTACAGAAGCGATCGACTTTCCATGCTTATCAAAATCATTTGGGTTAAAAAAAGACAGACGGTATGATTGCGTAACTATTTCGGCACAAGCTTTGCTCGCACTATATGGATCATAGCCGGCTAGCTTATCAGTTTCACTATAGGCATAGTCTTTTTCATTATTTTCATATACCTTGTCCGTTGTAATAATTACGACAGAACATTTTTTTTTCAGCTTAGTAACTGCCTGCAGAAGATTTGCTGTACCTATTGCGTTTACCATAAAGGTGTCCACAGGAAATTCATAGGAATGTCTTACTAAAGGTTGTGCAGCAAGATGGAAAATAAAATCGGGTTGAAAATCCAGTATTTCTTTTTCAAGCTTTGACTGATCACGAATATCAGCAATAACAGAATCGATCTTCAGGTCACTTTGAATGTTTACGTACAAAGAATTTTCTTCCGGCTGCAATGCATATCCTTTCACTTCAGCTTCCAGCTCATTCAGCCATAAAGATAGCCATGAACCTTTAAAGCCGGTATGGCCGGTAACGAATACCTTCTTCTTCCGGTATATGCTACTGAACAAACTATTTATTTCCATGTCTTCCACGATGCCTTATTTTCATTCCACAAGCTATTGAGATGCTCAAAGTCCCTGTACGTGTCCATGCACTGCCAAAAGCCTTTATGCTCAAAGGCACATAGTTGTCCGTCTTTAGCAAGATCCTCAAGCGGTTGCCGTTCCATGATACAATCCTCCGAATCGGATAAATACTTGAAAAACTTTTTATTAAACACAAAATAGCCTCCATTGATCATTCCCCTTTTGTCAAACTGAGGTTTTTCGCTGAAAGTTCTCACAAGATTTTCCTCTGTGATAAGATCTCCAAACCGGGAAGGAGGAACTACGCCTGTTAGTGTCCCTGTTTTTCCATTTGACTTGTGAAATTCTAAAAGGTTCTTGATATTAACATCACAAACACCATCACCATATGTTACCATAAATGTATCCCCATCAATATACCTTTCAATTTTCTTAATCCTCCCTCCTGTCATCGTGTTAGGCCCGGTTTCCGCGAATGTAATTTCCCAATCTACTTCTGAATGATTATTATGAACTACCATTTCATGGTTTTTTAACTTAAGTGTAAAATCATTACTGCGCGCGCTGTAGTTAACAAAATAATCTTTTATAACATTTCCTTTATATCCTAAACAAAGTACAAATTGATTAAAACCATACTGGCTGTAGCTTTTCATGATATGCCAAAGGATCGGCCAGCCCCCTACTTCCACCATGGGTTTAGGCTTGTATTCTGTTTCTTCTTTGAGCCGTGTGCCGAGGCCTCCGCAAAGGATAACTACTTTCATTTTGAATTTATTTGGTTTTTAGTCTGACCTCATTCATTACATTTTCAATTTCACCGGCCTTGTCAATAATTTTTCCTTTATACAAAATAGATTTCCTTATAAACTTAGGCCTTCTCTTACTCTCTTCCAGGACTTTTGCCATGTATTCACCAATGATCGAAATTGCCAATAGTTGAATTCCTCCAAAAAATAAGATTAAAACAATGATCAATGAAACCCCGTGCGGTAATTCAGGATGCATGAGCCTGTAAACAACTTGAAAAACAACCGCGATGAAGGATATGAATGTTAAAAAAACACCTCCATACGTTAATAATTCGAGCGGGATAAAACTGAAAGAGAATATCGCCTTTTTTGCCCACCAGAAATTCCTATGCCAGTTATTGGTTGACTCGCCAAACATGCGCTTAGGGCGTACGTAATCAACACCTGTTTGTTTGAATCCAACCCAGGCACGCAACCCTCTCATGAATTGATCCGTTTCCGGAAGAACGATTATTTCATTGACCACTCTTCTGTCCATCAAAGAAAAATCCCCCGCATTTACAGGCATGGGTATGTAGGATACCTCTCGGAATATTTTATAAAAAAGTTTATAGAAAATGTTTAAGAAAAATGAAGTGTCTCGTTTTATGCGGCTTCCATATACCACATCAAATCCCGCTCTCCATTTTTCATAGAACTGCGGAATCAGTTCGGGTGGATCCTGTAGGTCTCCATCCAATAAAACCACAGCATCACCGGTTGATATCTGCATGCCGCTTAAAAATGAAGATTGGGACTGAAAACTACGGGAGTGCATGATAGCAATTACATTCGTATCCTTTTCACAAATCGACTTTAAAACTTCTTCCGTGTTATCCGGAGAATTATTATTTACAAAAATGATCTCATACCGTACATTTAACTCACGGAATACTTTTACCAGGCGCTCATACATGATTGGTATTGCCTGCTCATCTTTGTAGGTGGCGATAACCGCGGAGATCATAATACCCCGTTGAGCTTCGGGTTTGTCTTGTTTATCCGTCATTTCCATTGGCTGGAGTATTCGCTTAAGGGCTTCAAAAATAGGGATTTCGGAGGATTAAAAAATAATAATTTTCTCTCTGTACATAATCAAATGTATATCTTCGCTTTCTGATCATTTATCATGGATATCCGCAACAACATCCTCGAAACGATAGGCCGCACACCGCTTGTGAGGCTCAACAGGATCACAAAAGACGTGAAGGCTACCGTCCTTGCAAAAGTGGAAACTTTCAATCCCGGAAATTCCATCAAGGATCGCATGGCGGTGAAGATGATCGAAGACGCAGAAAAAAAAGGGTTACTCAAACCGGGATATACGATCATTGAAGGAACATCCGGAAATACGGGTATGGGCCTGGCCATTGCCGCTATTGTAAAAGGATATAAATGTGTTTTCACAACCACCGATAAGCAGTCAAAAGAAAAAGCAGATGCGTTGCGTGCGTTTGGTGCTGAGGTAATTATTTGCCCTACAGATGTTGACCCGGAAGATCCCCGCTCTTATTATTCCGTTTCTTCCAGATTGGTGAAAGAAATTCCTAATTCCTGGAAAGCAAATCAATACGACAACCTTTCCAATTCACAGGCTCATTATGAAACTACGGGGCCGGAAATATGGGGACAAACAGGTGGCAAGGTAGATCACCTCGTAGTGGGCGTAGGGACAGGAGGAACTATTTGCGGAACAGGAAAATTTTTAAAGGAAAAAAATCCAAAGCTGAAAACCTGGGGAATTGATACCTATGGTTCCATTTTCAAAAAATACAAAGAGACCGGTATATTAGATAAGAACGAGATATATCCTTACATCACGGAAGGCATCGGGGAAGATTTTCTGCCCAAAAATGTTGACTTCAGCTTAATTGATCATTTTGAAAAAGTCACAGATAAAGATGCTGCAATGATGACGCGTGAAATTGTGAAGCAGGAAGGGATTTTCGTAGGAAATTCTGCCGGCTCTGCGATGGCTGGCTTGCTGCAGCTGAAAGATAATTTCAAAGCGGGAGAGGTGGTGGTGGTGATATTTCACGATCACGGCACACGGTATCTGGGAAAAATGTTCAACGATGAGTGGATGCGCTCCAAAGGATTTATTGACAAAAAAGGATTAACAGCAAAAGATCTTGTGGCTTCTCAAAAAGGAAAACTTATTTCTCTTAATGTGAATGACAGCATTGAAAATGCGGTTAAGATCATGTCTGAAAATGATTTTTCACAAGTAGCCGTTACAAATGATGGACGTGTTGTTGGCTCTCTAAATGAACAGTATTTATATGCACAGATCGTAAAAAATCCGGATATAAAATCCAAGTCGGTAGAGACCATTATGCAGCCGGCCTTTCCTTATGTGGATATATCAGCTCATATTGACTCACTAGCTTCCATGATCACCATGGATAACAGCGCAGTTTTGGTGCGGGATTTTAAAACAGATGAAACTTTCATTATTACCCGTTCGGATATAATAAAGGCACTTTGTTGATTTTTAACGCGAAATTCCCGTATTTTTTTATTCTTATATTTGCAACCGATCTTTTTCGGGACACACTAAATAATTTGATATCACGTTTACAGTAGATGAAACTATCCAAAGAAGTAAAAACAGGTATTCTTGTAGTTGTTACGATAGCTATATTCGTGTATGGATTTAATTTCCTGAAAGGCAAAGATATTTTTTCAAGCCGTGAGATCTATTACGCAGTTTACCCCCAGATAAGCGGAATTGTTGAATCAAACCCCGTACAGGTTAACGGATTTAAAGTAGGCAGGATCAAAAAAATCGAACTGCTTGACACAACTGGCCGCCTGTTGGTGACAATGGCTATCTCCGATCAAAAACTAAGGGTGACCAAAGGGACTGTGGCCAGAATAGTAAGCTCGGACCTCCTGGGTGCAAAGGCCATTGAGCTTGTTATGGGAAAGGGCAGCGAATTTGCTCAAGATGGGGATACACTCGTATCAGAAATTGATCCATCACTTCAGCAATCTGTGGAAGGAGCTATTAAGCCTCTGAAAGACAAAGCAGAAAAGCTCATAGCCTCTATTGATTCCATTATGATCGTTGTGCAGGCGGTATTCGATAAAAATACCCGTGATAATCTCAGCAAAAGCTTTGATAACATCAAACATGCACTGGAAACCTTTGACCGCACCGCAATGCGCCTGGACACCATGATCGCTTCGGAAAAATACAAACTATCTGTTATTTTCTCAAAAGTAGAATCCATTGCAACTAACCTTGCAAATAACAATGAGCAGATCTCATCAGCAATTAGAAATTTTTCAGCTATCAGTGATACACTTGCGAAGGCGAACCTTGCCAAAACAATTGAAAGTGCAAACTCCGCACTCTCGAGCGTTTCCCTGGTAATGGATAAAATAAACAGAGGCGAGGGTACTGCCGGCATGTTGGTGAACGATGATAAATTGTATAAGAATTTAAATGCCGCATCGGCTTCTATGGATAGTTTACTGAAAGACATTAATGATCATCCGAAGAAATATATTCCTTTCAAAGGAAGATACAGAGAAAAAAAGCCTAAAGGCGGTTAATTTTTATTTCACTTGCAAATCTCAAACATCATATTTCTCCTGCTTCTTCTCGCAGGAGGCGGTTTGTTTTTTTTCAATGCGAAAAAAATCCGCAGAAACATTTTACTAGGAAAAGATCTTGATCGTACGGATCGGCAGCCGGAACGCTGGACAATCATGACGCTTGTTGCACTGGGTCAAAAAAAAATGTTCTCCCGCCCTATTCCTGCGCTGCTTCATCTGTTTGTGTATGTAGGTTTCATCATTATCAATATTGAAGTACTTGAAATGTTCATTGACGGGGCATTCGGAACCCACCGCTTTCTTTCTTTCCTGAATTTCGGAAGTTTTCATTTTTACAATTTCCTTATTGGCTTTTTTGAAGTGCTTGCCTTTTTTGTCACCCTCGGATGTGCAATTTTTCTTGTACGCAGAAATATTCTGCATGTAAAGCGCCTCGCCATGAAAGAACTTAACGGCTGGCCAAAGACAGATGCGAATCTTATTCTTATCTCTGAAATTCTATTAATGAGCGCATTATTCCTGATGAACGCTGCTGACCAGGCTCTTCAGCAAATGGGAAGCGAACATTATTTCGCTTCCGGCAGTTTTCCTGTCAGCCAATATCTTGTACCGATGCTAAGCGGAATGCCTGAACAGTCGTTGATCATGATCGAACGGATCTGCTGGTGGTTTCACATTGTTGGCATTTTAGGATTTCTGAATTACCTGGTAGTTTCAAAACACCTTCACATACTACTTGCTTTTCCGAATGTATTTTATTCCAACCTGAATCCAAAAGGAAAATTTACAAACCTGCAAAGCGTAATGAATGAAGTAAAGGCAATACTGGATCCTACCTTCACCCCATCTCCCGTGGGAGAGGGGGCAGGGGGTGAGGCGCCTATGCGTTTCGGAGCAAAAGATGTTTTTGATTTAACCTGGAAACAATTAATGGATTCCTATTCGTGTACCGAATGCGGGCGTTGCACTGCAGCCTGCCCTGCCAACCAGACAGGAAAGCTTTTATCGCCCCGTAAGATCATGATGGATACACGTGATCGCCTGGAAGAAGTAGGAAAGAACATTGACAAGAACAAAAAATTTACGGATGATGGTAAATCGCTTTTTGGAGATTATATTTCAGCAGAAGAATTATGGGCCTGCACCACCTGCAACGCCTGCGTACAGGAATGTCCCGTAAATATTGATCCTTTATCTATTATCGTGGATATCCGCAGATTTTTGGTAATGGAACAAAGTGCGGCACCACAGTCTTTAAATATGATGAGCACAAACATTGAAAATAACGGAGCCCCCTGGCAATATTCTCCGGCAGATAGGTTTAACTGGGCAAAAGAAAGCTAGCTACACACTAAATATAAATAGGTACTAATTTACTAATCACAGCAAGGAATGTCAGAATTTAAACTTATAGACGCTGAAGAGAACGGAAAAAAAATCTCCCCTATTCTCCCTGAACACGTAAAGAATTTTCTGATCGATATTGACGGCACCGTAGGCGATGATATTCCGAATGAGGAGCCTGAACGAATGGAAAATGCGGCTATTTATCCGGATGCCCTTGCAAAAGTGAACCAGTGGTTTGACGAAGGGCACATTATCACCTTTTTCACATCGCGTACTGAAGCACACCGAGAAGTCACTGAGCGCTGGCTGAAAAAGAACGGGTTCAAATATCACGGCCTGCTGATGGGAAAACCAAGGGGAGGAAACTATCACTGGATAGATAATCACATGGTACGCGCTACCCGGTTCACCGGAAAATTTACAGACCTGATTGATAAACAAACCACTATTCAAGTTTTTGGAAAATGAATAAGAAAGTAGCAGTGGCGGCAGCAGTGGCAGTAAATATCCCTAACCGATATAATATCAGGAACAAATGAGCGAAGGGTTTCTAAGTCTGAATGTATACTTACAGGCCTATAAGCTTGCTATGGAAATATTCCATTTATCAAAACAGTTTCCAAAGGAAGAAATATACTCTCTAACTGATCAGATTCGAAGATCCTCCAGATCGATATGCACTAACCTTGCTGAAGGTTACCGGAAACGAAAATATCCAAAACATTTCTCCAGCAAAATGACTGACGCAGATGGCGAATGCAGCGAAACTATGGTTTGGCTTACATTTGCAAAGGATTGCGGATATATAAATGAAAAAACATGTGTGGAGCTCTTTGTGCAATATGAAACTGTTGGAAAAATGCTAGGGGGTATGGCTGATCACCCGGAGAAATTTACACCAAAACCAAAAGCGAAATAAACTGCCGCTGCTACAGCAGCTGCCACTTTATAATTATGAGCAATACATTAAATGTGCGTACGATGTCCGATTTCGTGGCTTCGGGAGAAACACCTGAAATCCTCTTTTGGGTAGGATGTTCGGGAAGCTTTGATGACCGGGCAAAAAAGATCACTCGCGCTATTGTGAAAATCCTGAACCATGTAGGAATGAAGTTTGCAGTTTTGGGGACAGAAGAATCCTGCTCGGGCGAACCCGCAAAAAGAGCCGGCAATGAATTTCTTTTCCAGATG
>Ga0163144_10029212_pt1 | contig 10595 bp, 6 predicted proteins | sample OliLak19BULKMAT1_FD_123175 | JGI IMG/M metagenome (GOLD analysis project Ga0163144, IMG submission 123175) | Freshwater microbial mat bacterial communities from Lake Vanda, McMurdo Dry Valleys, Antarctica - Oligotrophic Lake LV.19.BULKMAT1 | ecosystem: Environmental > Aquatic > Freshwater > Lake...
AAAATGGACTTGCAGGTGGGGGTTCTGGTGTTGTGGGATTGACAGCTGGCGCCACAGGTTTTGGAGCCTATGGTCTTAACGCAAATGCGAATGGAACAGGTGTTTTTGGAGTTGGAAATAATCTTGGTGGCAATTATTTAACAGTTGGAAGTGGAGGAGCATTAACAGGTCGACTTTATGGCTTATATGCAGCTAGCACTCAAACAGGAGCTACGCAAGCAGCCGCTGTATATGGTTACAACACAGCTATTAACATAGTTACTTGGTTATCCCTATACAATGGAACTTATTACAAGACAGTAGCTTCAGGGGCTGCACTCAACTCTTGCTCTGTTCCTGACGTTGATGGAAATATGGTATGCATGCATGCACCTGAAACTCCTGAGGCTTATTTTCAAGATTATGGTGAAGGAAAATTAGTAAATGGGAAAGTCCATATCAATCTCGATCCAACTTTAGCAATAAATGTAAGAATAAACGAAAAGCATCCACTAAGAGTATTTGTGCAAATAGAAGGTGATTGTAATGGCGTTTATATTACAAATAAAACTGAAACGGGATTTGATGTAATTGAATTAGCAAATGGGACTTCAAATACTTCATTTCAGTGGACTGTAATTTGTAATATGAGAGATGCTATTGGCCCTAATGGACTTGTTTCTAAATTTGAAGATTTAAGATTTGAGCCATCACCTTTTATGGAAGAAATCAAAACAGCTGAAAAACAAAAAAACGTTAGGAAGTAATTATATTTCCATTAAATGACACACTTAAAAAAATATTTTTTTTTAATCTTGCTTTTTTTTGCATTCAACTCCTTTTCCCAAGTAGGAGTTGTAATGAACAACGATGGCTATATTGTAATTACCAACAGCGCTTATTTAGTTATTGGGAATAGCGCTTCAACAGGCATTGTTCAAACAGGAACTGGAGGAAGAATTATTTCAGAGGCAGAAACAAATCGTGTTCGTTGGAACATTAGCAATTCCACAGGCACTTATGTTGTTCCTTTTTATGAAAATGCTGAAGCTGTTGAAATCCCCGTAACTGTTGTTATTAATACTGCCGGAACTGCCGGAGCAACTAATCGCATTGATTTTTCCACCTACGATGGAGGAACGTTTGATAACGCAACGTATATGCCAACAGGAGTTACCAATATGGGAAATGTTACTGTTCCTGCTGCAAACAATTCGGCACAAGTAACTGATCGCTTTTGGATATTGGATGCTAATCATGCTACGAAACCTGCAGTTACTATTAGTTTCACTTACATAGATAACGAAAATGCTGCTCCAAATACTTTAGCAGAGGCAAATTTAAGAGCACAACGTTGGAACCCAAATTCGGTACCTGCTGATTGGGATGGATTTCTTTTTCCTCCTGTTGGAACAGCAAATACTGTTACCAATGTTGTTTCGGGTGTAATTGCTCCTGCCGCAGGTTTTTTCAGAGCTTGGACATTAGTTGATTTTTTAACTCCATTGCCAATTGAATTGATTTCCAATGAAGCAGTATGTTCCGGAAATAATGTTGTTAAAAATTGGACAACCGCATCGGAAACAAATAATAATTTTTTCACAATTCAAAAAAGCATTGATGGAGTAAATTTTATAGATGCTGGTATTGTTGCCGGTGCAGGAACAAGTTCAAGTACTTTAAATTATTCTTTTACTGATTATAATTCGTATGCTGGAATCAGTTATTATCGTTTGACTCAAACGGATTATAATGGTGATACCAAAACATTTAGCATGATTAGTGTTGAAAATTGCAATACTGCCAATACTACTACTATTAACGCATTTAATAATCAAGCAGGAACTATTGAAATAGTAATAGACTCAAACTCTCCTAGTATTTATACTGCAACCTTATTTGATGCGATAGGCAAGAAAATAAACGCAGGAAACTTCACAACTACTAAAGGGATAAACAATTTTCAACTAGACATTTCTAATATCAATTCTGGCATCTATTTTATTTCTATAGATAACGGGAAAGAACGTGTAACAAAAAAGATTCATATTCTTTAAGAATACCCTTAAAACAAAAAAGCTCCCCGAGTTCTCGGGGAGCTTTTTTTAAGCGTTCGCTTTCAACACCATCTTCTTCAAAGCATCTATCCATTTTGGCGAATCGTTTAAACTTTCCACCAAAGTTACCTTTTCTCCTCCATGCTCTTTAAAAATTTCATCGTACTCAATTCCGATTTCGTAAATCGTTTCCAGACAATCGGCTACAAATGCCGGAGAAAAAATCAATAATTTCTTCTTCCCTTCTTTGGCTTTTTGTTCTACTACTCTATCGCTGTATGGTTTTATCCATTTATCATTTAAGCGACTCTGGAAAGTGGTTTCATATTTTCCTTCCGGAATATTTAATTTCTTTACCAACTGACGTGTTGTTTCAAAACAATTGGCTCGGTAACAATACTGATTGTTTTTTGTAATTTTATCACAACAGCTTCCTAACTGACAGCTGTTGCCACCATAATGCTCGGATCCTCTTTTAATATGGCTTTCGGGCAAACCGTGGTAACTAAAAACAACATAATCGTACTCACTTATATCGTATTTTGAAGCTCTATCAACACAAGCATCAATAAAATCTGGATTGTCATAAAATTTCGAAATCACTTCAAATGAAGGAGTCACTTCCCATTTTTGTAAGATGCCAATTGCTTCTTCAACGGATGAGCCCGTGCTGGAAGAAGCATATTGCGGATACAATGGAATCATAATTATTTTATCCACCTTCTCTGCTTTCAACTTATTTAAAGCAGATTCCAAGCTTGGGTTTTGATAACGCATTCCCAACTCAACAACATAGTTTTCTCCTAATTCTTTCTGCAACAAAACTTTCATCTTATTACTATTGATAAGCAAAGGAGAGCCTTCCGGAGTCCAAATTTTTTGGTATAGTTTTGCAGATTTAGAAGAACGAAATGGAACTATGATTCCATTTACCAAAACAAATCGTGCGATAGGATTAATTTCGATTACGCGAGGATCGTTCAAAAATTGTGTTAAATATTTTCTAACGTCCAAAGTAGAAGGACTATCTGGCGTGCCTAGGTTTATTAAGAGTATTCCTGTTTTCATAAAAAAAGATTCAACACAAAATTACGATTTTTTAATAATTCTAAAACGTATTAGCCAAGAGTAAATAATCAACAAGAAAGCTGTATACATTGCTATTCTTCCAATATAATCGCCAAACCTGGTATAAAAAGTAAGTTCATTATTTATATTAATACTTCCAGAAATAGAAGCAGGAATCCAATATTTAGTTGCTTGAGAAATTTCTCCATACGGATTAATAAAACAAGAGATTCCAGTATTTGCAGAACGCACAACCCATCTTCTATTTTCTATCGCTCTAAGTTTAGAAATTTTTAAATGTTGAATATGTCCAGGACTATTCCCCCACCAACCATCATTTGTAATTACCGAAATAACATTGGCTCCGTTTTTAACGTAATCACTAACATATTCACCGTATACACTTTCATAACAGATTACAGGTGCAAACTTACATGGATTATCATTTGAAGTAAAAACTGTTCGCGTGGATTGAAAACCTAAACTTCCAACCGTACCACCCATTTTCATAGCAAACTGCTCGAAGTATTTAAAAATAAATTGCAGCGGCATTTGCTCAACACCAGGAACCAGTTTTGATTTATGGTATTTCTGAATTGTGCTAGAATTATCAATTTGAAAAGCAGTGTTATACGAATCATAATACGCTTCTGCATTGTGAAATTTGCGTGCAGTTTCCGACAGCTCTTCACCTGGTTTAAATGCTTTAGCAGTGGATGCACCGACAATGATCTTGAGTTTAGGGAAATTTGCAAGAAATTTTCTGATGGTAATAATCGAACTCGTTTGTTCCAATTCATCTTCCCAAATATCTTCAACCAATGCTGTTTCGGGTAAAACTACATAGTCGGTTGTTGAATCTGTTTTTTCAGCTGCCAATTGCAGCATCTTCTGCAATTGTTCTTCATATGTTCCAGAAAATTTTTCGTTATAAGGATCAATGTTGGGTTGTACAATAACAATTTTATGTTGTTCAGCCTTACAAGTTGAGTTTGAAAAATAAAGTAGGAATATTGAAAGTGCAATGGGAAAAAGAATAAGCGCTATTGTTGACATAAATTTCTTTTTTGTAAAATTATCCGTCAAGCAAGAAAAAAATATGCAATTAATAATTAGCACCCACAAACTTCCACCAAACACTCCTGTATATTCATACCATTGAACGATACTAGTACAATCTGCAAATGCATTGCCAAGTGTTAACCATGGCCATGAAACTTGATTTCCGTGATAAAGAAATTCAAACCCGATCCAACAAGAAATAAAAATAACGTATCCCCACTTTTCGCCAATCCGTTTCTTTATTTTATGAAAAATTAAAAAAACGGAAGCCATTAAAACAGAACTTAAACCCACAGCAATTACTGCTCCACCCCAAGAAGCATTTTTCAGCCACCAGGTAGTAATAAGGTTCCAAATAAAAAATGAAATAAAAGAAGCAAAATAAACTGTTCGTGCTTTATATTTTTCAGGATTATGAAACACAATATATTCAACTGCCATCAATGGAATAAATGCAATGAATAGTATTGGAAGCCAGCCATGTGGAAACCAAGCAAAGCCTAACATTAGTCCTGTTAGTACTGCTAAGAAATATAAGTGGTGTTTTTTCAAAAAAATATTTAATTCAAAGATACTACTTCAGTCAGAATCTCAAGGTTTTATCCCACTATAATTTTAGCTAAACTTTCGTAGTACGATTAATAAAATCAATGATAAACTAAAGGAATCAAACATTTTGGGTTTCCCCACTTTCCTTTCCACTCTTTTGCAGAAATAACAGCTCCGTCACAAGTCAAGAAATTACCAAATTCATCCTTTTTTATAACTGTCAATTTTCCATTAGCCAATCCATCCATTACTTTTTTTTGAATGTTTGCTTTTGATAAATTTCTGCATTTATCGACCGATGAAACACCAAACTCGTTGTTCCTTAAATCCATTACTGAACTTATCGAATCTGGCAAAGCGACATCTTCCAGCTCCTGTTTTTTAAATTGAAAATAGTTTCCTTTTTCGTGTGCTTTTCCCAGTTTCAAGGCCTGTTTTCTCCCAATTGCAACAGCTACAGAAGCCATCCAATACCCATGCTTAAAGGCATCCAAACTGCCCCCATTATTGTCTGCGCCAATTACACCCGAGCGTTTAACAGAATCAACTACAATTTGAATCTCTCTAGTAACTTTGGCTGCTTTTTTTGCTTTTAGTGGATGGAAAACTACCCAACACTTTTCAGGTCGCGATAGTTTTCTGAAAGAAGCTTGTGAAAATAAATTTGCAGAAAAAAGAAGAAAAAAAATTATATAAAAAAATAATCTCATTATCGAATCAAATACATTTTACCAAATCCTTTTTTGAAATATTGGTCGGCACCACTATCGCGTTTTTCAATTTCATCACCACGCAAAGTTGTTACTACTCTATACAAATAAACGCCATTAGCTAACTGATCACCAAACTCATCTTTCCCGTTCCATGCATAGTCTGTAATGTTTCTACCCACATGCAATGCACCCAATTCATCATTTGTAATTTCACGAATTACTTTTCCGGTGATTGTTAAAATTTGAATTTTAAAATAGGTTGGCACTTCCGAACCTGTCAACGTAAATACAAAGTGAGTAGCTGTAGAAAATGGATTTGGATAATTCATCACTTCGGTGATTGTTGCTTTATTGATTACTTCAAAATGAATTTTATAATCAATTGCGCCTGATTGATTATCCGACTTATCTTTTGCCTGAACAATCAATTGATATTTTCCATCTTCATACAATAAAGGAGTAAAATTTAGTTTACAACTATTGTTCGGTAGCAAGGCCGGAGTGAATGCTAAAACAGAACCGAAAAATATTCGAACAGGAAGAGATGAGGAAGGGTTTTGAATAAACACTTTAAAGTCGTTGGTATCATTCAAGGCTAAAAATTGATTTTCATCTTTGAGTTGAATCAATATATTTGGTTTTGACGAAACGATATCACTGTTTAAAATGTGTATTCCATCAAAAGTCACATCCAACAGTGGATTAATTCTATCTGTAGAAGAATTGAATGGAATGCGAACAATATTGTTAAAATGGTATTGTTCCAATTGTGTTTTTGGAAGATCCAAGGTATCCATCGGAGCAATTGGATTTACTTCAACCCAAAGAGCATTGGCACCAGGGTATCCATTGGTATTAACACTTATCGTATCCATTATCACTTCGCCCGGTGCAAATAAGTTCTTTTTTAATTTAGAAGGTAAAGGATGACTGACATTATTTGCATCTTCAATCCAATAGGTTACTAATAAACTATCAGGAAAAGTATATTCACTAATATTTTGAATTGGTAAATGTACAATTACATTATCCCCTTCTTGTACAGAGTCATTTGCATAATATCCCATAACAGGGTTGACTGCTGCTTCGGGGACGGGTGTATAGATAACTTGCCAACGTTCCATTTGCGGAGGAGTATTTAAAGTATCGTCCTTCATATAAGCAACCAAACGAATATTCGGATAGATAGATGCATTTACATTTGCATACGTACTTAAATTTCCAATATCTAATTCCGTACTAGAATTAAAATCATAAAGAGAATCTTCTGAGCCATCTGCCATAATTCCAATCAACTTCACATATACTGTATCATCCGTTGAAACTCCGTCAATGTGATGTTGTTTCCAAGATAAGGAATCCCAACTTAATGCAGGACCAATGATAGGTGAGGAGATAGAACCTTCATTCCAATTACTAATCAAGGTTTTGTTCATCTGAATAGCAGAATTCAAGGAATCTCCAATCATTTCCGTAGCAGAACCCGGCAACCCTTTTGTACCAAACAAAATATAAGCACGTTGGGAAGGAACCGTTCGAATTTGAGTAGCACCCAATGTTTCAAAAGCTAGGTATAAACTTTCTTCGTAAGAAGGAATGGAATGACCATCTTGTGAATACGCCAAGACATTAAATCCGGGAGGCACATCATTCATAATAAAGTTGGTAATTTTTGCTCTATTAATAGAATCGTTGTCAAAAAAATCAGATGCATTTTCCTCAGCTCCAACAGCATAACCGGTAACACTTCCAAATTGTGAAAGTCCGCCACCAATAGAAATGGACTTCATGCAAATACTAGTGATTGGATCAAATGCGGCTAAAGTAAAACCGGGAATAGCCCAGCTGGAAACATATTCCAAACTTCCGTCTATTCTGTAATTTACATTGAACCATCCAACATATCCAGATAATCCATTGTTACACTCTAAACTTTTTATATCATTCACAAAATCAAACTTGCGCAAAGGGCGATTGAAATTTACATATTGATAGCCATCATTTTTAAATTGAAAAAAATGAGCCTGCTCCCATCCTCGTTTATTCGGAATGTATTGAAAAGAACTTTCTCTCCATTTAAAACCACTTGTTGCACTTGTAGAATCCGGACTCACGCGCCAATAATAAACTGTGGTTGCTGTAAAATTAGTTGGCTTCCATGTAATTACTCCACCAATCGAAGAAATAAGTGGAGAGGTTTGAAGGCTCGGACTATTAAAAGTATCTGTTGTATCTATTTGAAAAATATAGTTTCGTAAAGGAGCAAACATATCGGCCGTAGAGCCTTTTAAAGTTATCGTGTCAGTAGGAATAATTGCAAATTCGTAGGGGTAAACAGGAACAACATCTCCACCAGTAATAATAAAATTAATATCTGTTGTTGCATTGTTCGTTTCACTGAGCTCATCAACGCGATTAAAATAATCCAGCGTAACACGAACTTTATTTAATCCAATATCTTTTGTGTAGTCCCAAGGAATTTTTATGGCAATGGTATCTTTATATTTGGGTGCACGTGAAAAGGATAAATAAGATTGATTACTTCCATCAGGAAATGTTCGGTATGCTTGAGTAAAAACACTATCGCCAGTAGCCCTTCCCAAATTTGTTCTTACTGCATATATGACAATTGAATCGGGAGCAGGATTTGTCAAATCGAAATACACATCACTATTTGTAATTGCATAATCCGGTTTTTGATGTGAATTAATAATAATTGCTGGATCACCATGTAATGTCACTTCGTTACAGGTAGACATCATAATTGGGTCGGACAAAGCACCCGCTTCATTAATGGCAATAACATTTTTAATTGAGCTTCCAACTGATTTTCCATAATTTGAAAGTGCCGTTTGTTTATAAAAATCAGAAGAATACCTGTTTAATGCATATGGCACACCCAGTCCAACGGATGCCAAATAACCTATCATTCCCTTATTTGACTTAATAACATAATCTTCTGATGTGGTAACATCAGTAGAGTGTATATCGCCTGAGTAACAACCATTGGCAAGCATAAAAGGATAATGTCCGGGCAAAGGATTGTACGATTCAATATCATCAATACTTAAATCAAAACCGGTACCTGCAGAATGTCCAAAAAATGTCATTAAAGAAACGCCTCCATCCATAAAAGCCTGCAAAGTATCAGAGGTATTAATACTGATAGGCAATGAACTGGTTTTTAAAAAAGTACTTACCTCTCCACCAAACAATGTATCTTCAATTGTATTTTCATATGCGTTTAAGTATGCTTCAAAACTAGCTTGCTCCACCGAACTTGTTCCACCACCAAAATGCAAAACATGTTTCATCCACTCTGCAGGAGGATTTGCAACTTTATCTTCATACTGAATAACTTTATTTAAGTAATCAACGACATCGGTATTTGTTTTCGCTGCAAGTCTACCTGTAGGAATTCCCGGCACAATAATTCCACCGCTTATTCCGGCTGTCAATAAATTATCACTCGAAGGATTTCCAAAAGACGGAACCAAATCTGGTGCATAATAAGTAGGGTCATTCCTTAACAAAACCATGTGATATGATTTTCCAAGAAGAAATAAATTTTTAGGATTAGAAGGAAGTGCACTCAAAAGATAATCACTAAACCCTCTTATTGAAAGCGGACTTTTTACAATTCCATAAGAAAACTGATCATACAATTGGTCGATATCAGCAATTATCACATCATGAAACCCACCTGCTGGGGAAGCCCTATAAGTTTGATAACTAATTGCTGAAGTCATTAATGATTTATGCGTAACAATAACGAATGCCGAATCCGGAGCAGTGGAAGTATAATCTACAAACTGTGCTGTTGCACTTACAGGCTGAACAGAAGCAATGTTTGAAATAAAGCCATCGGAAGTGATGTAACATTTTTTTTCTCCAGTATTATTTGCAATCAGAACAGTATCTGCAGTTCCATCACTAAAAACTTTAATTCGTTTTGCATTTGTTAAATCGTACAAATGAATTGCTCCGGATGAGTTAAAATTAGTAAACGTAAAAAAGGTTTTTGTTTGCACTGAATTAAAAGGAACATGCAAAGTAAAATTGGAGTTTCCTTCCAGATCTAAAGTATGAGGATATTTTACATTTATGTAAGAAACAACAGTGCGATTGGAAGTGAATGAAGAAGTAACACTGGTAAATTGAAAAGGAGTTGAACCACTTACAAGAGTGGTGGGAGTAACACCATAAGTAAAACGATTGGCTTCGTATCCGGTAAAGGTTGTATCTATCAGCAGTGAACTATTGCAAACAATTTGCAATTGATGATCAAGCAACAATGCGGAATTTTTAGAAGCGCCTAAAACAACAGTTTGTATTCTTGCATTCGGTCCTGTCGTATAAATGTTAGGAGTATTTACTGAATAACTCGCTGTTCCGCCTAAATTTATAACACTACCAAACCACCCTTCAGCTTTTGTATAACGCGAATCGGTTCCTCCAACATTATCTGTTGCACCTTCATAATATTCGCTATGAAATTCAGTAACTGCCTCTTTGAAAAAATAATTATCAGGAGTGTAAGATGTAAAATCGCTTGCTGAGTCGATCAGCATACGGTTATTTGTTGTCAAACCGTTCCATGTCAAAAAATAAACAGCCGTATCATTTATCAAACTATAATAAGGATTGGGAACAAAATTGGAATTCACATACAATGCCGAATCAAGAGCGCCATCGTTTTTCTGAGCATAAAACTCAATGTAATCAGAGCTATTAAAAACATTGTCGCTTTCGCCTTCAACATAAATGTATTGTTGAACACCTTTATTAAAAATCTGAAAATTTTTAGGATTGATGGTGCTAAGTGGAATTCCTGCTGCAGTTAAAGTTGCCGAGTCGATACGAAAAACTCCATTTTGTGCGATTTTTATTTTGTAATAAAACTGAGAGTAATTAATCCATTCGTTGCCATATGTTTGCGCTTTCACTTCAAAAGTGATAAATACAATTAAACATACAACAAGTAAACGTTTAATCATTTTGGCTTTTTATTGATATCTACCTTAATTGAAAATACGTTTGAATACAAGGCAACGGACTTGTCGCCAATATCAGTCAAAGCATAATCGATGTAAACCGATTTGATTTTTACTCCTACTCCAATGTTCGGCTGAATGGTATTTATCTTTTTTCCAAGGGCATCTGTATA
>Ga0163144_10029213_pt1 | contig 10595 bp, 8 predicted proteins | sample OliLak19BULKMAT1_FD_123175 | JGI IMG/M metagenome (GOLD analysis project Ga0163144, IMG submission 123175) | Freshwater microbial mat bacterial communities from Lake Vanda, McMurdo Dry Valleys, Antarctica - Oligotrophic Lake LV.19.BULKMAT1 | ecosystem: Environmental > Aquatic > Freshwater > Lake...
CTGCATCGCGTCCATTGTTTCGCTGCCCAGCTCAAGCTCGATGGCAAGGCGGTCGACGACCCGCTCGCCGGCCATCCGGTCGAAATCCGCGCGCTGTACATCCAGACGCTGCTGATGGCCGTGGCCAACCCGCTGGCCTTCAGCCAGACCGAACAGGACAGCCTGTGGCCCATCGCCCGCGGCTATGCCACTCGCTGTGCCCTGCTGCATGAAGCGCCGCAGGACAATGCCCCGGTCGTGCCAGAGGACGCTGATCGTGGCCCGGGTCCCGGTGCCAGCGGTGAATCCCAATCGCAGTGGCTGGACCTGCGCACCTACGGCAACGACGTTGACACCGCCCTGAACAAGCAGGTCGAGGGTTACGGCGAACTGGTACCCGGACGGTTGCCGGGTTTTCGCATCAGCGTCGACATGCTGATCCGGCTGCAGCGGGCCTTCGGCCTGTCGGCGGCGCGCAGCTTCAAGCGGCTGGAGGCCGGCCACAAGATCGACACGGTGATCGGCCTGAGCGGCGTGCACTATTGCCTGGCAGGACAGCGCGATTTCGATACCTTCATGCGCCAATGTGCGCATAACACCGTGCATGTGGTCGAGGAGCGCGCCGGCTGGACGCAAGTGAACATCGACCACGCCCGTCCGCCGCGTATCGCTGCGACGGTGCTCGACCAGAGCCTGGGCGGCTATCGAATGGCTTGGGACAACGCCGACCAGATTCGCGCCCGGGTCGGAGAACTGGTGGGGCTGGCCTTGTCCGATCTCGATGAGGAAGCCGAGTGGATGATTGGGGTCGTGCGCTGGCTGCGCTATGAGATCACCGGCGGGCTGTCCGCCGGCGTCGAGTTGCTGACCCGACGCAGCAACGCTGTCGGCCTGCGCATTTACAACCGCGACGGCAGTACGCGCCCGCCGATGCGCGCCATCGAGATCTTCGACCTCGACGGTCGCGGCGACCGCAGCTTCATTGTCCAGGGCCAGCCCGATGCCGAAGCCATGCGCATGGATGTGATCCGCGGCATCGATGTGTTTTCCATCGAACCACCGACCAGCGGGGAGGTCATCACTGCCAGCGTCGATGTCCTGATCAATGCCGGTGACTGCACGGCCTTGCGGCCCTTGCGCAGTGACCAAGTCGAACAGCCGCTGGACGAAAAAGCAGCATGAGCGAGGCAACCGCGCAACCACGGCGGCACACGCGGACTGTCGGCATCGGCAAGCTGCAACTCGGTGGCGGCCGGCCGATCGTCGTGCAGTCGATGACCAATACCGATACCGCCGATATCGCCGGCACGGTGAAACAGGTCGCGGAACTGTGGCGTGCCGGTTCCGAAATGGTGCGGGTGACGGTCAACAATCCTGAATCGGCGGCTGCGATCCCACGTATCGTCGAAAAGCTGGCGATGATGGGCATCGAGGTGCCGATCATCGGCGACTTCCACTACAACGGCCACCTGCTGCTGGCCAATGAGCCGGCTTGCGCCGAGGCGCTGGCGAAATACCGCATCAATCCCGGTAATGTCGGCTTCGGCAAGAAGCGCGACAGCCAGTTCGGCGCCATTATCGAGATGGCCATCAAATACGGGAAGCCAGTCCGCATCGGCGTCAACTGGGGCTCCCTGGACCAGTCGCTTGCGGCGCGGCTGATGGACGAAAACCATCTGCGCGCCATTCCCTGGTCGGCCAGTCGCGTGCTGCGCGAAGCGCTGGTGCGTTCGGCGCTGGATTCGGCGGAACGTGCGGTCGAAATCGGCCTGCCGCGTGAAAAAATCATCCTGTCGGCCAAGGTCAGCGGCGTCCAGGAACTGATCGCTGTCTATCGTGACCTCGCCACGCGCAGCGATTTCCCGCTGCACTTGGGCTTGACCGAGGCCGGCATGGGCAGCAAGGGCATGGTGGCATCAAGCGCGGCGTTGGCCGTGCTGCTGCAGGAAGGCATCGGCGACACGATCCGTATTTCGCTGACTCCCGAGCCCGGCGCCTCGCGCACGCAGGAGGTGATCGTCGCCCAGGAACTGCTGCAGACCATGGGCCTGCGCGCGTTCACGCCCCTGGTCACGGCCTGCCCGGGCTGTGGCCGCACCACTTCGGAATTTTTCCAGGAACTGGCACAGACAGTGCAGGAGCACGTCCGCGCAAAAATGCCGGAATGGAAAATCACCCATCCAGGCGCCGAGAATCTTACGCTGGCGGTGATGGGCTGCGTGGTCAACGGCCCCGGCGAATCCCGCCACGCCAACATTGGCATCTCGCTGCCTGGCACGGGCGAAGCGCCGGCGGCACCGGTATTCATTGATGGCGAAAAAGCCCTGACCCTGCGTGGCGACAACATCGCGCAGGAATTCGTTGCCCTGATCGATGACTACGTGGCCCGCCGTTACGCCGCCACGCCGGGGGATGATTGATGGAATTGATGAAGCCGCAGTCGCTGGCGCCCGGCACTCGCATGGAATTCCGCAACGGCGCCGACAAGCCGGTGTTGCTGACCGTGAGCACCGAGCATGGCACCCGGATCGAAGTCGCCCTTTCGCTGGGTGCGTCCATTGCCTTGGTTTCGGGGCGCGAGAACGTGAACGTGGATTTCCAGCCGATGGATTCGTTCGAGGGGCTCAAGCCGGTGCCGTGAGTTGGGGTTGTATGGGTCGCCGGAAAATGTCGTGCGCAAGTTGTCGTGCGCAAGTTGTCGTGCGAATGGTCGTTGTGAGCACGGTCGTTGTGCGAAAAAGCTGTCGGGTCGAGACCCAACCCATGGATGGCCATTTGAAAATGACGGGTTGAATTGGGTTGACCGACTTCGCCGTTGAATGCCAACCCGACATCACCAGCCTGGCTCCGCTATGACAACGGCCACCTTCCGATGGCCGTTGCCTTGAGTCGAGCATGAAACTCCGCCTTACCAGATGCGAACCCGCTGATCGGGCGCAAGGTACAGCTTGTCGTCCGGCTTCACGTCGAAGGCCAAGTACCACTCGCTGAGGTTGCGCAGCGGCCCGTTGATCCGGTACTGCGGCGGTGAGTGCGGCCCGGTCTTGATCTGGTTGATCATGGCCTCGTCGCGGTACTTGGATTTCCAGACTTGGGCCCAGGCCAGGAAGAAGCGCTGGTCGCCGGTCATGCCGTCGATCACCGGTGCTGCCTTGCCGCCGAGGCTGAGCTTGTAAGCCGTATAGGCCATGGAAAGGCCGCCAAGATCACCGATGTTTTCGCCCAGGCCAAGCTGGCCATTCACGCAGTGGCCTGCCAGCGGGCAATAGCTGTTGTACTGCGCCACCAGCGCCTTGGTCCGCGCTTCGAAGCGGGCGCGATCTTCATCCGTCCACCAGTTGCGCTGGATACCGGCGGAATCCGACTTGCTGCCCTGATCGTCGAAACCGTGGCCCATTTCATGGCCGATCACGCCGCCGATGGCGCCGTAGTTCACGGCCGGATCGGCATTCACGTCGAAGAACGGCGGCTGCAGGATGGCGGCTGGGAAAACGACTTCGTTGAACACCGCGTTGTAATAGGCGTTCACGGTTTGCGGGGTCATGAACCACTCGTCGCGATCAGGCTTTGTGCCGAGGCGGCGGTTTTGGTCGTCGTTGTAGAAGCGACGTAGTGTCATGACGTTGGCCATCAGGTCGCCGGGTACGATGGCAACCGCGCTGTAGTCGCGCCACTTGTCGGGATAGCCGATCTTCGGACGGAAGGTTTCCAGCTTGCGGAAAGCCTCGGCCTTGGTGGCCGCGCCCATCCAGTCCAGTTGGGTGATGTTCTGGCGCAATGCAGCGCGCAGGTTCTCCACCAGTACGTCCATGGCCTTCTTGGATTCTGGCTTGAAGTGGCGCGCCACGTAGATCTGGCCCAGGACTTCACCCAGCCCCGAGGTGCCGCCGACGAGCGAGACCGCGCGTTTCCACTGGTCGCGCTGGGCCTTTTGCCCCGACAGCATCGTTCCGGTGAAGGCGAAGCTGGCGTTGTCGATTTCGCTGCTCAGCAGGCCCGCGTGGTTGCGCACGGCGTGGAAGCTCAGGTAGTCACGCCAGACTCCGAGGGGTGTCTTCGACACGATATCCAGAATCGGCGCCACGGCACTCGGCGTGGTGATGTTCACTTCAGCGGGGATCGCCATGCCCTGCGCGCTGAAGTGCGCCGTCCAGTCGTAACCCGGGTAGCGGGCTGCCAGTTCGGCGAACGGCACCAGGTTGTAGGTCTTGTCGCGGTCGCGCAGCAGCGCACGGTCCCAGAGCTGTTTGGCGAGTTCGGTTTCCAGCGCGAAGATAGACGCTGCGCGTGCTTTCGCCTCACCGCCGCCGGCGAAACCGAGCATGCGCTCGATATGCTCAAGGTAGGCGGCACGGATGGCCACGAACCGGGGATCGGGATTCACGTAGTAATCCTTGTCCGGCAGTCCAATGCCACCGACTCCGACGCCGACCAGATAGCGGTCGGGATTCTTGCGATCCAGGCTGACGCCGGCGCCGACCGGAGCATCGGTACCATCCACGTCCGAGGTGCCGAAGGCGATGGTCAGCGCGGCCAGCGAATCGATGCCGGCAATCCTGTCCAGCAGCGGCCGGATCGGCGTGATGCCGGCGGCATCGCGCGCCGAATGGTCCATGAAGCTGGCGTAGTAGTCGCGGACCTTCTGCTCATTGCTGCCGGCTGCGAGACCAGTCCGAGACTGAAGTTCATCAATGATCGCGCGGACCTGCTCCTCGGCCTCGTCGTTGAGCATGTTGAACGAGCCGTAGCGGGTTTCGTAGTCCTTGAGCTGGTAGCCATCGGTCCAGTGGCCGTTCGCGTAACGGTCGAAATCATTGCCCGGCCGGGTCGACGTGTCGCGGTTGCCGAGATCGATACCGAAGCTGCCCAGTCGCGGCGCTTTGGTGGGTGCTGGCGTATCGGCTTTTGAGGCAGGTGAGAGCAGGGCAAGTGCAAGGCCCAAGGCCAGCAGTGACTTGTTCATGGTGTGTGACTCCCGGTTTTTTACGTGGATGAAGGTTAACGCAAGGCGGTGAAATACGCGCGACGGCGGACCGATCGATCTACCCGGTTTTCGCAAGGGCCGGAGCGGCTGCGGAAACGGGAATCCGGATTCAACGCTGCAGCGTTTCCGGATGGATGTCCGGGTCGGTCACTGCGCGACGGGCCAACTGTGACTCCCGCCGTGCGATATAGACATTCGAGACGAAAATGATGCCGGCGCCGATAAAGGTCCAGCGGTCCACGGTTTCATCAAACAGGAAGTAACCGAAGGTGCCGACGATCACCACCTGCAGGAAGCTGATCGGCGTCAGCAGGGAGGCGTCGGCCATCTTGAGCGCCCGCGTCCAGCACATGTGCGCGGTGGTGCCGAACAGGCCGGACAGTATGATCCACAGCCAGGTGATGCCGGTCGGCGTGGTCCAGACGAACAGCGCCGGCAGCAGCGACAGCGGCACCCAGATCATGGTGGTGTAGATCACGATGGCGTCGGCTTTTTCAGTGCGCGACAGGAACTTGATGGTGATCGCGGTGCTGGCACCCAGGACCGCCGCAAACAGCGCGACCAGCGAGCCGAGGCTGAAGCTGGCCGCACCCGGCCGCATCAGCACGATCACGCCGGCAAAGCCGAGCAGCAAGGCTGCCCAGCGCCGCGCGCGCACCACTTCGCCGAGCACCAGCACCGCGCCGATGGTGACGAACAACGGCGTCGAATACGACAGCGCGATGGCCTGCGCCAGCGGCAGATGCACGATGGCCCAGAAGCCGGCCAGCATGCTGGCGATGCCGATCACGCTGCGCATGAAATACAGCGACAGTTTGTCGGTGCGCAGGATCGACCAGCCGTGCCGGTAGAGCAGGGGCAGGGTGAAGATGAAGCCGAAGAAATTGCGGAAGAAGGCGATTTCGAAGGCGTGCAGCTGCTTCGAGGCCAGCCGGATGCAGACCGCCATCAGGCCGAACAGCAGGGTGCTGAACGCCATCAGCAGCACCGCGCGCGGGATGTTGTTGACAGCCACCGGCGCGGCGCCTGAGCTCACCTGTGCTCCCAGTTCGCACCGATCAGGCGCGGCTCGGGTTCCAGCGCGACGGCGAATTTTTCCTGCACCGAATCGGCCACGCGATGGGCCAGCGACAGCAACTGGGCGCCGGTGGCGTTGCCGTGGTTGACCAGCACCAGCGCATGCTGGGCGGCGATACCGGCGTCACCTTCCCGATAGCCTTTCCAGCCGGCGCTCTCGATCAGCCACGCGGCCGAGAGTTTGCGTGTTGTTGCCGAATCGCCAGGATAAACGGGCAGGGCGGGATGAGCGTCTTTCAACGCCAGCGCCAATGCTCCCGGCACGATCGGATTCTTGAAAAAGCTGCCGGCGTTGCCGAGAACCGAGGGATTGGGCAACTTGCGCGTGCGGATGCGGCTGATCGCCTCGGCCACGTGCACGGCGCGCGGGTTGCCCACGCCCATGCCGGCGATTTCTTCGCGCACGCCGGCATAGTCGAGTTGCAGCTCGCGCCGGCGCGGCAGTCGCAGCTCGACGGCGGTGATTACCCAGCGATCGGCCTGCTGCTTGAACCGGCTGTCGCGGTAGGCAAATTCGCAGTCGGCTTTCGACAATCGTTTGATCTGGCCGGTATCGCGCTGGAACGCCTCGACGGTTTCGATGAACTCGCCCACTTCAACGCCATAGGCACCGATGTTCTGGATCGGGCTGGCGCCGACGGTGCCGGGGATCAGCGCCATGTTTTCCAGACCGCAGAGGCCGCGAGCAAGTGTCCAGCCGACCAGATCGTTCCAGTTCACGCCGGCATCGGCGATGACCAGGGCATGTTGACCATCGTCTTCGAGGATGCGGATGCCGGCCATCGTCAAACAGATGATCACGCCGGGGAAATCCGCCGCAAACAGCAGGTTGCTGCCTTCGCCCAGCACCAGCACCGGGCCCTCGCGCAGCATGGCGAAATCGTACAGCTCGGCCAGCGCATCGGCACGGGTGACGTCGGCCATCATCGCCGCACGCGCAGGCACGCGGAACGTGTTGCGGCCCTGCAGGGAGACGTTGTCGGCGAGCTGGTAGCCGCTCACGCCTTGCCCTCGTGACGCTGGCGAAGCGCTTCGACGCATTCGCCGATCAGCTCGGGGCCGCGATAAACCATGCCGGTGTAGAACTGCACCAAGTCCGCGCCGGCAGCGATCTTGCCGACGGCATCGGCGCCGCTGAGGATGCCGCCCACGCCAATCAAGGCGATGCCGGGATCGAGTCGCGCGCGCAAACGGCGCAACACGGCGGTGGATTTCTGGTACAGCGGTGCGCCGGACAACCCGCCGCTTTCACTCGCCAGCGGATGACCTTTGACCTGTGAACGGTCGATGGTGGTATTGCAGGCGATCACACCGTCGATTTTCGCGGCATTGAAAACGCCGGCCACGCCGTCGATTTCATCGTCGGTGAGGTCTGGCGCGATCTTCACCAGCATCGGCGTGCGCCGGCCGTGTTGGCCAGCCAGTTTTTCCTGCGCCTCGCGCAGCGTGCCGACGAAACGGCGCAGCGTTTCCTCTTCCTGCAGGTCGCGCAGGCCGCTGGTATTGGGCGAGGAGATATTCACCGTCACGTAATCAGCCAGCGGGTAGACGCGCTCGAGGCAATGCAGGTAATCGTCGACCGCATTCTCGTTGGCCGTATTCTTGTTCTTGCCGATATTGATGCCAAGCACGCCCTTGCGGCGTGCTTTCCCGACATTGCGCAGCAGTTCGTCGACGCCGAAATTGTTGAAGCCCAGCCGGTTGATCACCGCCTGCTTTTCCGGCAGGCGAAACATCCGTGGCTTCGGGTTTCCGGCCTGCGGGCGCGGCGTCGTCGTTCCTATCTCGACGAAGCCAAAGCCCAGTGCGAGCAGTGCGTCGATATGCTCGCCGTTCTTGTCCAGTCCGGCGGCGCAGCCGACCGGATTGGGAAATTCGATGCCAAACGCTTTCGTGGGCAGCGGTGCCGGACGCTTGGCCAGCAGCGGATTCAGCCCGCTGCGGTAGGCCGCTTCCATCGACTTGAGGCCAAGTCCGTGGGCGCGTTCGGCGTCGAGACGGAACAGGAAGGACCGGGCCAGGGGATACACGTCGTGGTTCGTCTCAGTGGAGCTGGCCAGTAAAACCAAGCCAGCCCAGCAGCACCGCGATGCCGCCAAAAAACAGCACGAACAGCATGATCACGAGCAGGCTGATGATGACCGAAGCCCAGCCCAGCACCAGGCCGGTGATGGCCAGTCCGTCACCTTCGACTGAGTCCGGGGCGCGGCGGATTTCCGCGCGCGCCATGTGCCCGGTGATGATGGCCACGATGCTGCCCAGGAAAGGCAGCAGGGTCCAGCCAAGGATGCCCGAGACAAGACTGACGATGGCCAGCGTGCTGGTCTGCTTGAAGCCTGCGTTCATGTCGGATGCCTTCTTTGTTGAGGGGATGGGGGCTGTGGATCAAAGATCGAACTTGATGCCTTGCGCCAACGGCATCGCATCGGAGTAGTTGATGGTATTGGTCTGCCGGCGCATGTAGACCTTCCAGGCATCGGAGCCGGATTCGCGACCGCCGCCGGTTTCCTTTTCGCCGCCGAACGCGCCGCCGATTTCAGCGCCGGACGTACCAATATTCACGTTGGCGATGCCGCAATCGGAGCCGGCCGCCGACAGGAACTGCTCGGCTGCGCGCAGGTTGTTGGTAAAGATGGATGAGCTCAGGCCCTGCGGCACGGCGTTCTGCAGGTCGATGGCCTGATCCAGCGTCTTGAACGGCATCATGTACAGGATCGGCGCGAAGGTTTCGGTTTGCACCACGTCATCGGAATTCTCGACGCCGGTGATGATCGTCGGCAGGACAAAGTTGCCCTTGCCTTCGATCTCGGCACCACCGGTACGGACATGGCCGCCCGCGGCCTTGGCCTTGTTCACGGCGGAGAGGAACTGCTGCACGGCGGCCTGGCTGTTGAGCGGGCCCATCAGGGTGGTGGCGAGGGTGGGATCGCCGATCTTGGTCTCGACCTGCTTGTAGGCCTTGATCAAGGTGTCGAGCACGCCGTCGAAGATCGACTCGTGCACGAACAGCCGGCGCGTGGTGGTGCAGCGCTGGCCGGCAGTGCCGACAGCGCCGAAGACGATGGCCGGAATCGCCAGCTTCAGGTCGGCGGTCTGGTCGACAATGATCGCGTTGTTGCCGCCGAGTTCGAGCAGGGAGCGGCCGAGGCGCTGGGCCACCCGTTCGCCGACCAGACGGCCCACGTGGGTGGAGCCGGTGAAGCTGATCAGCGGGATGCGCTTGTCATCGACAAACTTCTGCGCCAGTTCGGTGCCGGCGTCGTTGAACAGGTAGAACAGGTCCGGGAAGCCGCCGGCCTGCAGCGCCTCGTTGCAGATCTTCATCGAAGCAAGGGCCGACAGCGGCGTTTTCGGCGAGGGCTTCCAGATGCAGATGTCGCCGCAGATGGCGGCCAGGAAGCTGTTCCAGGCCCAGACGGCGACCGGGAAATTGAAGGCGCTGATGATGCCGACGATGCCCAGCGGCTGGTACTGCTCGTACATGCGGTGGCCGGGGCGCTCGCTGTGCATGGTCAGGCCGTAAAGCTGGCGCGACAGGCCAACGGCGAAATCGCCGATGTCGATCATCTCCTGCACTTCGCCGTCGCCCTCGGGCTTGATCTTGCCCATTTCCAGCGCCACCAGCGAACCCAGCGCGTCCTTGTGCTTGCGCAACGCATCGGCGCAAAGGCGGATGGCTTCGCCGCGTTTGGGCGCCGGCGTCGTCCGCCAGATCTTGAAGCCGGCCTGGGCGCGCTCAAGGATGGTGTCGTAGTCGGCTTCGGACGAGGCCTGTACCCGGCCGAGGACTTCGCCTGTACTCGGGTTGATGGGCTCGATCACGCCGGCATCAGAGGTTTTCGACCATTCGCCGCGGCCGAGATACGTGCCGGATTCGTTGTCGGTGAGGCCGAGGGCGGCGAGGACGGGGTGGGTCATTGAAAGCTCCGGGAACAGGAAATTGGCGGGAAGTGGTGGCTGGCGTCGGCTTGGAAACTCAGCGCCGGATCGCTGGATGAAGGCTGTGGCATGGCTCGCAGGCTGGAGGTCCGGTGCTGGCGGCGGGCGCCCGCGTCGGACTTGCAAGAATGAATCCGGCTCCAATGAATCCGGCTCCAATGAATCCGGCTCCAATGAATCCGGCTCGAACAAATCTCGCACGAATGAAAAAAGTGGCGTCCCCGATACGATTCGAACGTACGACCTTCCCCTTAGGAGGGGGACGCTCTATCCAGCTGAGCTACGGGGACTTGGGCGGTGATTATCGCAAGAAACCGGATTTTTGGCTTCGGCTTCCCGATCTGGTCGGGATATTGCGGAGGTCTTGATGGAATCCCGGGCATTGATCCGGGCACATTCGGCCGCGGGTCGACGCCGCATCACCCAATACCGCACACCCAACAACAGGAGCGTCGGGCCAAGGCCCGACCTTCGGCTGGTGTGGGCATGGATAGGTGCTTTCCGCTGTGCCGAAGCGGCACCCCAGCGCAACCAACCCGCCTCGCGGCGGGTTGGTTGGTTTGCGACGGTGTGAAAACCTAGGCTCAGCGGGTCGGGCAGCCGGACAGCGCCAGGA
>Ga0163144_10029214_pt1 | contig 10595 bp, 6 predicted proteins | sample OliLak19BULKMAT1_FD_123175 | JGI IMG/M metagenome (GOLD analysis project Ga0163144, IMG submission 123175) | Freshwater microbial mat bacterial communities from Lake Vanda, McMurdo Dry Valleys, Antarctica - Oligotrophic Lake LV.19.BULKMAT1 | ecosystem: Environmental > Aquatic > Freshwater > Lake...
CCCATGAGAAAAATGCCTCACCCAGAATTGACTGTAAACCGATCTACCGCGCCCGCTGCTTGGTGGAAAGCGCTGCTGCTTGCGATCTTTGTATGCAGTATTAATCTTGCCTTATGGGCTTGGACGCATCAGCCAAGCGCGCTGCCCAGCATGACCTCTGAAAAACTATCTGGCATGGCGTATGCGCCATTTCGAAGGGATCAAAGCCCGTTGACCGGGCAGTTTCCAAGCCTTGCTGAAATCAGAGAAGATCTGGCACTGCTTGCGCCATTGACCCGAAGCGTTCGCACCTATTCCAGCGCAGACATACCAGAAGTGCCGGCAATCGCAGCGGAATTTGGCTTAAAAGTGAATGTGGGCGCATGGATTGACAAGCGCCCAGATAACAATCGGCGCGAACTTGAAGCGCTAGTTGATGCTGCTGCAAAAATGCCAAATATCCACCAGGCCATCGTCGGCAATGAGGTGATTTTGCGCGGCGATTTAAGCATGGCAGAGCTGGCAGTCTACCTAGATGAGGCGCGCGCACGGCTCGATATTCCGGTATCGACCGCAGAAAACTGGGATTTTTGGCTAGCGCACCCCGAATATGGCGCGCATGTGGACTACATTGCCGTACATTTACTGCCTTATTGGGAAGGCGTAAATCGTGATTTTGCCGTGCAGCGCGCGCTGGATCGATTGACGGCGGTGCGCGCGGCGTTTCCGAAGCACGAGATCGTCGTGGGCGAAGTCGGCTGGCCTAGCGCGGGCGAGCGCTTTCAAGATGCACTGCCCGGCATTGATACCCAAGCGCGCTTCGTGCGCGAATTTGCCAATGCGGCGAACGCACTGGGCATTGAGTTCTATTTGATGGAGGCGATCGATCAGCCCTGGAAAACCGGGGAAGGCCGAGTCGGTGCGTATTGGGGCATGTTTGATTCCAATCGCCAGCTGAAATGGGCACTCAGCGGGCCGGTGCAGAGCGATCAAAACTGGCAAATAAAAGCGCTAATCGCCGCGCTGATAGCCTTTATTCCCATCGTCCTGTTTGCGCGCGTTTTCGGGCGGTTTAAGCTGTGGGGCCGGCTATTTTTTGCCAGCTTGCTGCAAGCGGGCTGCTCGCTCGGGGTTTGGCTGGTCGGCGTGCCTGCGCAGTTTTACTTAGGCTGGCTGGACTGGAGCATGTTTTTAGTATTGCTACCGGCGCAGCTGGCGATTATTGCCACCATCTGGTTTGCTGGTTTTGAGTTCACCGAAGCGGTGGCGCAAAAATATTGGATTCGCCGATTTGAGCTAAAGCCGCTCGCAGCGGGTGATCGGCAGCCAAAGGTGTCGATCCACCTGCCCTGCCACAATGAGCCGCCCGATATGGTGATTTTGACGCTCAATTCCCTAGCGGCGCTGGATTATCAAAACTTCGAAGTGCTGGTGCTGGATAACAACACCGAAAAAGATGAAATTTGGCAGCCGGTGCAGGCGCATTGCGAAAAGCTTGGCCCGCGTTTTCGATTTTTCCATCTACGTCCGTGGCCGGGCTATAAAGCCGGCGCGCTGAACTTTGCGCTGGAAAATACCTGCGAAGATGCCGAAATTATTGCGGTAGTCGACAGCGACTACGCAGTGCGTGCCGATTGGCTTATCGCGCTGGTCAGCTATTTTGCCGATCCAAAAGTGGCTATCGTGCAGTGCCCGCAGGCGCACCGGGATTTCGCAAACAATGCGTTTCGACGCATGTGCAACTTTGAATACGACGGCTTTTTCCGCATCGGTATGCACCACCGCAACGAGCGCAATGCGCTGATCCAGCACGGCACCATGACGATGGTGCGCGCTAGTGCGCTCCGCGAAGTAGGCGGCTGGGCGCAGTGGTGCATTTGTGAGGATGCTGAGCTCGGTTTAAAGCTGATGGCGAAAGGTTTTTCCGCCAACTATGTGGATGTCGTGATGGGCCAGGGGCTAACGCCCGCCGATTTTACCGCCTATAAAAGCCAGCGCTTTCGCTGGGCTTTTGGTGCCATGCAGATATTAAAAGCGCACGGCAAAAGCCTTCTGGGCTTAGGGCAAACAGGCGGCGCTTTGTTAAGCACCGGGCAGCGCTATCATTTTCTAACCGGCTGGTTTGGCTGGTTTGCCGACGCGCTGCATCTGGTGTTTACGTTCATGGCGCTGGCCTGGAGCTTCGGTATGCTGCTTAATCGTGAGCTATTCGCGATGCCACTTACGCTATTTTTGCTGCCGGTGCTGGGCTTTTGCGTACTCAAAGCCGTGTTTGGCATCACGCTATATCGCGCCCGAGTCGATTGCAGCTGGCGTGATTGCTTGAGCGCATCGCTTGCGTCCATGGCGCTTAGCCACGCCATTGCGCGCGGCATATTAAAAGGCTTAACGAGCAACTCGCATCCGTTTGAGCGCACCGCGAAAAGCCGTCGCCTTCGCCGCAAACCCAACCCGTTTACCGCCGTGCAAGAAGAAACCGCACTGCTAGCCTGGCTGATCGCCGCGTTCGTGTGGATTTGCCTGCAGCTTGACCCGAGTGCACCTGAAGTGCAGCTCTGGCTAGCGATCTTGACCGCACAGGCGCTGCCTTATGCCAGTGCCGTAATTACCGCTTGGATCGCAGCGCGCTCGGGTGAGCGAATCATGGTAGAGCGAATCGCGGGTGCATGTGAAGCGCAACCCCAAGTCCAGTAGCTAATAATGGTTAGCTAGCACCTGTTAGCTAATAATTATTAGCTAACAGATAATCGCTAAAAACAGATGGCTCCGCTCAGCGCTGCCAAAGACCTTAAACCTCTGCGTCAAATAAATCCGGCGTGCTCGGCATGCGTGCCGGTGGCCGAAAGCCCAAATAAAGATAGGCTTTTTTGGTTGCCATGCGCCCACGCGCAGTGCGAGACAAATAGCCCTGCTGAATCAAATAGGGCTCCAGCACATCTTCAATAGTTCCGCGCTCTTCGGACAGCGCCGCCGCTAAGCTATCCACGCCGACCGGGCCGCCGTCGAAGCTTTCGATTATAATTCTGAGCAGCCGGTAGTCCAGCTTATCGAAGCCTTCGGCGTCAATTTCCAGCATCGCCATGGCCGCATCGGCGACGGCTTTAGTAATCAGCCCGTTCGCTTTCACCTGCGCAAAATCGCGAGCGCGCCGCAATAGTCGATTCGCGATACGCGGCGTGCCGCGCGCGCGCCTAGCAATTTCTGCGGCACCGCCCAGCTCGCATTCGATGTTCAAAATCCGCGCCGAGCGCGTCACGATTCGAGTTAGCTCTTCGACCGAATAGAACTCCAGCCGCTGCACAATGCCAAAGCGATCCCGCAGCGGACTCGTCAACAGCCCCGCGCGGGTTGTGGCCCCAATCAGCGTAAAGGGCGGCAAATCAATCTTAATTGAGCGCGCCGAAGGGCCCTCGCCAATCATAATATCGAGCTGGAAATCCTCCATCGCCGGATACAAAATTTCCTCAACTACCGGGCTAAGCCGATGAATTTCATCGATAAACAGCACATCTTTCGGCTGTAAATTAGTCAGCAGCGCGGCTAAATCCCCGGCGCGCTCCAAAACCGGGCCCGAGCTTTGCCGCATATTCACGCCGAGCTCGTTGGCAATCACGTGGCTCAAGGTCGTCTTCCCCAATCCTGGAGGCCCGAAAATGAGCACGTGATCCATATGTTCGGATCGGCGCTTGGCCGCTTCGATGTAAATGCTCAGCTGATCGCGCACCGGCTTTTGGCCCAGATATTCATCCATGCGCTTGGGGCGAATGCTGGCGTCAAGCAGTGCATCTTCACCCCTAGAATTGGGGGAAACTGCGCGCGCGCTACTTTGCTCGCTCATGATTTATCCAAAAGCAGCTGGGTCAGGCGCATGTAGGTCTCGTATTGTTTTTGCAGCGTTTGATGATGCGCTTTGTAGCCTGGCTGCGCACGCGCCACGTGTGCCCAAAAGCGCGGACTGTGATTGCGCTCAAGCGTGTGCGCTAGCTCGTGGCAGACTACATATTGAATGCACTCGGTGCTAGCGAACACCAGCGCAGAATTTAGGCTCATGCGATTGTCGTGGGCCAAACTGCCCCAGCGGCTGCGCATAGCGCTGATGCGCAGCGTGTGCATCCTTGTGCCAAATAGTTCGCTAACGCGTTTGATTTCCTGCATCGCAGTGCGGGAAAGCTGCTCTATCGCGTAGTTTGCTACCAGCCGCCGCACCTGCCCTGCGCTTGACTTGTTAGGGTCAAGGCCAACGCGCAGCACGTCGCCCTCGGGTTTAATCAAAACACCATTGGGGTCATAGTTGAGCTGGCGCTTCGCTCCAAACAGGAAAATGCAGTCAGAATCTTGCAGCTCAACGCGAAAATCAGCGTCAGCTGCGCTGATTTTCGCGGTGCTTGCGCTCAGGCTGCGCCGCATCCAAGCGATTTGCGATTCTGCAAACTGCCCAGCGTCAACCGCGCTTACGCCGTGCGGTACCGAAAGCTCAACGAATAGGTCACGAACACGCAGGCTCATTCGCGATCCGCGCGCTTGCTTCAGCAATATCGAAGCGCCGATAACCTTTTCAATAGGTGCCACCGCAATGCAAAGCGCTTGGTAGCGCCTATCGTGCTCACGTTGTGAAATTAGCATCTAAGCTTCGAAGCTTTGCTATTGCAGCTTAAAAACATCGTGCAGCGCATGCATCAAGCGGCGCACCTCTAAAGTCATCAGGGTAAACCTTGTATCCAGCTCGGTCAGCGCGTCCATTTCGCCCTCGGTTTCTTTGATGGCATCTTGAATTACGTCAAGAAATTTAAGCTTGCGAATTTTAAACTTATCGTCCAGCACAAAGCTCAGTCGATTATCAAAAATCAGCGCCAACTGGCTGACTTTCTTACCCGTTTTGACATGTTCGCGTATTTCATCCAGCGTTAAATCATGCCGCTTAGCCTTGACCGCGCACGCGGTGTCGACCGGGTCAACCAGCGTACACTCATCGCCTAACATGAAAGGTTCCGGGCACTGTCCTTCGGCAATCCATGCGGTCATCAGCGCGGCTGGACTTTCTTCGGTTTGGATCGGCTCGGCGATAAACGTGCCGAAAGCCTCTCGAAGTGCGCTTATCATGCGCTCAGCGGCTTTATCACTGGTGGAATCCACTACCAGCAGCTTTTCAGCGCGGTCAATGTACGCGCCCATTCGGCCGCCTTTTTCAAAAGCGCGCGGCAGCAAATCGAGCAGCACGTCATCTTTAATCTGCTCACGCTGGCGCTTGCCCGGATTTTTACCGGTGCGTTCTTTAACGAGCTTAAATTTCACGTCGCAGGCTTCTTTAACCACCGAACCGGGCAGCACTTTTTCCCGGCCACCCAGCTCAAACCAGGCGAAATCAGCGTTTTCGTGGATTAAAACGTCATTATCCCTTCCATAAGGCGAGATAAATCCATAGCGCGATGGCTCAACTGGGCCCAGCGGCTTGAGCCTCGCTTGCTCCAATTTTTCAAAAAACTGCGCGCTTTCATAGCTAAACGCGGGCGGCAAACGGTAGGTAGACAGCGATTTAAACCACATGGGGCAGGCTCCAGAAAGCAAAGTGCGATGCTGCCCGTTTCCGGCTGTAGCGCGGATGAAATGCGCGGACGTGGCGGGTTGATTTTCTTAAACAAAATTTAGTCGTCGTCCTACTTTATGCAAAAGTGCGCGTTAATAGGAAACAGAAATTTCTGAGAGCGCGATTCAAAACAATGGTATTCACCAACCAATGGTATTCATCAACACTGTAGGGCCGCATTGCATGCGCCCAGGTCGAGTTATTGCATGAATCTATACTGTTGCCGTCAAAGCGGGCGTGGGTGATGATTTTTGGATTTGAGGCGCTCGCGACTTTTCGCCACTATTAAAGGTTTTGGGCGCATGCAATGCGCGACTACATGGACGTAAGTTTGGTGTTATTCGGGCGCGAGCAGTCTCTAACGTTTGAATCGCATCATCACACCCAACTAAACCCCCGCCAGCATCACGCTTGGCAATCGCTTCAAATCAGCCAAACGCACCTTCAACGCCTGCGCGCCGGGTTCTGAGAGTGGATAGGCAAAACCGATGGATTTTTGCACAGCGTCCAGCAGTTCGCAGGCAATTAAACCGCTGCCAGGATCAATTAGCGCGCGAAAATGACTGGCTTGCGGTGGGTTTTCACCGCTAGTCTGTATAAGCTCGATCCAATAATCGAGCCCGGAAACCTCGCTGTGCCAACCTTGCTTTGCCGCTGGCATCAGTTCAATTTCCAGCGCGTGCGCTTGCAGCAGTGCGATCATTTGGCGCTGTTTGAGCATGGCTTCGAGTTGCAGCGCGCGATCTTCAGGCGCCAGCTCTGGGTCAAGGCCAATAAGCTGCAGCACCGCTGCACCATTTCGATATATTACAGCTGTGCTTATTTCGGGCTGATCCAGCTTCGCAGACTGCTCGCTGGAAACCAATAAAACCGCTTGTTCAATGACCTGCCAAACATCCTGCATACCGACGTGGCTGTACTGCATTGACATCATTGCGGCGAGATCGTTTAGCGTCATAAGCCTTGCATGTTCCCCAGGCTGTCCAAGCGCTTCTACCAGCATCAGCGCGGTTCTAGCATCGGTTAATCCGGTTTCCAGCAGATTTGCTTCCAGCACCTGACTCGCTTCAGCAATCGCATTTGCCTCACCCATCAAAAGTAGTGGAATAAAAACCATAGGCCCGCCGAGTAGCGATTCATCAACATTCAGCACCGGGCTTGGCGCATTTCCGCGCAAAGCTTGCAGCGTCATGACCTGCGGGGTATCGAGTGGATCACGTAGGCCGGCGCGGTATAGATCATCCAGCGCTTTAAAAATCGGCAATCCTGGGCGCAGCAGCTGTGCGCTATCGTAGCTGGCAGCCATCCAGACTAAGCCTAGACCATCGAGTGATTTAAGCTGTTTACCGAGCTCAAAGGAAAGCTGATTGGCCAGCGGCTGCGCCGCTTCACGCTGAAAATAGATTTTAGGCAGCGTGGCTTCTTTAAATTCAACGGCCAAAATGACCGGAAGGCTGCTCAGCATAAAAGGCCTCGATTGGTAAATGCAGAATACGGCACTTCAGGGCTAGACTGCATCTTTGTACTCCGGTTTTTGATCGCGCGCCAGCAGGCTTTTTAAGCCGGCCGCCGGGGTAATGCTTTCATGCAGCACCGCACGCACGCGTTCGCTAATGGGCAGTTCAATGCCCAGCTGCTCGGCCAAGCGCATCACTTCATCAGCGGTTTGCACGCTTTCAACCACTTGACCAATCTCGGCTATTGCCTCCTTTAGCGCTTTGCCCTGCCCTAACGCCAGCCCAAGGCGGCGATTTCGGGATAGATCGCCGGTACATGTCAGCACTAAATCACCCAATCCGGCTAGCCCCATGATGGTTTCGGCCTTGCCGCCCAGCTTGGCGTTTAACCGCAGCATTTCGTTCAAGCCTCGGGTAATCAATCCCGCGCGCGCGTTCAAGCCCAGCTGCATACCATCACAAATGCCAGTCGCTACTGCCAGCACGTTTTTCATTGCTCCGCCTAATTCGGCGCCGCGAATATCATCGCCCGTGTAGGCGCGCATGCTGGATCCGTGCAAGGCAGCGGCCACGCGGGTCGCAAAAGCCGGATCGTCGGAATGCACCGTGAGCGCACACGGCAAGCCCATGGCTACTTCCTTTGCGAATGACGGCCCTGTTACCACCGCATTGGGCGCATCGCCGAGCATTTCCTCAGCTACTTGATGCAAAAAACGCCCGGAGCCTAGCTCAAAACCTTTCGTTGCCCAGGCGACGCCCGAGCCGGGAATTCGGGCCTTTGCCACCTGCTGCAAAACTTCGCCAAAGGCATGGCTGGGCACCACGATCAGGTGCCAATCCGCATACGCAGCGGCCATTGCCAGTAAAGGCTGATAGCGCAATGCTTCCGGCAACTGCACGCCGGGCAAAAAGCGCTGATTGCAGCGCCGCTCCGCCATAGCCGCTAGATCAGCGGCGTTGCGGCCCCACAGGGTAACATGATGACCGCCACGCGCTAAGTGCGCCGCTAGCGCGGTGCCCCAGGAACCTGCGCCGTAGACGGCAATCGTTTCCGGTATAAAAGGTGAGTCAGTTTGCGAGTTTGGCATCGGCTCGGCCTCAAAAGTGTCGCCGATTGTGGCTTAAGCGCCGTCGTTCGTCACTTAGGAACCGCTAAAACGGCGAAAATAGATTTCATTTTGGAATGCTTTTTTTATAGCCGAGGCTCATTTTTACAGTGTATTTACGCTATCTATTTACGATATGAGACATCACTGTGCTGAAAAACGTCAGCGCAATCCACATCCCATTCAAGTTTGCTAACCTGCGCGGCATCTTTAGCGTCAAGCGATCAAACTAAATGAAAACCCGATTTGCCCCAAGCCCAACCGGCTATTTACACGTTGGCGGCGCGCGCACCGCGCTGTTTAGCTATTTGGAAGCCAAAAAACGCGGCGGCAGCTTTATTTTGCGGGTCGAGGACACTGATTTGCTGCGCTCAACGCCGGCAGCGGTGCAGGCGATTTTGGATGGCATGGCGTGGCTGGGCTTGCAGGCCGATGAGGGCCCGTTCTACCAAACCCAGCGTTTTGCACGCTATTTGGAGGTGGCTGAGCACCTGATCAGCATTGGCGCAGCCTATCGCTGCTATTGCAGCAAGTTAGAGCTTGAACAAATGCGTGCAAATCAAGAGGCGAACGGCGAAAAGCCGCGCTACAACGGCTATTGGCGTGATCGCAGCGACGCCCCGCCAGTTGGCGAGATCGGCGTGATTCGCTTTAAAAACCCGGCGACCGGCGCGGTGGTCGTACATGATCGCGTGCGCGGGCAAGTGCTGATTCAAAACGAAGAGCTAGACGATTTAGTGATCTGGCGCAGCGATCAAGCGCCCACCTACAACTTTGCGGTGGTGGTGGACGATCATGATATGGGCGTTACCGACGTCATTCGCGGCGACGATCATTTGAACAACACGCCCCGGCAAATCAACATCTATCAGTCATTAGGCTGGGATGTGCCTAGCTTTGCGCATTTGCTCATGATTTTAGGCCCTGATGGTGCCAAGTTAAGCAAACGCCACGGTGCAGTGAGCGTTTTGCAATATCGAGATGACGGCTATTTACCGCACGCGCTATTGAACTATCTGGCGCGGCTGGGCTGGAGCCACGGCGATCAAGAAATTTTCAGCAAAGCCGAGCTGATTTCGCTGTTTAGCGCTGATGACGTCAACCATTCGGCGAGCCGTTTTGATGTCGAAAAGCTCAAGTGGCTCAATCAGCACTACATCAAAACGCTGCCGCCGAGCGAGCTCGCTCCTGAGCTGAACTGGCACTTAGAAAAACGTGGATTAGCGCAGGCAACCGAAAAATCGGTAGACATTATTATTGCGCTGCGGGAGCGCGCCGCTACGCTGTTGGAGATGGCCGAGAAAGCCGCCGTTTGGTTTCAATCGGTCGAACGCTATGATGAAACTCAGTATGCCAAGCAGGTCAACGCCCTTTCATGCGCTGCGCTGAGCCTGCTGCGCAGCAAGCTCGCTGCGCTTCCAGAATGGCGCGTGCAGGCAATTTTAAGCGCCATTGAACAAACGCTGGACGAGCAAGCGATTGGTATGGGCAAATTGGGGCCGGTGGTTCGCTTGGCGATTACCGGCAGCACCATTTCCCCGGCATTGGAGCACACGATTTATCTGTGCGGCAGTGCAGAGGCGCTAGCGCGCATCGACGCCCTGCTTGCGCGCGGAACACCATAATATGAGCGCAACTAATATGAGTGCAAACGCCGATTTTGACGCCAATCGCGTGCGATTTGCGCTGCACGGCGGCGCGGGGGTTATTGATCGCGCTAGCTTAAGCGTAGAAAAAGAAGCGCAGTTTCGCGAAGCGCTAGCACGCATAACAAAGGCATCAGTGGCCTTGCTAAACAATGGCAAAAGCGCGCTTGACGTGGTCGAATTTGCAATTCGCGAGTTGGAAGATTTCCCGCTATTTAACGCCGGGCATGGCGCGGTGATTAACGCGAACGGCGAGGTTGAGCTGGATGCCTCGATGATGGATGGCCGAACCCGTGCCTGCGGCGCAATTGCGGCGGGCAGAACCTGCAAGCACCCGATCAGCGTTGCACGCGCGGTGATGGAGCGCACCGAACACGTATTATTGGTTGGCGATGGCGTCGATCAGTTCGTACAGTCCATTGGCGCCGAGTCCGCTGAGCTTGGCTACTTCTTAACCGCTGAGCGCATCGAACAGCAAAAGCAGGCGGCGGCGCTAGGCGTGGTGACACTAGATCACAGCGCGGTATACAGCAGCGATCCGCCAAAAGACCAACCTAGCCCATTCGATAAAAAAGGCACGGTCGGCGCGGTAGCGCAGGATGGTTTTGGCGATTTAGCAGCGGGCACGTCCACCGGCGGCATGACCAATAAAATGCCGGGCCGCTGTGGTGACACCGCCATCATAGGCGCCGGTACTTGGGCCGATAATCAAACGCTAGCGGCATCAGCTACCGGGCACGGCGAGTATTTCATCCGCAACGTGGTGTGCTTTGACCTGCACGCGCAGATGATGTACGGCAATTTGAACCTGCAGGACGCGGCA
>Ga0163144_10029215_pt1 | contig 10594 bp, 4 predicted proteins | sample OliLak19BULKMAT1_FD_123175 | JGI IMG/M metagenome (GOLD analysis project Ga0163144, IMG submission 123175) | Freshwater microbial mat bacterial communities from Lake Vanda, McMurdo Dry Valleys, Antarctica - Oligotrophic Lake LV.19.BULKMAT1 | ecosystem: Environmental > Aquatic > Freshwater > Lake...
CGCAAGTTGGCGGGCCTTGGACTCGCGCTGCTGATTCAGAATGAACTGCCGCTCTGGGGTGATGCGACCGCGTGGGCGGTTGACGAGGCCGCCGACATCGCAGGCACGAAGGGTCCATGCGATAGCCCTCGCGCGCGCGGCTTCGTGTGCGCCTGGCTCGGGCTGATCGTCAGCACTTTCATCTTCGGCATCGGCGGACGATGCATCTTCATCTTCAGTGGCGGCTGCTTCCGCATCATCGGTATCGTCCGATGATTCGTCGGCTTCCGCAGATTCATCTTCGTCGCCTTCTTCTTCACCATCGTCCTTGCTGGTGTCCTTGAGTTTCTCCAGCAGGTCTTTGATCTGGGCATCGCTCATCGCTTCGAGGCGCGACAGCGGCAATGCCGGCTCATTGCCGACGGCGAGGAAGACGATTGGATCATCGACGGGCGCGGTGCATAGTTCGTAGTCGAGCAGACCTTCATAAAGGATGCCGATGTATTCCGAGGAGAGGTCAGAGAAATCCACGGGCATCATCGTGGTGGTGGTGGTTCGGCCCTGCCGCACGTGGATGCGGGTCTGCGTCATGAGTTCCAACATGCGATGCACGATCGAGTCGGTGATCGGCTCGCGCTGGCTGTCGAAGCAGGCAGTCTCGAAGACGTGGATCGCACGGCTGGATGCTTCAGGTGAATCTACCTGGCCCGGCGCGAACAAGTCGCCGCCGTACTGGGGGACGATGAGCGATTCGTGGTGTGAGCCTTCGTAGATCAGGCAGAACAAGGCGAGAATGCGCGGCCACGCGCCGTGTTTGTATTCGAGGCGACCACGACCACGGGCGGCCTGCTGTCGCAGCTGCTCGAAGAGACCTTGCAGGCCGTAGGACTGGTGGTAAATCTGATCAGCACGGGGCAGCAGTTCACGGCTCTCAGCGAAGAGCACGACGACCATGCGCATGACGACACGCACGGCTGCGTGATAGATAGCTGCGCCTTCGGCTTCCAGTCCGGCGGTCTTTAAGGCTTCGCCATGAGCACGGACCAGCAGCTCGACTGCTTCGCGCACACGTTCACCGAGCATGGCGGAAAGCTCGGACTGACCGCGCCGGCTGGCGAGGATTCGCTGAATGAGCGGACCGGCATCGCCTTCTTTCGCGGGGTCGAACTGCGCGGGGTGCAGCAGGCGGCGGAATGCTTCGAGGTGTGGACCGGGGTGGCCCTCCTCGAACCAGAGGTCAATGTCCCACTCACAAGCGGCGTCGTAATCCAGGCCGGCGAATATGAGCCGCCATTGACGGCCATTGGTGACCAAAGCAAGTTGCAACTGCGACGCTCGAAGCCACTGAACGCAGTCGCTGACGATCTTGCGGCCGCGACCCAAGCCGATGCGGGTGGCCGGGGTGATGAACAGCGGAAGCGTACCGCCGTGGGTGCCGGTCCAGATGTGGCTGGGCTTGAGGGTGTCGCCGTTGATGAGCGTGCGGCTGTACTCAGCGGGCAGCGACTGGCGCTTCCATTTGCCCAGCGTCGGCTCACCGAAAGCCGTGATGTGGTCGAGCACCCAAGCGACGAAGTTGCTGGCGTTGATGGTGCCCGCGTCGAGGCGGGTCATCTCACGCCGCAGTTGATCGACACGAAAGCTGAATAGACGCTCCACCGGCTGGGCGATCGACAGCTCCACCACCTCAGCGGGGCTGAGCAGCATGCCGAAGTGGCGCAGGCTTTCCCACCAGCTTTGTTGCAGCGATTCGCTCACGCATCACCCCCGGGCAGAATGATCTCAACAGCGACGGGCAGAACCTGAGCCTGGCCTCGCATGGCATATCGCTGAGGAATGAGGTGGTTGATGATGCGATCGCGCTCGTGTGCAAGCTGGTCGCGCACTTCCTCGTAATGCTGACGCCGGCGTTCCAGTTCCTCTTGTTTGCGTTCGATGTTACGGTCCATCTCATCGAGCATTTCGGCTTGACTGAATAGAAGGCCCTGAGCGCGACGCGACTTCAACTCGGTTAATTCGCGATCCAGACGCGCCATCGTGCTGCTCTCGATCAGCGTGGAGACTTCGCCCTGGCGGCTGCGGTAACGTTCGTTCTCCGTGGCGAGTGCCTGATCGCGGTCGGTATTGAGTTGAGCGGCAAGCTGTTTGGTTAGTGACACGGCGGCGTCTTCAAGGTGCTGGCGTATGTCGGCTTCGACCTGCATCCAAAGATCGCGTGCGGGTTCGATGTCGTCGGTGTTGAGTGTCGCGAGTGGATGCCGCAGCGCCTTGGCGGTTTGGTGCGGCAAGGCTTCGCCAAGACGCTCCTCGCGAACTGGCAATTGAACTGTGCGAACCCAATGGTGGAATGTCTCCCGCAATTCGTTAACGGCCAACTCTTCCACGGACAACTGAATCAGAGCATCGGTGCCTTTGGGTAGGCTGCCACGTCGCACAGACCATCGCGAAACGGTTGCCCCCGTGCCGGGGAATCGCAGGCGCGTGAGTGCTGACAATGCTCGCTGAAGCATAGGGTGGCCCAAGTGCATCAGCAATGTGTTGGGCTTCGGTCGAAAGAGTGGTCGACCGTTGATGTTGATCACAAAATTCTGCGGATCGAACGTCAGCTTCGGGAGTGGCCCCAGCTCACCCGTCCTAGTGGACTGGCGTACTGAATCATCAATCACGGGTGCCCAGCCGTTAGGGTGAGGCTGCACGATGGCGCAGCGGCCCTCGTCATCCGGTTCGGAGATCCTCGGGCGACCTGCACCGATCGCCATCGCGGCATCCAATGTGGCGCGGAGAGCGTCGGCATCAAAATCGAGTTCAGCTGCGATAGCGGGCAGATCGACAGTGACAGCGTCACGGCTCGATTGTGTGATTCCCGCCTGATCGTCGTGCGGGATGGCGGCCAATAGTCGAGCGGCATCGACGCGCAAGTCCAGATCTCGCTGCACGCCTGCAAGCGTTTCACCCTCGATAAGACGGCGGTGGGTCAACTCATCGAAGACTTCGCCTGTTGCACCCAGGTCTTCGCGGATCGTATCGACCTTGTGGACAACAAGACTGAGGAACGCCAGGTCGTCATCTTCTGTGCTGACGTAATGCCAGATGGTCACATCGCGTGCCTGACCGTGACGATCAAGGCGGCCGTTTCGCTGCTCCAATCTCGCTGGGTTCCAAGGTACATCTGCATGAATCAGGTATCGGGCCGTCTGTTGAAGGTTCAAACCTTCTGAGGCTGCGTCCGTTGCCACCAGAATCTTGACAGGGCTTGAGGGATCGTTGAAAGCGCTCTTCACAGCTTCGCGCTTGGCGTCATTCATGTCGCCGCCGCCGTAGAGGCTGAGCACAAACTCCTCACCTTCGAGGTCGTCACGAAGCCTGTACACCAGATAGTCGAGTGTCGTCTTGTATTCAGTGAAGACAACCAGACGTTCACCCTCGCGCCACTCGGTGCCGTCCATCAACTTCGTTCGGATCAGTTCCAGCAATGCGACATATCTGGAATCCTCAACCGGCATCGGAGGATCGTTGCCTTCTTCCATGGGCTTGTCGAGCTTCAACCCTTTGACCGCCGCATCCAGTGCCTCCACTTCTTGAGTGAGGTCGGCCGCCATCGGTCTGAGCCATGCGCCCACTGTTGTCGTGGCTGCTTGTGTACGGCTTTCTGCCTCCTGGTCATCCGCCGTGTCTTCGGCAACCGTGCGCTGCGCGGCGATCACCTCGACGTCCTGAACATCGTCCGTCTCAATCATGCCTTGGCGGCAACGATGCCAACTTTGCGCAAATGCAAATGGGCATGACAGCAGACGCTTGCCAAGAATCTCGATCGCGAAATTACCCGCGAGACGGCGTCGCCGAGATGCGGCACGGATCAATGATCGCACTTTGCTACGAAACGCCGCGAAGGCATTCGAGAGGTTCTTCTCAAAGGCACCAAGTTTGATAAGCAGGGATTGCGGCGGTAAACGGTCGCAGAACCGTTTGGGGGTAAGCCTTTCGTTGATCTCGCGCTTCAGGCGACGGATGACCACTTGTTCGACGCGTTCGCGCTGGGCTGGAGTGATCTCGTCTGACTGACTAAATCGGACAGGGTCGAGAACCTCCAGCAACCCAGTGAACGATCTGGTGTGCCCGTTGTGAGGTGTCGCGGTCAAGAACAAGCGATGCTCGAACATAGGGGCGATCTGCCGCAACATACTGCAAAGATCACTCTCGTCACCGAACGGGGCGGGAGTAAGGTTGTGCGCTTCGTCGACGATCAGCAGATCCCAAGGCAAGCGAGGTGCACCAGTGCGCGTCTGGCTGGCAGCACGAAATTGTTCCAAGACATCGGGCTGCTTCAGGTAGTGGTAGCTGGCGAGAATACGGCCGTGCGATCGCCAAGGATTTGCATCCATACCAAGTTGGCGCCTAAGCCTTGCAGTGGAGTCCCGATCGACTACGTCGAACTGCAAAGAGAACTTCTGCCACAGTTCGTCCCGCCACTGTAGGCGAAGCGAAGCTGGTGTAAGCACAAGGACGCGACGCACACGTCGTCGCAGGAGCAGTTCGCTCAGAATCAAACCTGCCTCGATGGTCTTACCTAATCCCACATCATCAGCCAGAAGCAGCGACACCCGCGGCATTCGCAGCGCCTTGAGCAGCGGCACCAGCTGATAATCCTCCAGTTGCACCGCCCCGTGGAACGGGGAAGAGATAGGCAGGCGGTCGAGCGGACCGGCGGCATCTGGATCCAGGAAGGGAGTGCGTGCGACCCAGCGACTAGCCCTCACCATGGCGTCCAGGTCGACATCCTGCATGGGTGGATCCCCAGCTACGACAGGCAACGCGGAAGCTGGCAGAAGTTTTGCGGCGGGTTCACGCTCCCACACCAACGACTCGGCAAGAGGGCTCTCTCCATCGTTGTACTCCAAATCCACCAAATGCAATCGCCCGGCCGGTCCATCATGCGGTTGAACGCTACTGATGATTGCCCGGCGGTTGCGAACTGTCGCGACCATACCAACTCGTGGTGTGCTCATGCCATTTAAGTGGAAGGTAATGATCGAATACGTTTAGTGGTACGGGGAGTTATCACGTAATGGGCACACTTGGCCAACCAGTGCTATCCATCGCCGCATTCGCTTAGTCCGTTCGAGCTGATGTCGCTAAATAATTGCTCTCCGGTGCGTCAGAATACTTGGTGGCCTTCATGTATGCGCCCTCCAATCCTTAGGAGACTTTTGCACTTCGATCTGTGGTGGCGGCTCTCCTGTGTGGCAGAGCATAACCGAAATCGTAACAGCGCTCGTGGACTCACGATTGAACGTTCACCTTGCCATGGGTTGCTGCTTGGACACCATTATGCTGCCCTTTCGCCGCGCCACCGGGGGTGGGGGAAGTTCACGGACGACTGACCTGGCCCCCAATCGCGCTCTTGGGACGATGGTAGGCTCGCGGTTGTCCACTTGAATCTCTCTGCTGCGGTCCCCTTCGATATGCCCGGCTCAGGAATTCTTGAGCGGGTCGTTTTATTTTTTGGACCAGCCTGTCAGATTGGCTCATCTCGACATGCATAGAGAGTACTAGGCCGCGTTTGCCGGCCATCCATTAGCCCTTTACCCCTAGAGACCTCCCATGAGCACTGCTATTCTTGCATCCGTTCCGTCTATTGCCTCCGCCACCCATGATCGCTGCGACATTGCCCTGCGGCTGTCAGCCGATTCTTGTTACGAGCGTTACGCCGGCGTTCTGGAGAATGAGGCCGGCTATCCGGCGATTTCGCTGAGCGAGGAGGAGGCCTGTTTCCTCTTCTGGCTGGCCGATCTAAAAACGGTCACCGCCGCGATGGTCCATCGGATCTTCAGGAACATGCCTCATGCTGCTGGCTCGGTTGCCCGTCTCCAGCGTCGCTTGTCCTCGGCGGGAGTCGACACCGACACGGTCTTTCGTCGCGACGGGGGCGACTATCGATTGGCGGTTGATGCCAAACGTTCCAAGGCCGGCGCCAACGTTGATCCGGATTGGGTCAAGCACCAATGGATCGTCGGCATGTTCGCGGCGCAAGCGGTACGCCAGGCTGCGTGATCACGCGCCATGCTCCGCCCCAAAGGCCGAATGAACGACGCTCAAACAGTAAAGCACTCCAACATGATTAGCATTGAGTATGTCATGAATGCACTTCTCGCGGCGGTTTAGTTTATGCACGTTTGCGGTGGGTAGTCGCGCACTGGTCACGATATCGTGATTTGCTCGATGTCTCCAGTGTCAGCTATGCTGAACAGGTGAGTGACTTAAGCTACGCCCATGAAGTGAACCAAATCAGGGGCCGGATTGCAATCGTCGAGGACTGCCTTTATGCCATACAACATAAACTCAGAGTTAGAACGATTGGCGCGTTGTTTTGAGAGCAACAATCAGGCTGATTTTTTTAATGAGGGAGAACCTTGGGAAAAGTTGTTGCGATCGTTCGCCAATAAATTGATGCCATCACAACAGAAGAAAAACCGTGTCATTGATGTGACACATGAGAATGAAACGAAGTCCCAGCAAGATGAATGCGGTTCCGTTGTGGGAAGTTCAATCTGGTTTGACTCTGACGACCTCGTATATGATGTTGTTGCGGAGATTCTTGACAACTGGACGAATCACCGGAAGAAGGTAATAGAGGAAGGATTGGACGGCGACTCTGTAAAGAGACAAAGACTGCGTAAGTTAATCAATAATCTTCTACGTAACGCCAAAAATCGGTTTAGCATCCAAGCAACCAGGGGGATGGGGAGAAAGACACTCGGGCCACCAGATCCAACCGATCCGGCGTTCAAGCAGGAACTTAATCCAAATCTTGACCGAAACCTATCAAAGTCCCCGCGACCTCAATGGAAGCCGATCCCCGACGGACGTCTTTCATTAGAGGAGGCGATTGAGCAGGTTCTGGATCGAATTGACAGTACATGTTCTTTAAAGGATCGGGCAATCTTCAAAATGGACGTCCTAGTAAACCAACGGGTCGGACTCAGTCTGAGCCGCGAAGAGAATGATTGGCGTCCCGATCAGCAATTTCATCCCAATGCTCAGACGGCCGGCAAGGTCTCTAAAGCCTTGTTACGCCGATATCCCCCGCGATTGTCGGTCGTTGAGGATATTGATTCTTTCCTGGGTTTGGGGGACGAACCGGAAGTCCGCAAACCCGAAACCAACAACCCTGGACGCTGGGCGGCGTTGCTCGCGGAAGAGTTCGGGCTTTCGGGTAGGGATCCTATCGGGACGATGTACCAGTGGGTGTTTCGGGCTCGTAGAGCTATCGGGGAATGCGTTACGAGAAACCAGGTTTGAAGGTTCAGTGGGGCGCATGGCCCACCCCTTCATCCTGGTCGATTCGCCGTACCTTGGCGGAGGCGAACAGCAACTCCCTTCCCTTACACAAAATCAAATCCCCATTCCGGCCAGCCTAAAAGCCAGCCAGGAGACGACAGCCATGAAGACCGAAGAAGTCACGAAACAACTGATCGCCCTCGACACGGACATGTCCGGCGACCGCGACATTTCCGAGTTTGACGATCGCGCATCGAAGCTGCTGAGTGAGGTGGTCAAGCACCTCTCAAAGTCCCCGGACAACTCGACTCGCAAACTGTTCAACGAAGCGACTAAGCGAGCGAATGTCTTCATCGGGGTCGACGAACAGGCGCAGGGCAAGCTCAATGAGATCGAGGCGCCGATGAGCTATGCATGGTTATTCTGCGGCAAAGTTGCCCGCCTGCGTGCGAACCTTGATCGTCCGAGCCCTGTTTTGGATGGGATCGCCCACGCGATTCGTCAGGCCGCCACTGCGAAGCCCGCGCCCAAACCACGTACAGCGAAGGATCCTAGCCACCTTCTTGACCCCGTCAGGGATTGGATCGTGACTGCATGGAATTCGTTCGCGGCCCATGTGGCCGGCCTTCAGTCACAGTTGGCAATGGCGGCAGCGAGCGAGTCAACCGGTGTTTCAGTCGACCGACTGAGCAAGAGTCTGGAGCATTGCTGGTTCAAGCTCCAACCAGTCGACCGGCAATGCTTGAAGGTTTGGATCAACCCAGTCGGCCCGATGCTCGGTATCGACGTCTACGACACCCCGACGCGACGTGTCCTGAGTCACAAGCTTGATGGCGCTCAGGTTCGCCTTGAGATTCCTGGCCTCAATGAGCCCGTGATGGTCAACATCGAACAGGGCTGTGGCATGAAGAAATTGCCACTCCGTCGGCTTTCCGGCTCACTGGCAGAAATGCGTCTATCCGTTCGACTGTCGGACACCGACGAATGGCAATCGCTAGGCCCAGTTTTTCCAAGCGGTGCGGTACGTCGGCGCGGTGATTCCAAGAGTAAGAAGGCTCCCAAAAAGAAATGAGGACGTTCACGAGGCTCCTGACATCCGTGACTCATTGCTGCTGCTACGGAACCTTGACGCTCCTGCGGAAGTCCTAACACGGTTCCATTACACGGTTCCATTATGGCGGTACAATCTGACCATGGCGAAAAAGAGAAGGCCTGCTAATGAGGCTGGGAATCCCTTCAACGTCGAACCGCACCGTGCCGAGGCGGGAGCTCCGACGTGGAACGATTTTATCCGAAATCATAAAACCAGCCGTTTCTACTGGGAGACCTGGGCATTGAAGGCGCTCCCTCCAACGGAAGCACCCGTAGAGTACAGACCGATTGTCGAAAATGAGTTGAGGGAGCGGGGGGTGGAATGGGTAAGCGAAACTTGGAAAGAACGGGACAGATTTCCGGTGGTGCTTGCACTGCCCAAAGTCACCTCCAATACGGTAAACAAGAACCTGAGTGGTGCCGGTCATCTTCTATGGCTGATTTGTGATCCGATGGATCAAAGACTCGCCGAAGATCCCCAGGCTGAGCAACAAAAGCAGCGGGACACGCTTAATGATCTTCCCTTCGACTCCGATGGGATTAACGGAATCCTGAACGCCCGTCGCGTCGCCAATATGCCGCGAGTCCTGCTCAGACGGGAGACTGGTGCGTGTTTCGCTGACATCGACGCGAGAATTGAAGGGCAAAGCGCCAGCCTAGCGGTGGCGGTCTGGTTGACGTGGAAAAAGCGACATCGTTGGCCGTCCAAGCCCTTGGTGATCACGGGAGAATTGACCGAAGACGGCAAGGTGAAGAGCGTGGAGAAGCTGGATGAGAAGCTGGCGGCAGCACGTGACCGCGGCGTGGATTATCTAGTGACGCCTGGGCAACCAGCCGAGGATCCAACCAAGGATCAAAAGGGACTGATCAAAGTCCCCAGCGACGGAATGGATTTCGAGGAATGGGTGCAGGCATGTGAGCAACGGCTGCTGGAGCAGCAAATTTATCTAACTCATTCCTGGCCATCGAGGCCATTCCTTGAGAAGAAACGAGAGGGTTTTGTCGGCCGCCAGTGGCTGCGGCAGGAGATTGAGGCGTGGTCCAGAGATCACCACGTCGACGAGCGCGGCCTGCTGCTCTTGGGAAGACCTGGCAGCGGCAAGTCGTCGTTCGTGGCGGACCTAGTCCTGCGGGAGGACTGGGAACGCAAAGTACTGGCGTGTCACGTTTGCCGACAAGATAGGCCTGACACATGCAATCCGAACAACCTGATTAAGGAACTGGTGGGAATGCTCAGCGATTCCTTGCCAGCTTTCCGGCGGCAGCAAGAAATACAGCGAGGCCAAGATATTTCGGGCCGTTCAAACAATTCGGGTTCGATCTCCGATGCGTTGGAACGAGAGTTACTCGCGCCGCTGCGCGGATTAGAAGAATCCGACCAAAGCCATACTTGCTACCTAGTGGTGGACGGTTTGGACGAATCCCTCAATTCCGGTGGCAACGAAGATCTACGCATTCCGGGCCTCCTTAAGCAACTTGCGGAAGCGTTGCCAGCTTGGCTGCGATTGATCGCCACCAGTCGGCCACTTGGGGATGTCACGCGACACCTGCCCTGGTCGTTGAGGCAACTGGAGGAAGGTGATAACCGCCAGGATCTGACGGAGTACCTTAACGAACAACTCAAAAAACCGACGTTGAACGAGAAGCTCAGAGAACAACTGCGCAACCCAACGTTGACGACGAATCCGTTCGTCCAGCCACTCCTTGAAAAATCAAAGGGTAATTTCCTCTATCTGAAAGAGGCCTTTAACAGTTTAGAAAAGGGCTGGTACGAGTGGGACAAGATTCCTGATGATCTGGCGGGTATCTACCTGGGTTACTTTTCCCGTCTGTTCAAAAATAAAAGCGGCCTGAAACACTACAACGATAAAGTCAAGCCGCTGCTTTCACTCATCGTGGTAGCCAAAGAGCCCTTGAATGCCAGTGAACTGTGTGAAATCCTGAGCTGCCGCAAGAAAGATGTTGATACGGTCTTTGATCCGCTTGAATCTTATATAGACCGAATCAAGGACCGGTACGAAATCTACCACAGTGCATTCGCCGACTGGCTGGTTGGCCGCGCTTCATCCGAGCGAAAACACGACCGCCATCCCTTTGTCGTAGATCCCGAGGAGTCTCGGGAGCCGTTGACCAACTGGTGCTTCAACCAATTCAAGGAGGCAAAGATGAGCGACTACGCCCGCCGTCATCTGATTGCCCACCTTGTTGAGATGCAACGATGGGATGAAGTGAAGACGGTGCTCAC
>Ga0163144_10029217_pt1 | contig 10594 bp, 11 predicted proteins | sample OliLak19BULKMAT1_FD_123175 | JGI IMG/M metagenome (GOLD analysis project Ga0163144, IMG submission 123175) | Freshwater microbial mat bacterial communities from Lake Vanda, McMurdo Dry Valleys, Antarctica - Oligotrophic Lake LV.19.BULKMAT1 | ecosystem: Environmental > Aquatic > Freshwater >...
ACAATGCTTGCGGCGGGCTATGTTGTGGGACGAAGTCAAAGATCGTCTGTCGTTGGAGGGAACGAAATTATCTGGCGGGCAGCAGCAACGCCTGACGCTGGCTCGCGCGCTTTCTCATCGCCCTGAGGTTCTGTGCCTGGATGAGTTTTCAATCGCGATCGATCCGGTGACAACGATGCGAATCGAGGACGTACTGCGGGAGTTGCGCAACGAACTTTCCATCATTCTGGCAACCAACATCACACAGCAGGCGCGACGGCTGGCCGACCGGACGATGTTCTTGCTGAACGGCGAAGTCGTTGAAGTGGCCGGCAATGAGGTCGTGTTCTCGGCCACGCCTTCCGACCGGCGCACCTTTGATTACGTTCAAGGCAAATTCGGATGAACGCGATCGAGACTCGCAATTTGAATCTCTGGTATGGGGATTTTCAGGCGCTACGCGATGTCACCCTCACCATTAAAGCCGGGGCCATAGTCGCGCTCATTGGCCCCTCGGGCTGTGGCAAGACAACGCTCCTGCGTTGTTGTAACCGCATCCATGAGCGAATTCCCGCGGTGCGGACGCAGGGTGAAGTCCATATCCTCGGAAAGAATATTTACGATGCGGACGTGTCCCTGCTGGAGTTGCGCAAAACGGTCGGAATGGTTTTCCAGCGCCCCAATCCATTGCCGATATCCATCTATGAGAACATCGTTTTCGGCTTGCGCCTGCATGCCCCGCCCGGGCACCGCGGTCGAGCGGATCTCGATGCGGCAGTCGAGAAGGCTCTGACTGAAACCGGACTCTGGGACGACGTAAAGGACAAGCTGGATCGACCCGCCCCGTCCCTGCAACTGGAGCAGCAACAGAAGCTCTGCATCGCGAGATTGCTGCCGCTACAACCGGAGATCATTTTGATGGATGAGCCGTGCGCGGCGCTGGACGTTGCCGGTACCGAGAGCATTGAACAGTTGATCCGCGAATGGAAGGATGTCTACACGACGCTAATCGTCACTCACAACATGGGACAAGCCAGTCGTGTGAGCGGCCATTCCGCTTTTATGTTGAATGGTCAGTTGGTGGAATTCGGGTCCACGCCGGATGTGTTCAACAGGCCATCGGACCCGCGCACCGCCGAGTACATCGCCGGCCGCTACGGCTGAATTGTAGACTTCCTATTCATTCACTCCGGGTCGGCGCCAACATTTACAACACTGACAACTCATCGAAATTACGCTGTCACCTGCACTTGTTAACTGTTGAGGCCATGACCAGACGAGACTTATTAACTGCCGGTGGCGCGGCGCTGGCGGCATCCCCCACACTCTCCGCCCAGCGCACCGCACGTTGGCGCACCCTTGACGGCCGGCCAGCCGCTAGTCCTCGGCCACCGTAGCGCCAGCGGCTGCTTGCCGGAGCACACATTGGAAGGGTACCGCCGCGCCATCGAACTTGGCGCCGTGCTGGCTTCCATGAAGGCGAGAGGCATCGCGAATTGTGACCGGGTGAATTGTGACCGGGATGCGGACAAGAATGGATGCACTGTATGCTTTCATTCATGAGTCGGTTGAACGTAATCGCGACGCCAAACTTTGAGGAAGACTTGCAGCGTTAGATGAAGGCTCGCTCAATGCGCACGAAGTCTGCGGCAATCCCGTTGGTTGTGCACGAAATGGCGAGGAGGGGAGCACTGGGCCGCGCAGAGCAGTTTGGAGAATTGCCTGATGCAGGTCTTCGCGCGCCGTTGAATGCGAATCGCAAGGTTCAGGCTGAGGACGAGATTTGGTTGTAGACGCTTCATTCAGTTTGTCTCTCAAACGATGCTTGATTGAATACCAGGCGACGGGCGTTATGCTGACCTACATGAAGAGTGTGCTTGTTTATGGTGACTCGCTGAGTTGGGGAATTGTCCCGGGTACACGCGCGAGGCTGCCCTTTGAAAAGCGCTGGCCGGGAGTGATGGAAAATGCGTTGCAGGGGCGGATTCGCGTGATTGAGGATTGCCTCAACGGGCGGCGGACCGTATGGGAGGATCCGTTCAAAGCGGGGCGGAACGGGCTGGTTGGGTTGGGAGCACGGATGGAAATCTATTCGCCGTTGTCGCTGGCGATTGTAATGTTGGGATCGAATGACTTCCAGTTTTCGACACCCTTCAATACGCCATGGACATCGAGCCAGGGAGTGGCAGCGATCGTCAATGAAATGCGGCGAGCGCCGATTGAGCCAGGAATGAGCCCACCGCCGATTCTGGTGGTTGCTCCACCTACTTTGCGCAAGGCTGAAGGGCAGGCGATGCCGAAGTTTGAAGGGGCGGAGTTGAGGGCTGTGGGATTGGCGGCAGCCTTGAAGCAGGTGGCTGCGGATCTCGGGTGTACGTTCTTCGATGCGAACTCTGTGGCGAGGACGAGTGTGGTCGATGGGGTGCACCTTGACGAGGAGCAGCATGCGCTGCTGGGGACCGCTCTAGCAGTTTGTTGTTTGCAAGTTGGCGGCGGAGTATAGTCAGAAACGATCGATGAATATGAAAGCCTTTCTTCGATTCGCCGGTGTTGCAGGAATTCTGGCACTTCCGTGTTTGGGGCGGGGGTATAGGCGGACCCGGAGACGGTGGCTCGATTAACAAAGTAGGCGGCGGAGTACGCGGCGGCGGGGGCGTTGCCGTAGGGAACATTAATTCGTCGCGGCGGACTGCGGGCGCGTGCTCCAGATATTGCCGGTGACTTCGCCCTGATTGAAGAAAATGCGGTTTTTCGCAATTTCGATTTCCAGCTTATAGATGGGAACATTTGCGAGCGACCGGCGGGTACTGTGGAAGTGCTGGACAATGGCGGGAGTTCCAATGGGAAGTTTCGTGACCGGATCAAGTTTTTGGGACCAGATACAGCGGTGGCCGTCCCGGTGAGAGACGAAATACAGTGTGGCTCCGTCCGGCGACCAGCGCGGTTTGTCGGTCCAAACATTTTCGTCCACCAACGGAACCCAGGCTGCTCCGGAGGCGGGTAGACCATCTTGCAACCGGACGGCGAACAGGCGGGTTCTGCCCGACGCCACGGCCAAGAACGCGAGCCACTCACCGTCGGGCGAGTATTTCGCCTGCAATAACTGGAAGCCGTTGTGGCGCAGGAATGGAGTGTTGGATTTTGAGGGAAAGTGCACCGCCCAAATCTCTTTCTCCAGATGACTCTTGCAGTACAAGAGGCGAGAATTGTCAGGGGACCAGTCCCAAACGTAGGCCCTGGATGCGGAAACTTTTTCCTGGCTGCCATCCGAGAGCGTTTTCACGAAAATTCCACCGTCGGCAGTTCGATCCGTATAGGCTACGCGGGATCCGTCGCGGGAAATCTGCGGATGCCACAAAGGCGATGCTGGCGAGGCGATCACGGTCTCCTTACCGGTCCCCAGGTCCCTCCAATTAATATCCTGGTCCCTCCCGTTCGACAATGCGGAAGCCAAGTATCGTCCATCCGGCGTGACCGAGTGGGTGAATTCGTGGCGGGTGGAGCGGGACACCTTTTCGAGATTTTCTCCGGCAGTGCGCCGGTCCGCTTCCAGCGACCAGATGGCGATATTTTCCGTAAGACTGGCAAAAACGATTTGACCGGAAGCAGTGACGGAAGGGGACGTCTCGTTGGCCGTACCCGACGTCAGCCGCAGGACGGGATCCTTGGCTTGCCCAGTTTCCGGTGGTAGGCGGATGCTCCAAATGTTTTGGCTGTCACCCTGACGCCCGCTGAACACCACGGTGTCGTTCCGCCAGTATGCCGGCCGGGGCGATTTCCCGAATTCGGCTGAAACACCGTACTTTTTCAGCATGGAGAATGCTCCGGTCTGTTTCGGGGTTCCGCCGTCCAGAGGGGTCAGCCACCAATCTTCGTGGCTCTCCGGCAAGCCGATGGAAATGACGGCAATAAGGAGATGCAGCGAATCGGGCGACCAGACGGGGTAGCCTCCGTTAAGGCCGGGGATCTTTTTCGGCTCGCCGCCTTTAGCACTCACGACGAACACCGTGCCAAACGGGTCAGTGCGAGAGGAAGAGTCACCGGAAGACCAAAATGCAATCCATTTTCCGTCGGGGGAATACCGGGGGTCTCTTCCATACGAGACGATCCGTGTCGGCTCTCCGCCAATCGAGGGCACAACGTAAAGGCCTCCACCGTCCTGCGCCAAACGAAACGCGATGCTGCTGCCTTCCGGAGAAAAAGACGGTTGATCCGCATCTCGTTCAAAAAACGTCAACTGCTTACTTTTTCCGCCAGGCGCCAACTGCTGCACCCAGATATTCAGGACCCCTTCTTTACTCCGGTCCGATGCATACGCTACCAGCTTGCCGTCCAGGGAAACGGATGGATCTGTAGTTAGGCCGAGGTCCTGAGTGATCTGTTCGAGAACGGCCGGCTGGGGATGATAGCCGGAACGGCCGATGGCAAGGGCGATTCCGACGCCTACGATAATGGCCGGAACGTAGAGCCAAGGACGGATGACGTATGCCGGGCGACGGGGGGCTTCCGGCATTGGAGTGTTTTCCGTGTCACCGGGTGAGTTTTCCTGGACGGGCGCGACAAAGCGGTAGCCGAGGCGGGCTTCGGTGGTGATATAGCGAGGAGCGGTGGCGGAATCGCCGATCGCGCACCGTAGACGGGTCATGGCCGCATTGAGCCCATTTTCAAAGTCGACGAACGTATCGGCGGGCCATAGTTTTTGGCGCAGGTCTTCCCGAGTGACGAGTTCGCCGGGGTGTTCCAGCAGGGTTGCGAGGATAGTGAATGGCTGCGGCTGAATCCGGACGCGAACCCCGCCCTTGCGAAGGAGCCCTTCCTTAAAATCAACCTCGAATTTGCCGAACCGGTAAATTGTCCGCTTCGTGGATCCCGAGTTCATGACCGGCCTCCAGGGTATAGGAATTGACTATATCACCGTAACACTGGTTTTCCGTCACAAATTGGGTTGTAACAAGTCGGTGTATGTCTTGCTGATTCAATGGGTTAGACCGTTGGATACATAATAGGCGGGCGTCTCATCCCGAGCATGGCTCGCCGCATGCCGTTTCTGTATATCTCGTAGCGTGAGGAACGGATCATGACACCTATACATTTTTGCCAGTTAGCGGTTTGGCTGCCAATGGCGGCGACAGCAGTGGCTGAGTCTGCCGGTAACGGAGCTAGCTGGATTCAGTTGCAGCAAAAAGCTGGAATGCTGTTGCAGGCCGGAGACCTGGCGGCGGCGGCGAACGTTTTGGAGGGTGGTATCGCTGCGGCGAGACGGAGCGGGGATACCAGTGAATCGATGGCGGTAGCGCTGAATGATCTCGGTACCATCTACCATGATATCGGCCGGATGCCGGAGGCGGAACGGGCGTACAAAGAATCCATTCGTTACTTAGAACGGCGTCCGATGGCGGGGTCTAAATTGGGGAACACGATCGGAAATCTGGCTGGATTGCGGATGCAGATGGGACAGCTTTCGGAGTCCGAGAAACTCTATATCGAGGCGGAACGCGTTTTGCTATTGAGCGCCGGCATCGAGGATCCCGATGTGGCGACCGTGCTTAGCGGGCTCGCGGATGTCTATTTGGAAACCGGACGGCTGGAGGAAGCGAGGCGGGCGAATTCGCGGGCCGTGGCGATTCTTTCTACGGGCGGCCAGGATTCTCAGCTTGGCGTTGCGCTGTTTTTGCAGGCGAAAATTGCGTTTCGAATGAAGAATGAACCCGAGGCGGAAGAACTGCTGCGCCGGACTCTTTCATTGTGGCAGGCTACTTTGGGAAGACGGCACTTGACCTATATCTCCGGGCTGACGAGCCTTGCCGCTTTGCTGTCCAAGAAGAACCCGGCCGAGGCGAGCCAACTGTTCCGGGAATCGCTGGATCTGGCGGAGTCCGTTGTCGGACCGGATCATGCGCAGACCGGAACGACGTTGATTGCCTACGCCAAGCATCTCCAGGCGACCGGGGCCAAGGGTGAGGCAAAGAAATGGAAGCGCCGAGGGGAGGAGATTCTGTCGGGGTACGCCTGGCGGAACCGACTGGGGCAAACGGTGGATATCAAGGCGTTTCAGAATTCGGGTATTAAGTAGTTTGAGGGTATTGCCTGCTGAGCGCGAGCTCGAGGTTGCGCCGCGTTTCGGCGGTACGGCTATCTGTCGGCGAACTCAGGAAACAATGCGATGTCTCGCGACCCGGAGTTTTCCGCCGGGTTCTTGAAGCGGCATCAAAACAACCTGATGTTTGGGAGCGATTGTGCATGCGCCGATGGCAAGGGGACCGGTGTTTCGCAGCAGAAGAACCCAATTGCAAGCCGCATGGCAGGCAAGTGTGTGGCGCGAGAAACTTTGACCGTGCTGAACAAGCATCTCGATGGCGCATCGCTGACCAAGGTGACATGGGGCGACGCCCACAGGTTGTACAAGATCGGTTAGCTGCGCAGAATCTACCTGCGATCCAAATCACTCAAATGCACGGAGCGCGTTTGAGGTCCCAGATGTTTGTTGAAGAGCCCAGGAGTCTCGATTCCAGGGCTGGGCTGCCATGTTCCTGAACGAACTGACATTCGCTTTCCGTAATCGGAATGGTTTGGAGGAATTGTATGTGCAGCGCGCCCATGCGGATTGGTTGAAGGTTGGGGAAACTCCAAAAATTTGCATCCACGAAGTAGATGTGTGGAACGGTGGATTTCGGGTACCAGTCGTGGAGGCAGTTCATGAAGACAGTTCCAGCCGATACGAATTTGTGAGTTCGCATGATCTTAAAGGCGGCTGCGGCCAGTACTTCTCTTGCGCCTTCCCGCGAAACTTCAAAGAGGCTGGTGAGTTCGAGCCGTGAGGTCTCGGTGGCATTCGGGCCTGTCAGGGGAGTGCGCCACAATCCGATCGTCGCGAGCGAACACAACTCAGGCTCTGGCCTTCCTGGCACTACGAGGGTTGAGATCTCGTACTTCCGGGTGTTGTGTGAGACGCGAAAGATCAGAGGTGGGCCACCGAATGCGTTGGATAGCAGGCGCTCGATCTGCTTGTCCTCGCTTATAATTTCCGGCTTTCCTGTTTCCATCTCTTACACCATCCTACTGTTTCATCCTATAAATGAGTGATGAGGATTTGGCTGGTTTTAATATGGCTGAATGTTGCGGGGGGCGATCAGGATCGCGATTTAATCCCCGATAGCGAGGAGCAGTACCTGTTGGAACGATTCTTGCCAAGGTTTCACGTGGCGGTTGGCGATTGCGACGTGAAGCCGGCGGAATTTGAGAGAGGCAAAGCAACGCCAGTCGTCAAGGAGCGCAATGGCACGATTTATGGGCAAGTGTTTCGGATCGCGGGCGGCGTTGAAATTCACTATTTCCACCTTTGGGCAAACGATTGCGGACGCATCCCGCATGAGCTCGATGCCGAGCATGTGTCTGCGTTTGTCGTGCAACAGGAGAAGGAATGGCGGGCCCGCTATTGGTATTCCGCCGCGCATGAGGATACGGTTTGCGACCGGGGGGCAGCGGCCCGGGCCCAGTTCTTGCTTGCCGAATGGCGTGGGCCAGACGTTTGGGTTTCGCGAGGCAAGCATGCCTCGTTCCTAAGCGAAGAGGCCTGCCGGTTGGGTTGTGGGTCCGACAAGTGCGACCGCAGCGAGAATCTAGTGGTGAAACAGGTCTTGAATTTAGGGGAGAGAGGGAATTTGTTGAACGGATCGCGATGGGCGGAGGGATCGGGTTGGAGATTGGGAGAAAAGATGGGGAGTGATTTCCCGGCGGATTTGAGGAAGCAGTTGGATGGATCTCAAAAGATCATTGCTGCCAAGACGAGAAACCCGGTTGTGCAGCCGGTGATACTGGCGGGCAGTTCGACCATCGATTCTCTCGAACTTGCGAACACAAAAACTGGAGGGGCTTTGAGCAAGGCGAAGAAATCCGTCAAGAAATTGTTTGAGAAGTACCGGTTCTAGGGTCAGGCAACAAGTCGCGGAGTAAGATACCACTTAAGCAGACCGTTTGGCTGGGCGGAAAAGCCCTCCATGTCGATACGCAGGAGTGCGCCCTTTTTGAAGTCGACTTGGAGTGCCGGCGAGTTCAGCAAGAAGGCCGCGGCAGATCCGAGAAGTGGTTCGTGAGACACAAGCAAAAGTTTGGGCACCGATTTATGAACGCGAACTTCTTCCCAGAGTTCCTGTGGGGCTGAGTTGGGAACGATAGAATTCGACTCGAGGATGTCGCCGGAATAGTCGAGAACCCGGGCGGCTACATCGGCGGACTGGCGGGCCCTCTTGTACGGGCTCGAAATGATCAAAGACGGACGCAGGTCTGCCTGCGCAGCAATCCTCAAAAGGTCTCGTAGCTTGCGTTTTCCCTCAGAAGTCAAAGCGCGATCGGCGTCGCGCCCTCCTGGAGCGGAATCTTCGGCAATGCCATGTCGAAGCAAATAAAGTTCCATTTCTCGTCTGCATATCAATACTACGATGAAAGCTGTGTCTATAACGCGACAACAAGGAGCTGAAATTGCACTGGCGAGTTCAATCGTGCTGGCACTGTGCTCGATCGCTGCCAGCCAGGTCATGTTGGGGCTGGCAATCGTTTTATTTCTAACTTTGCGGAAGGTGCCGGAGTGGCCGGTGGGGATGGGTTGGGCAGCGGCCTTTCTTGGGCTCACTCTTGTGGCCGCGCTGGTGAGCGATGAGCCGAGAACTGCATTGCCTCAGATTCGGAAGCTTTACCTGTGGACGTTATTGCCGTTGGGGGCGACTCTGTTGGGGAGGGACTTTCCGAAGTCGGCGATCGTTTGGCCTATGACTCTCGTTGGAGCCGCTTCGGCGCTCTGGAGCTTCTGGGAATATTACTCAAAATGGTTGGCCGCGCAGTCAGCAGGGCAGGATTTCTATCTAGCCTACGTTGCCTCGCGGATTACCGGCTTCATGAGCCACTGGATGACATTTGGGGCGCACATGATGATCGGGTTTTCGTTGGCAGGGGCCGTGCTGTTGTTTACCCGGCAGAGTTTCTGGCGCAGGCTGGGGCTGGTGGGTGTTCTGCTTGTCTATGGGATCGCGATTGTTCTTGGGCAGACGAGGTCGATCTGGCTGGGTGTGGCGTGCGCTGCTGCGATGTTGCTGGTTTGCTGGAAGCCCTGGGCGTTGCTCGGCTTGCCTGTGCTCGCAGGATTGACCTATCTGGTTGCTCCCGCGCCGGTTCAAAGTCGAATCGAAAGCATCGTGCGCCCGCATGGGCAGGTGGATTCCAATGAACACCGATACATCACCAGGCAAGTCGGGAAGAATATGATCCTGGCGCACCCCTGGCTTGGCCTTGGGCCTGAGGGGCCGGGGAAACACTTCGAGGAGTATTTGCCGCATGCCACGGACCAGAAGCTGCCAGATGGTTATTACGGGCATCTGCACAACGTCTATTTGCAGTACGCAGCGGAGCGTGGACTGCCTGCGCTTGGTTGCTTCCTCATCTTTGTTGGATTGAATGTGCGGTCGTGGGTTCGTCATCCTTCACTGATGCGGTACTTTGCGTTGGCTGCGATGGCAGGGTTGGCGACTAGCGGATTGTTTGAGCACAATCTGGGCGATTCAGAGGTGTTGACCTTGTTCCTGGCGTTATTTGGTCTGGCGGCTATCCGAAAGGATGAGGCATGATTCCGTCGCACTACTTTCCATTGCGTGGGCCAGAATATGAATTGAAAATCGGGGCCTCGCCGATTGCTTCGTCTGCCGAAATCCTGGAACGGGATGAATTGTTCGCGGCAGAAATGGAGCTGAAGCAGCGGTGTCTCGATTGGAACGCTGATTACTACTGCCAATGGTTAGCCGGATCGGAAGCCGCACAACGGGAGGTAGCTGCGCTGGCGGGAGTTGAGGCTGAGGGTGGGATTCGGCTGGCCGGCGATCATGTGCAGGAGGACTTGCTTGTGCTTGATGCCAAGCGGCCAGGATTGCCATTAATCGCCGGGCATCTTTGTTTTGCCAATGCCTGGTGCCTTGACGACAAAATGGGACGGCCGTTCATGGAGATTCATAGGCCCGTGCCGGAGTTTGCATCGACAATCGGACCATCGAGTGAGAAGTTGATTGAACGCCTGAAGCCAGGCAGGCCCGTGGCGCGGTTGAATTGGGCAGTGAAGTCGAGTGGGCAGATGGATCTTACTTCCCGATGGGACTCCCAGGTTGCACTTTGGAACGCTGAAGTCGACGCCGACAATGCTGGAGAGCGCTGCTGGATGCGGGCCGAGCGGCAGACGCTGAGCGGGCTAGAGTCAAGCGGCGCGGTCTTATTCACAGTGCACACCTATACGCAGCCCGTGACTGGCTTGACTCTGGAGCAGAAGCGGATCTTGCTCGGTGTCTTGCGGACTTGCCCGGAAGCGATGCTGCGATACAAAGGAATTTTGCCTTTCGTTAGGCCACTTGTCGATTGGCTTCAGCGAGCGACTTAACGTAGGCTTTACACACAACTCTTTACATCTCTTCACGAGCCAATTGGATGTTTGCATCGTCATAGCTTGCAGGAGTCGAACTGGACTTGTCCCCTTTGTTGAGACAAAAGTTTAGACACAGTACTCGGACCAGCCAAAAAAGTACTGGACAGAGGGGCAATAATTTAGCAGAATCGCATTGGTCGGAGAGACAGAAGCGAG
>Ga0163144_10029218_pt1 | contig 10593 bp, 7 predicted proteins | sample OliLak19BULKMAT1_FD_123175 | JGI IMG/M metagenome (GOLD analysis project Ga0163144, IMG submission 123175) | Freshwater microbial mat bacterial communities from Lake Vanda, McMurdo Dry Valleys, Antarctica - Oligotrophic Lake LV.19.BULKMAT1 | ecosystem: Environmental > Aquatic > Freshwater > Lake...
CTTTTTCCTTCGCAATCTTTTTTCTCAAAATCCTCAACATCTCGAAGAGCTTTTCGTCATACGACTTTGAGTCGACAATTACCCGTTCTGAAGATTCTTCGTCTTCAACATCGGTTGTAAAGTTATGATCACGCGCCAATTCAATAGCATGTGGCTTCTTAAGGAAAGCGTGACCTTTTTTGGAAATTCTTAGAACCCCGATATTGTCAATGTCTTTTTCTAAATATTGGTAAATTAACGCCTGCCGTATAACTGATTTCCAAAACTCAGCATCTTGCAAATCACCTTTTCCGAATACCGGTAAGCTAAAGTGGCCGTAACTTTTTACGTATTCATCTTCAGTTCCCCTAATAACATGCACTAAATGGGCGAGGTTAAATCGTTCGTTTGTTTGCTTAGCTGCTTCCAATACCATGGTTACATATTCTTTGCCATCAAAACGCTCGCGTGGGTTCACGCAATTGTCGCACATGCCGCAATTATCTGCTTTAAATTCTTCTCCAAAGTAATGAAGCAGTTGCTTGCGTCTGCACACAGGAGACTCCGCATAGAATTCCATTTCCTGTAAAAGAACACGCGCGTTTTCGCGCTCTTGTACGGGTTTATCTTTATTGAATTTTTCTAATTTACTTAAATCGTTATGACTGTAGAACATCAGGCAAATGCCTTCTAATCCATCGCGGCCACCACGCCCCGTTTCCTGATAGTAACCTTCCAGCGATTTTGGCACATCGTAGTGAACAACAAACCGAACATCCGGCTTATCGATACCCATACCAAACGCAATGGTGGCTACAATAATATCAACATCTTCATTCAAAAAGTCATCCTGATTTTTCATCCGCACGTCCGGATCTAACCCTGCATGGTAAGGTGCTGCTTTAAAACCATTTACGTTAATAAGTTGTGCGATCTCTTCAACTTTTTTTCTGCTTAGGCAATAGATAATGCCTGACTTTCCCTTGTGTTCTTTTAAGAATCGGATCAGTTGCTTCTTTGTTTCCTTCTTTGGACGAACTTCATAGAACAAATTTTTTCGATTAAATGAAGAAAGAAAAACATCCGCTTCCTCCATCTGGAGATTCTTTTGAATATCTAATTGAACCTTAGGCGTGGCAGTAGCGGTAAGCGCGATTACATTTTTTTCGCCCAATTGCGCGATCATCGTTTTTATCTTTCTGTATTCGGGTCGGAAATCGTGACCCCATTCTGAAATACAGTGTGCTTCGTCAATAGCCACAAACGACACGTTCACTTTCTGAAGAAATTCTATATTTTCTTCTTTGTTTAACGACTCGGGTGCTACATAAAGAAGTTTTACGGCACCGGTTATACATTCCTTTTTCAACCTGGTTATTTCGCCCTTGCTAAGCGTGGAATTTAAAAATCGCGCATTAATACCGTAGGCATTTAATTGATCCACCTGATTTTTCATCAAAGCAATCAGGGGTGAGATAACGATGGCCAAGCCATCTTTAATCATTGCAGGTAGCTGGTAGCAAAGCGATTTGCCGGCCCCAGTCGGCATGATTACAAAGGTATTTTTACCGCTTAATAAGTTTCTGATTACAACTTCTTGACTACCTCGGAATTGACTATATCCGAATATTTCCTTGAGTTTTGCCTTCAATTCATCTTTCTCTTCTGCCACTATCATGGTATCTACTAATAAAATTTTGATTTAACTATCTTTGGGTTCTTCTTTAATCTACTAACGCATTGAATATAGCAAAAAATATTAAACAAATAGCCAAAGATGTATTAATAAATGAAGCGCGGGCGATAGAAAATCTCATTCATTTTATCGACAACGATTTCGAGGATTGTGTACGGGAAATACTTAAATCCAAAGGACGAGTGGTAATTACCGGTATTGGTAAAAGTGCCATAATTGCTAATAAAATTGTTGCCACCATGAACTCTACGGGCACACCCGCCCTTTTTATGCATGCAGCCGATGCCATTCATGGCGACTTGGGTATGATACAAAGCCATGATATTGTAATTTGTTTATCCAAGAGTGGAAACACACCTGAGATAAAAGTACTTATACCCCTTCTAAAACGAAGAGGCTCTAAGCTTGTTGCACTGGTAAGCAATAAGAATTCATATCTGGCTGAGCATGCTGACTACGTTCTTAACGCAACTATTTCAGAAGAGGCATGCCCTAATAATTTAGCACCAACCACAAGCACTACTGCTCATCTTGCTATGGGCGATGCATTGGCTGTGTGTCTTTTGGAACTCAGGAATTTTTCGAGTGAAGATTTCGCAAAATATCATCCCGGAGGATCATTGGGCAAACAACTCTATTTAAAGGTTGAAGATGTAATCTCAAACAATCAGTTGCCGTTGGTTGTGCCAGACACGCCACTCAAAGATGTAATTCTTGAAATATCTTCAAAACGTTTAGGCGCGACAGCCGTTGTCGATAACAAGCAAAACTTATTAGGAATAGTTACTGATGGAGACTTACGGAGAATGTTGCAAAAAGAAAGTAATATTGGCGCCATTAAAGCTGCTGATATTATGACACGCAGCCCTAAGACAATTGATAAAACAGAATTTGCTGTAAAAGCCTTGCAGATGATGCAAGAAAATAATATTTCACAATTGGTTGTGATTGATGGCTCCCGCGTGGTGGGGTTCATTCATCTTCACGATTTGCTGAAAGAAGGAATTGTTTAAATTTTACTCCTAACCTGTGGAGAACCCATGAACAAAAATCTTTATATCGTGCTAATGGCTGGGGGAATTGGCAGCCGTTTTTGGCCATACAGCCGTAACTCTCGCCCCAAACAATTTTTAGATGTATTGGGCATCGGTAAAACACTATTGCAAGCAAGTTATGATCGATTTCTTCCGCTATGCCCCAAGGAAAATATTTTTATTGTAACCAACGAAGAGCATGCACAACTCACGCACGAGCAGCTTCCTGAGTTAGATGTAAGTCAGATTTTAACTGAACCAATGCGCAAGAACACTGCACCTTGTATTGCGTTTGCCAGTCATAAAATTGCACGACTAAATCCCAATGCTGTTGTGGTTGTTAGTCCGGCAGATCATCTCATCATTAATGAGGTTGATTTTCAGCAAACAATATTAAAATGTTTGGAGCGGGCAAAGGATGACGGCAAACTGATTACGCTGGGTATGAAGCCAACCCGCCCTGAAACTGGGTATGGGTACATTCAGTATATTGAAGGAAGTAACACCTTAAAAAAGGTGAAGACTTTTACCGAGAAGCCGGAGCTTGCTTTAGCAAAGACTTTTTTAGAGAGTGGTGATTTTGTTTGGAATGCTGGCATTTTTGTTTGGCGCGTGAGTGCAATTCTTACAGCCTTTCAAAAATATTTGCCCGAAATGGCTGAAGTTTTTGATGAGGCTTCGCACAAACTGGGTACACCGGAAGAAAAGAATGCCCTACAAACTGCCTACTTACAAACAAAAAATATTTCTATCGATTATGGCATTATGGAAAAAGCTGATAATGTATATGTCTGGCTTTGTACTTTTCCGTGGTCGGATTTAGGTTCGTGGAATTCGTTGCATGATAATTCAATGCGCGATTTATACAACAACGCAGTAGATGCTGATTGCCTGATTTATGAAACCCGTAATAGTGTTATAAAAGCCGATAAGGATAAGTTGATTGTAGTACAAGGGCTTAACGGGTTTCTGGTAGGCGCGTTTGACAACGTTGTAATTGTTTGCGAAAAAGAAAAGGAGGAATTGTTTCGTACGATTGTGAGCGATTTAAAGAACAAACCTAACGGTAGCAGCTATTTGTAACTCTTTTGGCGGATGGCTTCGTAGATAGAAATCCCGGCCGCGACAGAAACATTGAGTGAACTGATTTTACCACGCAGTGGAATTTTGGCAAGATGGTCAGCTTCCTTTAGTAGCTGTGGAGAAATGCCATCTTCTTCTGAACCCATAATGAGTGCTAGCGGCACGTTCAGATCAAGTTCATAGATTGACTTATCTCCTTTTTCAGTGCAGGCAATTATTTGAACTCCACTTTCTTTCAGGAATTTAATAGTCTTTTTTAAATCCTTTTCCCGGCAAACGGGTAAGTGACTGAGCGCACCAGCCGAGGTTTTCATAGCATCTCCTGTAAGGGGTGCATTACCGGCATCTCCAATAATGATTGCATCCAGTCCGGCACATTCTACTGTGCGGGCTATGGCACCAAAATTTCGCACGTCTGTTACCCGATCGACTATGAGTAGAAAGGGCTCGCGGCCTTCGTTAAAAATTTTATCAATAATATTTTGGAGGTCAACATATTGAACCGAAGCCAGCATGCAGACAACGCCTTGATGATTTTTAGTTGATAAGCGATTCAGCTTTTGTTCTGGCACGAACGTAAAAGGCACATTCTGCATGCGCGCCACCCGAGTGAGTTCTTTGATCAAATCGTTGTTCAGGCCAGCTTGAACGAAAATTTTTTCGATGTCTCTTTTGGCTTTGATTGCCTCTATAACGGCACGGGTGCCAAAAATCATTTCCGTTTTTTCCATGAATAGATAGTTAAATGCTGAGCCTTATGAGTGCAAAGATAAGGCGCGGGTTTGTTTTTATCGCGTTTCGGATGGCAAATCCTGATTATCTGGGTTTGGAATTGCATATGCAGAACCCGTGATGCTGGTTGTGTTGGAGAACTTTGGAATTGTGTTAAAACCTACTCTTCCGGATCAAATCCACCATGCTAAACCAGGTCTCCATAAACTTTTCATCTCGTAGAAGCACGTAGTTATCAGGATCATAAACGCTGCCACTCTTTACGAATGTAAATCGGGTTCGGGTTGTTTTGTAATACCAAACTTCATTGCCATCGTTCACGCTTACTTCATCGGGTACACCAAAGATCAAGTAGATCATGCCACGATCAGTTTTCCAGCCGGGCTTGAACGAACTGAAATATAAGTTTGCCAGCTCCACCCTCCGAAAATAATTTCTCATGAAATTTTTTGCCCGCTCGTTGTCCCGTGTAATGTCCAAAATGACTTTATCGAATTTTGTTTTATCGCCATTTGAGTTTTGCAATTGTGTAAATTCATCTTGAGTGGTGACAAAAATGAGCGGCTCAAGCAGATCGCTTATTTTTGAAAATTTGGGATATATTTCTGTAACGCCTCGCACCGCAAAACCGGTTGCTGCATTTGTATCTTGTTGAAATAGGTAAAGGCCAGGTTTGCGTGGCGTGAAAGCAGCTCCTGAATTTACCCGGAAAGAGGAATCATAAAACATAAATCGGTCTGCGTTACCATCCCGATCGACAAACGGTGGTGAGGCGGCTGGGAAATTATCTTTGTAGTGTGAAACAAATAGAGTTTTCCCACTGCCACTTTTGGCAACATACTCTTGGCCTTGTGTAATGTATTTTTTGGAAACAAGGGTATTCTCTTTTTCAAGCCAGCCATTAACCGGGTAGTTAGGTTCTATTAATTTAAAATATACCCAACTCAAATTACTTTCCTGATTGGTAACTTTTACAACCAGCAACCAGGCTTTTGCGGGAATATCAAAACCTAACATGCCATTGATCTGCATACCAGTTTGGCTAGCTGAACTATCGTGTATAGCCAAGGCCACACTTTCGCGCTGGGTAAATGTGTCGCGCTTCTCCCACGCAATCGTATATTTTGATATGGGTAACTGCCGAGAGTTGATCTGATAGAAAACATTAAATCGATTGGATTCCTTAATTACTTGAAAATCAAAATCTATTTCCGCTTCCGGGTTATACCACTCTCTAAAGTTTATACTGGTAAGTGCCTGCGAAAAGCCTGCGCATGCTGAGAGGAGGAATAGTGTGGATATTAAAAACCGTTTCATAGTTGAGATTAGCAACATTTTAAACTGATGTAACAAATATATAATATTTGTCAGGTAGACCCGTGTCAGGTTAACCCGAAAGCTATCGGGTCAACCTGACATAGTGCCTGTATTTTTACAACTTTAACATTTAAAGTTAAAACGATAATTCTAATTGATTGAGTTATTTTTGCCTGATTAATTTTTATTATGGCCTCTGTTTATACCACCGAAATAACCTCTGAGTCAATTCCGTCCGATAACCCCATCCATCAACGTCTTTTAAAAGCTTATGTTGTGGCTGCCGGCTATGTGCAGGGCAATTTGTTAGAAGTGGGGTGTGGTGAAGGCCGTGGTATTGATTTGCTGCTGCCCAAGATTACGAGTTATTCGGCCATTGATAAAATTGAACCAGTCATTAATTTGCTCCAAAAAAAGTATCCACAAGGGAAATTTATTAGAGGAAATATTCCACCCCTTTCAGTTTTTGAATCTGACAGTTTTGATAGCATTGTTAGTTTTCAGGTGATTGAGCACATTAAAGACGATGCACTTTTTCTTAAAGAAATTTATAGGGTGCTGAAGCCGGGTGGATTGGCCTTGTTGACTACGCCCAACAAACCGTTATCGCTTTCGCGGAACCCGTGGCACATTCGCGAGTACACGGCAAAGGAATTAACGGAGTTGGCAAAACAGTTTTTTGATGAGGTTATCATGAAGGGAATTACGGGAAATGATAAAGTGATTCAATACTATGAGCGTAACAAAAAATCTGTTGATAAACTCATGCGTTGGGATGTATTGAATCTACAGTATAATCTACCAGCAGCTTTGTTGCGGGTGCCCTATGAATTTATGAACCGCTTGAACCGGAATAAATTGAAAGACTCTGCCGATGAATTGGTGATGAGCATTCAACACGAAGATTACCTGCTTACCGATTCAGGTGAAACTGCGCTTGATTTGTTTTTGATAGTGCGTAAGTGAATTGTCATAGCGGGCGAGTAGCCAAAATTTAATCTTAAGATGATATTTACCGAGACCCGCTATCTCCTTCTATGGATTGCAAATCCTTTTTATCTGAGTTCGGCATTACAAATGCCGAACAGCCTTGGCTACCAAGTTGTCCTCCACTTTAAAAGTTTAGGACAATCACTCCTTAATAATCACCGCGCTCAACATCACCGCCCATTTGCAAGCTGCTCAAATGTTTGTTGAAGGCGTCTTCATATTTTTTACCAAGCTCCATTTCACCATTTTGATATAGCGTGGATTGCAGCGAATTCAGGATAAAAATATTTCTGCGCAGTTCCTGCGAAAGGCCGGAACCTTCTTCGATTAGGTAAGTTGCCATTACATCTGCGCGGTCGCCCAATAGCTTCGTCATGTCAATGGCCTTTTCTTTTTGTCCGAGTTGAAAAAGTAAGTCTACCGTTGTTGCGGCAGTGTGGTCGTAAGGGACCACGTTGTCTGGCATTTTGGCAAGCATAAACTCAATCGCCTTGTTTGCTTTCTCCATCTGACCTTCATCAATAAGCGCTTCCGCCAGTGAGTTAAACGAGCTACGATGGTTTAGCACAAAGCCGCGATAGTCTTCCGTAAAGTAAACACTCGGGTCATCTAAGCCACGGTATTTGAATTCGTTAATCATGTTGTCATACGACTTTTCAGTATCAACCAAATAGTCGCGGTCTTTGCGTGGGTTACGCACTGGTAGAATACGGTAAGCATTGCCCTCTTGCACCGCATAAGGACTTAAATCAATATTGATTTGCGAAAGCGAAGTATTATTGAAATAAATAGGCCGCTCCCAATTGTTGCTTACTAGAAAATCTAAGATGGCTAAGTCTTTTTTCTCGAGCGCGCCTTTCGTTAACCGGATTTGCATTTGATCAACCATCAGACTATCTAATCGCGCAGGAATAATACCTCGTGCACGCAAATCATCTTTGTTAATGTTCAGCGTAAATAATTTGCTTGGTACAACATTGCGGTCGCCATCTCGCAGCTGCGGTAAATCTTTTGAAAGGGCAGTGATGTATTCTTTGGCATCAATACTCTTCATTTTAAAATCAGCAAAAGGGAGGTAATCATTAGGCCCACCCTGACGATATTGATACTGTGAAAGGGTATAAGGAATAGGTTTGGACTCATACGCGTTGCGCGTAGTTTGATCGATATACCAATCAGTGTTGTAATAACTTAACACCACGGCACGCATATCGGTGCGGATGCCCTCCACTTCCTGTGCATACCAAAGCGGGAACGTATCGTTATCACCACCTGTAAAGATCACCGCTTGTTCGCCACATGAATTTAAATAGTTTGAGGCTGAATCAACAGAGAAGAACCGGTTATGCCGATTGTGATCATCCCATCCGGCAGCGGCCATTAATGTTGGAGCCGAGAGCCCGATCAATGTAGCAGCGATCACGGCTACTTTTCCATTTTTGATAATAGAATTTATTACTTCAAAAATCCCAATCACGGCTAAACCGATCCAGAAAGCAAAAGCATAATACGAACCTGCATAAATATAATCGCGTTCGCGTGGCTCGCTTGGTGGTGAGTTTAGATACACCACAATGGCTACACCCAACATCACAAACAGGAGTGCGATAACAGAAAAGTTTTTAGTGTCTTTTACAAACTGATAAAACATGCCTACTAATCCTAACAAGAATGGGATCATAAAAAAATTATTCCGTCCGTGGTTTTCGGCTAAGGCTGCAGGAACTTTAGAAAACCACTCACCTGGTTTCAACCAGTCGGCACCTTGTTCGTCACTTTCGCGACCAGCAAAATTCCACATGAAGTAGCGCATGTACATAGTGCCAATCTGATGCTGGAACATGAAGTATAGGTTTTGACCAAAGGTTGGCTTCTCACCTTCTTGCAAGCCTAAAATGCTTCTGTAGTTTGCTGCCTGATCCGAATTCCACGCCCGTGGTAAGATAGTTTCCTGATCGGGTTCATACACATAGCTAAACTTGCGATCGGAAATTTCATACTTGTCCTTGCCTTTTGTGTAAACAGGCGCTCCGTATTCAACATCAATAGGTCTTGCTGTAAAGTAAGGACCAAAAAGTAAAGGACGGCTACCATATTGTTCACGCTTCAGGTATCGAATAAAACTCATCACATCCTTAGGCGCATTTTCATTGATGAGTGTATCATAATTAGAACGGATGATTACAGTGGTGTAAGAAGCATAGCCAATTAAAATAAACGTAGTTGCTAAAATGAATGTGTTTAAAACAGGCTTGTTGTGAGTTTGTGTGTAATAGATTCCAAAAATCAAGGCTGCAATCAGCAAGATGAAAAAGATCAATGCTCCTGATCCAAAGAACAGCCCAAGCGTGTTAACAAAAAACACTTCAAAAAGCCCAGCAATAGTTGGTAAGCCGGGGACAATAAAATCGTTGATGAACAAAACAAGCCCGCCACTGATGCCCAGGGCAGCAATAACACCCCAGGTAGTTGGCTTAAATTTCTTGAAATAATAGATCAATCCTAACGCAGGCAGAGTAACTAAGTTAAGCAAGTGAATGCCGATGGAAAGACCCACCATGTAGGCCATCAACAACAGCCAACGGTTGGCTTTGCTTTCGTCTTCTATACCATCCCACTTTAAAATTCCCCACACTACAAAGGCAGTAAAGAATGATGACATCGCATATACTTCAGCTTCTACCGCTGAGAACCAAAACGAATCGGAAAAAGTGTAGGCTAACGAACCAACTAATCCCGCACCCATCAGCACCCAAATGTTGGTTTCAGTAAGGTCAGCATCTTTTTGAATGCCCATCATTTTGCGACCAAAAAGCGTGATTGACCAAAACAGAAATAGAATTGTGAAGGCACTTGCCAACACACTCATAAAATTAATCCAATAAGCTACTTTGGTAACATCGCCAAAGGCAAGAAATGAGAAGATGCGACCCATCAGTAAAAACAAAGGTGCCCCGGGAGGATGAGGTACCTGCAGTTTATAAGAAACAGCTATGAATTCGCCACAATCCCAATAACTGGCGGTTTCCTCCATGGTGAGCCAATAGGTGGTAAGGGCAACGCCAAATGCCAGCCAACCGGTGATGTTATTCGCTTTTTGAAAATTCATGCCTTTTGGTTCAAATTAGAGGGCGAAAATAGAGAAAATATGTTAAAATGGGTCAGGTCGAATTAAGTGGAGTATGGCCACAGATTCACTGATTATTTTTGATGGTAATCCTTAACCATTCCCCCTCTTAATGATCTTAATTTCTTAACTATCTTAATGTTTAAAAACTAGGGGCATATGGCCACAGATTCACTGATTATTTTTGCTGGTAATTGTTAACCATTCTCCCACTTAATGATCTTGATCTCTTAACTATCTTAATCTTTAAAAACTAGGGGCGTATAGCCACCCACAGATTTCACTGATTATTTTTGATGGTAATTGTTAACCATTCCCCCACTTAATGATCTTAAGTTCTTAACTATCTTAATGTTTAAAACTAGGGGAGTATGGCCACAAATTCACTGATTATTTTTGATGGTAATTCTAAACTATTCCCCTCTTAATGATCTTAATTTCTTAACTATCTTAATGTTAAAAAACCCTGTGGTTTAGCGGTTAAAGTTTATTTATAAACGATGATATAAAATACCAGCCACAACAAAAAGATCAGGATGTAAGAGGCTGAGACAATCCACCAGGCAGCTTTTTTATCTCTTCGTGCATAAAAATGAACCCCGTTCACAAGCACTAACACATAAAAGATTTCGAAA
>Ga0163144_10029219_pt1 | contig 10593 bp, 8 predicted proteins | sample OliLak19BULKMAT1_FD_123175 | JGI IMG/M metagenome (GOLD analysis project Ga0163144, IMG submission 123175) | Freshwater microbial mat bacterial communities from Lake Vanda, McMurdo Dry Valleys, Antarctica - Oligotrophic Lake LV.19.BULKMAT1 | ecosystem: Environmental > Aquatic > Freshwater > Lake...
AGGGGTGAGGGGTGAGGGGTGAGGGGTGAGGGGTGAGGGGTGAGGGGTGAGGGGTGAGATGTGAATAATCACTCACTACACATTCACTCACCCACTCACCCACTCACACATTCTCTTACAAAGATAGGGTGAAAATTAAGACTATGCAACTTTGTTTTTTTATAGCGCAAAGAATGTCAAAATAAAGTGTATATTTGTGCCTCAAAGAAAACTATTTTCTCATTTATGACACTAAATTTATGTTTAGGAGGCTTTGTAGCCTTCATTTTATGCTATTGCCCTTTAAAAGCTACGGGCATAGCAAGCGACACCATACGCATAGAAGCACAAGCAGGCGGAGATGAACACCGCTTAGTTAATTTTGAATTACGCGAAAACCCGATGGTAGCAAGGCGCGATAGTTTGGTAAACTTAGCCCGCACATTTTTAGGGCGACCATACGTTTGGGGAGGCACAACGCCTTACGGTTTTGATTGCTCAGGGTTCGCATGGTATTTATTTAAGCAATTCGGCTATAATATGCACCGTATGTCGGGCGATCAAGCTACGCTGGGGCGTTGGGTGAAAGTAGAAGAAGCCGAACCGGGCGACCTTGTTTTTTATGGTTATCCGTATGGGGCAGGCTATGTTTATACGCATACAGCCATAGTACATGCGCGTGATGACAAGAACAATGTAAACGTAATACACAGTAGTTTTTTGGGTTTGGCTATTACTACTTTGCACTTTGACCCAAATTATACATGCAGGCTCATAGGTATTAAACGGGTGATAGAATAAGTTTTTATTAAAATAATGCAAAATAAAAGGTGAAAATTCGTTTTTTTTCAAAATAACCTACATTTTTGCGCTTCAGAAAAATTATACTTTTTATTTTTACTTTTAACTTACGAATATGAATCAACTTTGGCGCAAAAAGCCTATCAGTGCTTTCGAGGCAGATATGAAAAAAAGCGAACTCAAGCGCGTATTAGGCAAATGGAGTTTGACTGCTATTGGCATCGGGGCAATTATTGGAGGCGGTATTTTTGTACTTACAGGTACAGCCGCACATTACCATGCTGGTCCTGCACTTGCCTTATCGTTTGTAGTAGCAGGGATTGCCTGTATTTTCGCGGCACTTTGCTATGCTGAATTTGCGGCTATGTTGCCTGTAGAAGGCTCGGCGTATGCGTACGCGTATGGTACGGTAGGCGAGCTATTTGCTTGGATTATTGGCTGGGGGCTTATTCTCGAATATGCTATGGGCGCGATGACGGTAGCCGTGAGCTGGTCGGGTTATTTCAATAAATTGCTACACCTATTCAGTATTACCTTGCCTGCCTACCTAACGAATGACCCCTTCACCGCGAAAGGGCTTTCTATCAACTTGCCTGCCTTTATAATAGTTTGGTTGGTAACAGCTATTTTGGTGAAAGGCACTAAAGAAGCCGCAAGCGCGAATAATGTTATCGTAATCATGAAAGTGAGTGTGGTATTGTTTGTTATCGTTGTAGGGGCATTTTTTGTAGATTATGCGAACTGGATTCCGTTTATTCCAGAAAGAGGTTTTGTACTTGATGAGGGCAAAAAAGTTCTCTTATCCAGCAATCCTGACGTATATCAAGTGGGCTACGGCGTAGGCGGTATATTCAGTGGCGCGGCGTTTATTTTCTTTGCGTATATAGGTTTTGATGCGGTTTCTACGCAGGCAGGCGAGGCTATCAATCCGAAGAAAGATATGCCGTTCGCTATCATTGCTTCGCTTTTGATATGCACAGTGTTGTATATTGCTGTTGCTTTAGTATTAACAGGTATGATGAATTACAAAGATTTTACAGCAGAAGAGCTGAAAGCACCTGTGGCTGCCGCTTTCTCAAGAGTAGGGCAATCTTGGGCTGTGCTTATCATTACGGCTGCGGCGACTACGGGACTTATCTCGGTTATGTTGGTGATGATGTTAGGACAAACACGTGTGTTTTTAGGTATGTCTAAAGATGGCTTATTGCCTAAATTCTTCCGCGATATTCACCCTACTTTTAAAACGCCATATAAAAATACCATCTTGGTAGGCGCGGTCGTTTCGTTGGTAGCAGCCTTTACGCCTATTAGTTTATTGGGCGACATGACAAGTTTTGGAACACTGTTTGCCTTTGCGATGGTGTGCGGTGCAGTTTGGTTATTGCGTGTTCGTGAGCCACAGCTTCAGCGTGATTTTAGAGTGCCTTTCCTGCCTGTAATCGCCAGTGCTGGTATTTTAACCAATGTTTTCTTAATCATCAATCTTAATGTTTTGGCTCAGGGCTTGGCAATGGCCTGGCTACTGATAGGGGTGTTGGTGTATTTTGCGTATGGCAAAAGCCATAGCAATCTGGGTAAAACACCAGAATAACAATAATAGACTTCTTGTGAAAGTCCTTTGCCCTCTCTCCAGATTCGAGAGAGGGCAGAGTGTGAGGTCTTAAAGAAACACTTTCGCAAGAAGTCTAATAAAAAAATGACTGCTTTGTAACGCATTAAGTTTTTACAAAGAGTGTATTTCAAAATCCTTCTATGTACCCCTATCCAAATTGGAGAGGGCGAGGTTTTAGAAAAGTTTTTTTTTGAAATACAAGCATAAAACAGACATAAAAAGCGTTACCGTAATTAAAATGTTGTATGAAAATGAGCAATAAATTTTTCACAATACTCGCAGTGATTTGTATGCTTGGAGTATGTAATTTACAAGCACAAAAACAAGGAACAGGTTGTATTTTGGACGCTACATTATACGAAAAGGTCTCACTCGTTATGCCACTCTTAAGGGGTGAATACGAGAACTTGCCCAAAGCTCATTCCATGCGCAAATACGCACCCACGCCACAAAACCAAGGTAGTTATGGCAATTGTGTGGGTTGGGCGACTGCATACGCGGCGCGTACTATCCAAATGGCACATGAACAGCATTGGAAACAAGAAGAGCTTATCACGGCAAACGCACTCTCCCCATTCTTCGTCTATGAATCCGCCAAGCCCTCAAGCGATATTTATTGCCAAGAAGGAACAAGTCTTTACAGTGGGTTAGAAATACTGAAACAATTAGGCGGCGTAAAGTTGTATGAATATGCAAGTTTATGCGGGCAAACTATTCCCAAAACACTTGAAAAGAAAGCCAACCAATATAAAATAAAAGATTACCGCAGGCTTTTTGAGGCAGGCGTAAAAGAAAAAACACAAGTAGTGAAGAAAAGCATTGCTGAAAATCGCCCTGTAGTCATAGGCATACAATGCTGTACCGAATCATTCCAAAATGCTAAAGACATCAAGTATTGGAAACTCCAAGAAACTGATAACCCTAAACCCACAGGCGGACACGCGCTCACCGTAATAGGTTATGATGACAACTTCGAAGGCGGCGGGGGTGCATTCGAACTTATGAACAGTTGGGGCAACAAATGGGGCGACGGTGGATTTATTTGGATGAGTTACAAAGACTTTGATAAATATTGTTTTGAGGCGTATGAAATGACTTTGCCCCAATCAGAAATAAATCAACTTGCAGGAACAATCCGCTTCGAATTATCAGCTGGGCAAGCAATGCCTTTTTATCTCAAAAATGGCGTGTATGAAAGCAAAGATAGCTATCGCAGTGGCACAATGTTTCGCATAAACATAAGCAATCAAGAACAAATGTATGTATATACTATCGGCTCGGATTTGAAAAACCAAGATTATAAAATATTCCCTGCCAACGCGAATATAAGCGCGCTTATAGATTATAAAGATGCAAAAATAGTCCTCCCTTCTGAAAATAATTATATCCAAATGGATAATCAAACGGGTATGGATTATATATGTTTATTGTATTCAGTAGAAAAATTAGAGATGGAACATATCCTGCATGTATTGAAAAACGAAACAGGCACTTTACCAGAACGGGTGCAAAAAATATTTGGGGAACGCCTATTCAATACTCAAGATATAGACCGCTCACAATATAAACATGAAATATCTTTCAAGGCAAGTAGCAAAACCCGCAGCATAGTGCCAATCGTGGTCGCTTTGCAACATATAGACTAGACTAATTTTTTATGTCCTTTTCATCGCAAAGTATCATCACGATTGGAGAAACTAATCAGCTCTCAGCCCTCGAAAAGCGTAAATTACATCTTATAAATGGCATTTGCTTATTGAGTATTGTCATTGTAATTATTTATCTTATTTACTTCATTTATAAAAAATTATATTTTGCTGTACTCCCTGATGCAATAGGCTTTTTGGCATTTGTGTTGCCTTTGTATTTCAATGCAAAGGGCAAATACAATACAAGTAAGATTGCTTTTTCGATAGGTAGTTACCTGTTTTTTGCTATACTCTGTGTCATGTATGGCAAGACTTCAGGTACAATTTATACGTTTATTATGGCGGCTATTTTTCCACAGTTTTTATTTGATAATAAAAAAATTATTTTTTTATTGTTTTTAACAGGCTTCGGCTTTTTTATATTTTTTCATTTTTATTATTATGTTTATTATACATCAATAGCAGAAAAGGAAGTCAATGACACGCTTTATTTTTTTAATGTGCTGTCTTTGTTTGTAGTAACTTATATCTTGGTAAAACAATTTAAGTATGAAAATGAAACTTACCAAAATATCATTTTGACACAAAATGACGCGCTCACTCAACAAAAAGAAGAAATAGAAGCCCAACGCGATATCATAGAAGCAGAAAAACAAAAATCGGAGTCGTTGTTGCTCAATATTCTACCTGAAGAAATTGTACAAGAGTTAAAAATTTCAGGGCAAGCGACACCCAAAGATTATGCCTTGGCATCTGTTTTGTTTGCAGATTTCAAAGGCTTTACACAAATTGCAGAACAACTTACACCCCAACAAGTTATAGAAGCATTGAATACTTGTTTTCTTGCTTTTGATGAAATTTGTGACACTCATAACCTCGAAAAGATAAAAACCATCGGTGATTGTTATATGTGTGCCGGCGGAGTCCCAAATGCCAATATAACCAATCCAACAGACACAGTAAAAGCCGCGCTTGAAATGCAAAAGTGGATGGTAAATTGGAAGGAAGAAAAAATGAGCAAAGGAGAAAAGGCTTGGGAAGTACGCATTGGCATACACTCAGGCGAGGTGATCGCAGGCGTGGTAGGCAAGAACAAATTTGCGTATGACATTTGGGGCGATACAGTGAACCTTGCCTCCCGTATGGAGAGTAGCGGTGAGGTAGGCAAGGTCAATATCTCTGAAATTACATACGAACTCATAAAAGATAAATTTGATTGTACACACCGTGGCGCGGTAAAAGCAAAAAATAAAGGCGAAATAGCTATGTATTTTGTAGAAAATATTTTGTGATTTTAGCATCATGAACAACAAAAAGAAGTAATTTTACGCGATTATCCATTTGCCATGAAGTTTATACGTTTTTTTATTAGCCTATTGTTTACTTTATTGTTGTTCTATTTGTTCAACACACGCCTTGCCGATGTGCTGTTACTTGGCGATATTAAAAGTGTTGCAGACAAAAATATACCTGCTTTGGGTGTTTTTCTAAACCCGTTTGGCGGTTTTTGGGCGAATGCAGAGCCACGCAATGTGCCTAACTCATGGAAAGCGACCTTGCCTGCCTTACAAGATAAAGTAGAGGTTTTTTTTGATGAGAAGCTTGTGCCTCACGTATTCGCAAGCAATGAACACGATTTATATTTCATGCAAGGCTTTGTAACCGCGAAACACCGCTTGTGGCAAATGGAGTTTATCTCTTTTGCCGCAAGTGGTAGGCTCTCTGAGATTGTAGGAGCGCGTGCTATCGAGCATGACCGCACACAGCGCAGAATGGGTATGGTATATGCGGCCGAAAATGCCCGACAAGAGATACAAAAAGACAGTATTTGCAATCGTGTCGCAAACGCCTATACAGAAGGAGTAAATGCGTATATTGACCAACTCACGCCCAGAGAGTACCCGCTTGAATACAAACTCTTGGGCTATGCACCCGAAGCATGGACGACACTCAAAACCGCTTTAGTTCTCAAGTATATGGCACAAGACCTTGCCATGCGTACAGATGATGTCCCTATGACAAATATGTTAGAAAAATTTGGCAAAGATGTTGTAAATGAGCTTTTCCCAACCTCTTCGCGCTATCAGTCGCCTATTATTCCTGAAAATACCAAATTTGATTTTAAGCCACTGCCCATTCCAAAAACACCTAAAGAAGTATCTTACCTGCCCAACCCGAAAATAGACAAAAAAACAGACAAACGAATTTCGTATGTAGATGTAGATAAACCAAAAGAAAATAACGGTAGCAATAATTGGGTTATCAGTGGACAGAAGTCTGCTACTGAATACCCCATGCTGGCGAATGACCCACACCTTGCCTTGAACTTGCCTTCCATTTGGTTCGAGATTCAACTCGTTGCGCCCAAAATAAACGTCTATGGAGTGAGTGTCGCAGGTACGCCATGTATAGCTATTGGATTTAATCAAGAAATTGCTTGGGGCGTTACAAATGTAGATGCAGACGTGCAGGATTGGTACAAAATCAAATTTCAAGATGACACACGCAAGGCATACTTCCATGATAAAAAATGGAAGCCGACCACCACACGCGAAGAGCATATCAAAGTGCGTAATGGCGAAACAATCATAGAGAAAGTCGTTTTTACGCACCATGGCCCCGTAGTCGCACATGCGCAAGATACCGCTTTGGCGCGTAAAAATCGCGTGCCGATTGATGCCGCGTTGCGTTGGACAGGGCATGACGCTTCCAACGAACTCATGACGTTTTATAAACTCAATCGCGCCCGCAATTATGATGATTATAAGAAAGCAATTGCTTTTTTCAGCGTCCCTGCACAAAATTTTATATTTGCAGATATTCACCAAGATATAGCCATAACGCCCAACGGTAAATTTCCACTCAAATGGAAAGGGCAAGGTAAGTATGTACTTGACGGCTCTAATGCCGAACATGACTGGCAGGGCTGGATTCCACAAGTACAAAATCCACACGTCAAAAATCCCGCTCGCGGTTTTGTATCTTCTGCCAATCAATTTCCTACTGACTCGCTTTACCCTTATTATTTACATTGGCGATTTGTGCGCTATGACAGAGGTGCGCGTATCAACGAAAGACTCGGCATCATGGAAAAAGCCACTGTAGATAGCATGCGTAGCCTTCAAAATGATGTGCTTGGCGTATTGCCTCGTGAAGTATTGCCGAAGTTGTTGGCTTATACAGACGGGCAAAAATGGAAAGCAAGTGAACAAAAAGCTATAGATATATTGCGCAAATGGGACAATAAATATACAGCCACACAAATAGCACCCACTCTTTTTAGCACATGGTGGAATAATTTGACAGACGCTATTTGGACAGATGAAATAGACAAAGGAAGCATGCGCCTACCCGTAAATGATAAAACACTCGAACTTGTCATGGCAGGTGATAGCTTAGGCAAACGCTGGTTTGACAACGTGAAAACCCCTCAAAAAGAAACACTTGCTGACCTCGTTATGGCTTCTTTAACCAAAACAATACAAGACTTGGAAACCAAATACAAAGGCGCGCCTATGGATACTTGGCAGTGGACAAAATACCGCAATACTGCCGTTCAACACCTCTTGCGCATACCTGCTTTTAGTATCCCAATGCTCCAAACTGACGGCGACCGCACCACAGTCAATGCTGTAGATTTTGGAAGCCACGGCCCCTCATGGCGTATGATTGTAGCTTTGGGGCGCACTCCAAAAGCCTACGGCATTTTCCCAGGTGGGCAGTCAGGCAACCCAGGAAGCCACTACTACGCCAATTTTATAGGCAAGTGGCAGAAAGGCGAACTCAACGAAATACAATACATGAAAAAAGCAGTCCGCACTTCAAATATGATAAGTTACTGGAAATTAAGTAAATAGACTTCTCACGAAACTCCTTTCTCCTCCCTCCAAATGGGAGCGAGGGCAGAGAGTGAGGTCAGAGAGTGAGGTCTTAAGAAACACTTTCGCAAGAAGTTTAACAAATAAAACGTATGGAAGAGCAAAATAAAAACAAAACAACAGCCACAAAATATGCTTTTGCAGGCGGATTTCTTGGTACGCATTATTATTATTTGGAGCAGGTAGGCAAGGGCATTTTGTGTACGCTATCTACTATAATTTTACTGTCGATAATATTGCCAATGATAGTATATGGTGCGTATGAAGAAGGGGCATGGGTCGCTCTTACCGCAGTATTTATTGGTAATTTTTCAGGTGGAGTACGCCTCTCGAACATGACACAGGATAGGTTTGATTTGAAATATAACAAACACATGTTTTCCAAAAAAACAGACCAGCGAAACGACTTCCCTATAATAGGCACAGCCGATGAGCTTCAGAAATTAAACCTCCTTTTTGAACAAGGAATCATCAGTTTTGAAGATTTTGAACGGAGGAAAAAACAATTGTTGGATTAACGAATAAATATGAAATACCATTACATTGATGATTATACAGCGCATCAGCCTGCCGAAACGCAATATATACTCACTTCTCTGCGCAAATTAGCTATAACGTGCCTTTTTCTACTATAAAGGCAGTCTGTGTTATGTGTCTATGGCAAAAAAACCGTGTGTAGGCTGGCTGCATGGCAATCAATTCTCTGATGAAGCAGGTATATTGGAAACAAGAGGGCGCAAACAAGTGCGTAGCATTACTTTTGACAATATAGAAGATTGGAATCAAAAAAGCCCTTGCCTGCCAGCTATCCAGCAAGAAGCCTTCCGTATAAATGAAATACGTCTTAAAAAACAATGAAAACAAGCCAAATATTTCTCTGTTGTGTTTTTTTGATAGCACTTTTTAGTCAATGCAATAAACGATTGGTGGCTGGCAGGCAAGCTCCCTTATTCAATACTATAGCTATAGACAAAAGCGAAATAGACTTGCTCCAATTTCGTGGGCGCAAAGTCTTGCTCTCATTCATGCGCAGCGCAGGTTGTCCTGTTTGCAACTTGCATACACATACTTTGTATGGATATACTGACAGTTTGAAAGCAATAGGGGTAGAAGTTTTGATGATTTATCAATCATCAACAGCCGTCTTAACGCATTACATCGAACAAGATGAACGTGATTGGCGTTTTAGGTTTGTAGCTGATACAAGCCGTTTGCTTTATAATCAATACCACGTAAAGCCTTCTTCTTTTGGTTTTTTGAGTAGTAGTTGGCGCGGTGCTTTGCGCAAACGAAAGGCGGGTTTGAAGTTGTATAAAACGACTGTACCGCCAGCAGAAGGAAAACGTGGTATTTTGGGTGCAGACTTTTTACTTGATGAGCAAGGCGTACTCATCAAGGTAAATTATTGCCGTTATGTGGGTGATCATTTACCTCCTGCTACTATTTACAAAATATTTAAGGCTGATACACTAAAAAAAATGCCTTAACAAATAACAAATTATTTTGTAAATTTTTTAAAATATGGGCATTTAAAGTCTTCAACAGCTCACTTTACAAAAAAATATGAGCATTTAAAGTCTTCAACAGCCCACTTTGCAAAAAAATATGGGCATTTAAAGTCTTCAACAGCCCACTTTGCAAAAAAATATAGGCATTTAAAGTCTTCAACAGCCCACTTTGCAAAAAAATATGGGCATTTAAAGTCTTCAACAGCCTACTTTGCAAAAAAATATAGGCAAGTAAACTTTTTACTTGCCTATATTAAATGAAATACTTGTGAAAAAACATATAAAATGTATTATATTTTTGTTTTTGTTTTAATTTTTATATAAAAAGCATTTTATCAAAATGAAAAAACATTGATACATAAATTTTAACTATTTGAAATTTATGATATTAAAATGTTTATTACAACAAAATGCAAAAATCTACATCTGCTTGTAGCCATTCAAAAACTTTTTCCTCATCTTCTTTTAAGTCTTCTTTGTATTTGTCATTAAATTGAATGGCTAATTTTAAATTTTTTAACGTATCTTCTTTATTTTGTATTTTGCTACATAGTTTAGCCAAGTTAAAATAGGCTAAACCAAACGTAGGCTGAAGAACAATAGCCTGTTTGAAATCTTCAATAGCTTCGGCGTACTGTTCTAATTTATATTTTGAGTAAGCACGATTGTTATATGTTAAAGCATCGGGGCTGATTGAAATAGCATAGTCATAGTCGAGTATGGCTTCTTCATATCTTTTTAGTTTATATTTGGCTACGCCACGTCCTACATAGCTTTTTGTATTATCAACAGCTGTATTGATAGCCCATGTATAGTCTTCAATGGCTTCTTCAAATTTGTTTAGGCTAAATTTGGCACTTCCACGATTGTAATATGTGTTACTGTCTTCTGTATTTTGCATCAATGCTTTGTCATAATATAAAATGGCTTCTTTATATTGCTTCAAAACATCTTTTGTATAACCAATTAAGGCGTATATATCTGTATAATTAGTATTTATATCAACTACTTTTTGATAGTCGGCTATTGCTTGTTCATACTGTTTCAAATCTCTTTGAAGGTTACCTCTTTTATAATACGTATCAGCATCATTAGGTTTTAATTCGATGGCTTTAGTATAATCTTGCATAGCTTCTTTGTATTTTGCTAACTTTTCATACGTACCT
>Ga0163144_10029221_pt1 | contig 10593 bp, 10 predicted proteins | sample OliLak19BULKMAT1_FD_123175 | JGI IMG/M metagenome (GOLD analysis project Ga0163144, IMG submission 123175) | Freshwater microbial mat bacterial communities from Lake Vanda, McMurdo Dry Valleys, Antarctica - Oligotrophic Lake LV.19.BULKMAT1 | ecosystem: Environmental > Aquatic > Freshwater >...
CGCGCAAACACCGGCGGCAACAATCCATCCTTCGCCGCCGCGTACGATAGCCGCGCCGTCGCCGAAACCAACCCGCCAAACTGCCCCAACATCGTGCAAGTCGACAGCACCCCAAACACGATCGGCAGCCATAGCACGCCCATCACCTCCGCCCCCGCTCGCGCCGCCTGCATCATCCCGAACAGCACGCTCGTCTCCTCCGGCCTCCGCAACACCACCATCGCCAGCGTAGCGCTGCTATAGATCATCACCGCCAACATCCCCGCTATCCATCCCGCCCGTCCAATCGTCCGCTCCGGATCTTTAATTTCGCCCCCCATCATTCCCAACAACTCAATCCCCGTCAGCGCAAACGCAATCTGCGACCAAAAGTTCAGCGTCGCCAAACCCATCGGCGGTGCCAGGTCCAAAGGTGTCGCCGACCCCTGCCGCAAATAAACCACCGTCGCCGTCCCCAATAGCAAACACACCATCAACCACGTCGCCACCCCGCCCAGATTCTGGTTCCACCGCCCCACCCGCACACCAATCAAATTCACTCCCACGCCGATCCAAATCGCCACCAAGGATGCCCCGACGATCACCACCCGGTTCTCCACGAGGGTCGGGTCAATCGCGTAGGCCGCGATGCTGATATAGGCCATCGCCGCATTCGGCAGCCAACTCGCAATCCCCACCCAATACAGCCAAAACGCCAGAAACCCGTGCCACTCTCCGAAATCGTCTCGCGTCCAGACGTACTGTCCGCCCGCGTCCGGCCGTCGCCCCGCCAACACCCCCACGGACTGCGCAATCGGCACTACGAAAAACAAACCCGCCAACAGAAACAGCGTCACCGACCCCGGCCCCGCATGGGCCGCCGTCGCCAGCCACCGCGTCCCCACGATGCACGCCACGCCCAGCAGAGTCACATCGCGCAGTCCCAGCGTCCGATGCAGCTCTCTCATTCCCGCGGCGACCCCTTCCCCAAATGTTCGCGCAAAGCCCGCGGAAACTCCGGCCGTTTCATCGCCGTGCCGTGGTTTGCCCCGTCCAGCACAAGCAACCTCCCCATCGCCGGCATCACCGCCTTTACTTCCCGCAACCCCGGCAAACTCGGATCCTCGCTCCCCACAATCCCCAGAGTAGCCACCTTCACCGCCCCCAACTCCGCCGCCGTCACCGCCTGGCTTGCTCTGCCCCGCGCCACCGCCGCCAAGGCCGCATCTTTCTGTTTCCGCGCGTCGCTCTCGCCCCGTTCCACCTCTTCAGCCGGATAACCGAGCCGCGGAGGAGACCCGCCGAGTGTAGCCGTCAAAAACCGTCCCGAATGGGTGACTAACAACTTGCCCAGAATCCGCGCCCCCTGCGAATAACCCACCAAATGCGCTTGCGGAATCCGTAAATGGTCCATCAAGCGGATCGCGTCGAGCCCCATCTGTTCGCCGTATGCTGTCGGCTCCAGCGGCTTGCCGCTCAGTCCATGGCCGCGCAGGTCCAGCGCGACCACTCGATGGTCCTTCGCCAAGTCCGCGAAAATTCCGGTGTCAATCCAACCCTGCAAGCTCCCGCCGTAGCCATGCAGCAGGATCACCGCCGGGCCGCTCCCCTGCTCAACGTAGCGAATCCGAACCCCCGCCGAATCAAAGAATCGATCTTCCGCAAAAAGCCCGTTCGCCAACACAACGAACGGCAAAAGCACCATCGAAACGCGAGTCAACATAACGACAAACCATACCACGCCCCTCGCCGCGAAGCACACAGGCCGCGAAGATGGGGTTCACTAGCCAAGGCCGCCCCAACTTATTATCTAGACCCGTCGCGCATTACCTTGTTGCCAGCCAGCATAGGCTTGACACCGGGTCCACTTTACGATACTCCTAACGTGGCTTGGTCTTTGTTGGTTGGGTTTTTTTTCTTAGCCGAACGTATCCTACCCCGCCAGGGTCTTGCCTGCTTGTAGTCAATTGCTTATTTGGATACCAGTGATTCTAGAACCTCGCTGATGGTTCTGTTTTTCGCCGCGTCCGAAAATTGTTACCACTCATAAGGAAAAAGTTATATGTTCAATCTCAGATCTTTGTTTGTGCCGGCCGCTATCGTCGCGGCCGGTTTCGCGGGTTCACTCACCGCAAATGCCCAAGTCTCGCCGTGCTACACGTTGGAAAGCCTACAGGGCACGTTTGCGACAATGGGCACTTACGGCAATAGCGTTGCCGTCGCATTTTCGGTCCGAACCCTTGATGCATTCGGCAATATGCCGACGTCGGCGCCGTTCCTCATAAACCTGCCCCTGGCTGGGTCCCCAACCGGAGCCAGGACGTTCCTCAACGGTGCGAACAAGGCGACGTACGCGATAAACTGCGATGGAACCGGCGTGGTCACTCGCGTCGCCACTCTGACGGACGGCACTACGATTCCCGCCTTCGATGACTTCCTTGTCACGGAAGGCATTCTGCAAAACGGGAAACTAATCGCAACAGCAATCTCGGACGCCCAGCGAATCCCTAGCCCACTCGTCCCGGGCGCGAGCTTTTTGACCCGCAAATATGCCCGGCTTCCCGATGCGCGGACTGCAGGGTGCTATACACGGGAGAGTCTGCAAGGCTCCTATGGCGTTCTCGTCAACTACGGCATGAACGATGCGCTCGGACTGCAGCAGGAGACTCTGGATGGAAAAGGAAATCTGTCGCGAACCGGCGTGCTGAACCAGCCCACCCCGGGATCAACCACCGGAGCCAGGACCGTCGGAAATGTGACAAGCACCGGAACCTACACCGTGAACTGCAACGGCATTGGGACGATCGACCGGGTTGTGACCCGGCCGGATGGGACCACGGCGATCGCCTCGGATGACTTCGTCATCACCGGAGCAATTGAAAAAGACGGGAAGCTCCTTGCGACCAGAATTTTCGACATGCAGAGAGAGCCAAGCGTAATTCTCCCGGGCGGAGTATTTCTCACCCGAACGCACACGCTGCGGCCAGCGCAGACGGTGGTGGGACCGGTTACCCCGCCCCCATCCGCGCCGACGATGGCCGTTGCCGGGCCGAAAAACGCCACCGAGACTGCGCTCTCCATCACCCTGGACGGCACCAAATCCGTCAGCGCTGATGGCAAGCCGTTGGCCTATCGCTGGACCATGGCTGCCGGAAGCCCGGTCGCCGTCATCCTCGGTGGAGCAACCGCCACACCCTCTATCCAGTTCTCGCAAGGCCAGGGCAGCTATACGTTCGTGTTAACGGTCACCGATTCGACAGGCGCCACCGCCTCCGACACCGTTACCGTTAATTATCGCGGTATCTAACGACTGCGTGAAATGCCGGGCCGGTCAACTTGAAATTCCGGCCCGACGGCAGTAACTCCCCTCTTCTTCGAGCCTGACCGCGCCCGGCACGTTTAGACTTCCACACTGGAGCGCGTTCCTCTACTCCTGGAACCGCGACGGCGAAAAACTCCCGCCTCCCCCCACTAATTGGGCCACCGGGCGATTCTCCCCGCCACCAAAGCCCGCACGCCCGAATCCATCTCCGTTTCTGTCATCCGAGCCTCCAACCTTTCTCCCCTTACCATCTCAAACCGCCGCATCACCCCGACTAAGTCGATATCCTTCTCCGGCCCCGGCACCAATTTGGCAATTGCCAGATCATGCGTTTCCAAACACCAACCCCGCACCGACCGGGTATTCGGGCCGAACACCATCACCAACCGCTCTTGCCACCCAGTCGGCAATATCGCCGTCTCCGGCCCTACGCCATGAGCATAGTATCCGTGCGCATTCTCAAAGGGTGACCCTTCCCCAATCGAGCCGTCTATAAGGTCGGCCCTCTCCGGATACGTCCGAGGATAAACATCCGCCCCTCGCGACACCAGTAACTCGGTCGGAGCGTCCGGAAACGAACCCAAAATCGACTGGCTCCCCATCACCACAATATCGTCATCATCCGATATCATCCCCGCTGCGCGAATCACGTGCTCCAACTGCGAACGCGTCATAAATCTCCCATCGCTCTTTCGGAAGCAACACCCCGGCAAACGGACTCGACTGCCGCATCGCCCGCATCGTCTCGCGATCCTCTTGAACCAAGGCGAGTATTTCTTCCAAAGGCAAAGCCAGCAATTGCCGCCAACGATCCAGGTACGGGCCCGACCGCCCCGCACTCGCCGGCCATCGCTGCAGATTGTCAAAAGCAACGCCGAGCAATTCCGGCGTAGCGCGCACTCGATCCGCGATCACCCGATGCATCGCCCGACTCCGCGCATCAATGCGCGCATGTCCCTGCTCAGATTGCACTACCGCTGCTCCGGTAACCCCCTCGTCTTGCCCTCCCCCGCCGGATTCCCACTCGAACCCCTTCCCCCCCGCCCCCGAATCGGAACCCCGCCCGGCCCGATCTCAATCCCGTCGGTCGCGGCCAGTTCGCCGCTACCCACCGGAACCTCCTGCGGAACAAGCGTATCCACGGCCTTAATCGTCGCCGCGGCCGTCACGTCAAACGCCTGCCTCCTCCGCGATTCGCTCTCCCGTAATGGAATCGCCATTGGCTTGTCTGGATCCACCACAAAAGCCGGCACCAGCTTCATCCGATACGCGCTGGAAATGCCATCGTAACGGCCCGTCTTAGCATTGAACATCCCATCGGCATTCCGCCGAAGCGCGTAGTAAAGCGCGACGTGATCCTCATGCTCGCGCACCCCTTGCACCCCGCCGGATTGAGCAAAAGCATTCTGCGTATAGAGGTCCCGGAAGTCGCGATAACCGCCCACCAGGCCCGCCGCCGTCCCGTCCTCATTCGGCACCACCCGAACCTTCCCCTGACGGAAAAACGCATCCCGGTTCTGATTGGCAAACCAGGCAATTTGCGGCATGTGAATGTCGGCTTGCGCCGTCTCCACCACCCCGTCTTTCACCCGGGCCTTCAGCTTCGTATACTGTTCGGAGTTCAGCAGCCGATACGAATAGTCGACCCCCACACTCCCCCGCGCGTCCTTCATAATCTGGTCCGGCGAATAGCCGATCTCGAGCGTCGCGTCGTCGTCGTTCATCGGGTCTTTATTGCCCGAAATGCGGATGACGATCGTGTACAAGCCCTCCACCATCTTGTCGTTAGAGCGCAGTACCAGCGTGCCGTTGCCGTTGGCCCCGCGCCACGGCGAATCGCATCCCCAAGCCCGGTAAAGTTGGTTGTCGATCCCACGCTCCCCCTCCGGGCTCACAAAGTCCCCGGACTTTGCCTTGCCATCCAAATTAAATCCCTCGCCAATCCGGCTCGTCACCTGCGGCTGGCCAGGATCTTCGGCCGCGAAGGGGTTGATGTAGGTCTCGATCTTCCGGTTGTAGCCGCGATACGCGGATGCCGCCCGCCAGGTATGGAAATACACCCCGGCCGGGTCTCGCGTCAAACCATTCGCCGACGGATTCGCCAGTTCTTCCACCTCCTTCGGGGTCCGCCAGGAAATCAGCGAAAACGATTGCGCCACCTGGGCCGGAACCGCGAAATGAACCGTGCTGCCGCGCGGGCAATCCACGCCGGGCTCAATCTCCGCCCCTCGCGAATAATCAGCCCGCCCGCCGAATCGGAACGCCGGGTCGTAAAACGCGACCACATAACCCTTCACCCATGGCGAGGCCTCCGCCCCTGCTACGGCCAGCAGCGCAACCCAACAAAACTTCAGTGTGTTCTGAAACATATCTGCATCCTTGCCTTATTGAGGCGGTGAAACCTGATTAACCAGCAGATCGGACACTGCCAAAGCCTCAAACGCCAGCGGATCGGCGTCATCCATCGGACCCCTGCGCACCACAATCTCGGCGCTCACTTCGAAGTCGCTAATCGTCTTCGAATCCGCCGAAACAAATGGCGCGCCTTGAAACGGGCTCCATCGCGTCCACTCCGCCGCCCCCGTCACCTTGTAACGCCACACCGGGCGGAAGTACTTCATCCGGAAGCTGTAGCGCAGCCCCTCCGGGTCCCGCGTCGGCACCGGCACCGCGGTCTCGCCCGCTCCCCGGCCTTCCGTCAACGTAAACCACTGCCCGCCTTTCTCGATCGTAAGCCGCGCGGCCCGATACGCCAGGTACTTCTCAATATCGCCACGGTTGCTAAACGTGTGCCCCGTCACCACCAACTTAAAAGCCTCGCGTCCCAACGGCTTCACCGTGAATACGCCCGGACCCGCGGGCGGCACCATCGGCGGATGCTCCTGTGCCGTCGCCAAAGCAAGCCACGCTGTGATGCCGAATAAGATGCAAACTTTCATATCGTAATCGCGCTACGCCAGCAATTCCGTGTACGGCGTCCGAACCTGCAACGATTCCTTGCCCCAACTGTCCACCGACACCCCCAACGCCTTTTGCAACGTCAAGCCAACCCGCGATACCGGGCTGTTGTCCCCGACGATATGATAGCCCGTCTTCAACCGGCCGCTGGCCCCCCCGGCCGTCAGAATCGGCAAGCCGTCCACGGAGTGAATCCGGGCGTAGCTCTGGTCCGTGAACGCCATCACCAGGCTATGATCCAGCAAAGTGCCGTCGCCTTCCCGAATCGCATCCAACTCTTGAAGCAGCGCCGCGAAAAGCTGCATCGATTCCAGGTTGTACTGCGCCACCCGCGGCTGGTAGCCCAGCTTCGGGTCCACCCCCTCTTCGTGCGTGGATTGGTGAAAGCCCAGCGGATCCCCCGGCTTGAACATCTGGTTCTGCGGAGACGAAACGCTCAGATTAAACACCCGCGTCTGGTCCGTGGCCAGCGCGATCGCCCCCAGGCGCGCCATCAGCGGCGTCACCACCTCCAGGTTCGGCCAAGCGTTGTTGGCCACGATATCTTTCGACGGCGCTTCCGGAATCGAGACCTGCGCTTCGATCGTCGGGCGCTGCAGCTCCGCCTCCATCTGCAACTCGGTCTGGCGCACGGACGTGAAGTACTGATCCATGCGCGCGCGGTCTCCGCTACCCAGGTTCTGCATCACCCGGTGACGGTCTTCGGTCACCGCGGAAAGCACACTCTTCTGCAGCAGGATGCGCGGATCCGGCTTCCAGTCGCCCTTCGTCGGATCCTGAAATCCAGAACCGAAAAGCCGCAAATAAAGCGACAGCGGCGTAGCTTCCGCCGGCAGCGCATTCGCCCCGCCCAGGCTCGAATAGCTCTGCTTCGGGTCGCCGCTCGCCGACGCCGCCACCGATCGGAAACGAACGCCCTTCCCGATCACCTCAGCCACCTGCTGGTCAATCGTCTTGCTCTCAAACTCGCCTTGCTTGGCCGGCGCAATCCCGGTCGATGCCGCCGCGAGCCCCGACCAATGCTGGCCGTTCGGCCTGGAGTCAAGGGGCACCCGCAGCCCGCTGAACGCGTTCAATTTCTTGCGAAACGGTTCGAGCGGTTTCAACTGCACCGTCATCTCCCAATCCGTTCCCGCCTTCTTTGGAATCCAGAGCGAGTGCGTCAGCCCGCAGCCCCAGAAAAACGTGCCAAAGCGCGTCGGCAACGGCCGGCCGCCCGTCTGCGCCTGCCCTTTCGTGTTCAGAAAACAGTCCAGGAACGGCAATCCCATCACGGCCATCGCACCATGGCAGGTACCGCGGAGAAGAAATCGGCGATCAAGTTTCATAAGGTCGTCCTTATCATTGCATTGCTACCTCCCGGTAGGTTTCTGTGGCGGCATAGAATGACTCACTCATCGCCATACTACTCAGCAGCGCCCGCAGCCGAAATCCAGAACTCTGGAACGCCTTATAAGCGTCTGGAAATTCGTCGACCGTCCACTTTTGGTTGCTCCGGCCGTATGAATGAAGCCTCCGCGCCACGCAAGCCGGGTACCGCGGATTATCATGCAGATACGTGCCCAGCCCCTGCGCCCCCGTGAAGCTCTTGCCCTGTATGGTCGCCGAGGCATCAATCGGCTCGCCGTTATCGGTCGTCCGATAGCCGCCGATGGTGTCGAAAGCTTCGAGCGAAAGCCCCAGTGGGTCACTGCGGTCGTGGCAGGCGGCGCACACCTTGTTGCCGGCGTGGGCCATCAACCGCTGGCGCAGCGTCTTGAGAGGATTGTTGGCATCGTTCACTTCCGCAAAAGTCACGTCGTTCGGCGGCTCGGGCGTCGGCGAGCAAAGCAGGATCTCCGCCAGCGCCACACCCCGCTTGGTCGGCGAGCTACGGCCGGGGTGCGAGAACATCGAGAGCATACTCACTTGCGTCAGAATCCCGCTCCGGCCGGACTCCTTCGGAAATTCGTACCGCGCCCAGTCACCAGTGAATGCGAACGGCACGCGGTACAGCACCGCCAGCCTGCGATCAAGATAGGTTTGCCGCGTCGTCATCAGGTCGCGGATGTCGCCGTTGTCCCGCAGCGCCAAACCGGTCACAGTGCGCAGCGTCTCCTCGCGTGCTGACTCCGCCATCCCCGAACCCCATTTCGGATAAAGCAGACTGTCTTTGGACACGGTGTCGAACGTGTCCAATTGCAGCATATCGTCGAAGAAGGCTCTCATCCCGGCCTCCAGCCGGGGCGAGGCCATCAACCGGTCCACTTGCTTCGCCAGCCCTACCGGCGTGTTCATCTCGCCGCCCTGCGCCGCCCGCAGCAGCTCCAAATCCGGTGTCGTGTTCCACAGCAGAAAGCTGAGCAGAGTGGCGCGGCTATGGGAATCCAACGTGCGGCCCTTGCCCTCACCGGCAGCAATAGCAACCTCCGATCGGAAGAGGAAGTCCGGTAACTGCAGCAGCATGGCCAAGCTGTAACGCAGGCCCGCATAGAAATCGTTCGTCTGTTCGGTGATGCGCCGCGCTAGGCCGGCTCGGTTATCGAGTTCCGCCCCGCTGAGCGGGCGGCGGAAAAGCAGCAGGCCATAATGACTGATGATTTTGCTGGAACAGGCATCATCATACGCCGTTGGGTTTTTCGGAGCGCACGGCAGCTTGGCGCGGTAGTTTTCGGCGGTGGCTTGACCGGCGATGTCATTCGCCATCTTGCTAAAAGACTCGAAGCCAACCGGAGTCACCGAAAGGGAGGAAGTGGAGACCGCCGCTAAACCGTTTGACCGTTTCGTCGGTTCAAACGAGCCGCGGACCTCGATCTCTTTGCCGAAGATATCGGCGATCGAGTTGCGGTATTCCTTCTCCGTGAGCCGGCGCAGGTTCACTACCTGGGAATCCGCCGACGGCGCGGCCACCGAGACCGCTCCGCCCCAAATCGCCAAAATCAAGCACAGGGACGCTCGAACCGATCTTTGCATAGGCAGGCACCGCTATAATACACAATCGTTCGACCACCGGCAACCGATAGACTTCGGTCTGGTCATGCATCATTATTGAGGCGAATATCGATCTAGGCGCAATTAACTCTTCCCAAGGTAATGCCAGGCGATTCCGTTGTGCGCGAGTCCCTCAGATGTCCATGCTACGTTCATTAGAATGGTGCGCCGCTTACTCGTCAGCCTGCTCCTGGCCCTCCCCCTCAGCGCGCAATAGCCGGTCGCGCTCTCAATCGATGGACGCGTCCTCTGGACCATCTCCAGCCCGCGCGCCGGCTTCTCCGCCGCCGAACGCGTTGAGGATATTCGTTCCAGCATCGTCCGCGTCGCCAAAGACAACCGTCGCAGCCTCGACGATGTCCGTACCGTCGAAAGCGCACAGGCCGCACCGAGTCCGCTGTGCGCGATTTCCATTAAAACGCCGGTCGCCTCCGCGCCGAACTCTTCGCCGAACGCCGCCAACTCGTGCTCGACGCCGTCGTCCTTCTCCGCTTCACCCATCGCTCTCCAAACTCGAACGCGCCGCTTGGCCACCGTCTACCGCCTCTTTGAAAGGCCGCTTCCCCTCCTCCTCCGGCTGGTCCTCGGCCCCGCCTTCCTTACCATCCTCTCCGGCCTCGCCACCATGGGCATCTCCGCCGGAGTCGCCCCCCCCAAGCCTGGGCTCTCCTCGCCATCTCGGTCTGCGCCGCCATCTGGGTCGCCAAACAACTCTCCGGCGCAATCCAATCGGGCGGACTGTCCGTCGACGGCTTCCATCGCGAATGGGCCGCGCCCACCTACCACCTCGTCAAGTTCCTCCTCTTCCTGTTTGGCCTCGTCGTCGCCTTCCCGTATCTGCCTGGAGGTGAATCTCCGGCGCTGAAGGGGGCCCCCTTCTTCATCGGAGTCCTCGTCACTCGCATCCGCACCATCAAGAATGTCGAAGTCATCCTCCCGAATAGTTCGGTGCTCGGCGGACACATTCTGAACTACAGCGCCCATACCCAAGCGCCTGGCCTCATCCTGCACTCGACCATCACCATCGGTTACAACATCCCCTGGCCCACCGTTCACGAACTCCTCATCCAATCCGCTCTCCGCACGAGCTCAATACCTCCTGAGCCTCGCCCCTTCGTCCTGCAAACCAGCCTCAACGATTCCCACATCAGCTATCAAATCAACGCTTACACCGCCGAAGTCAGCCGGATGGCCGAACTCCACAAGAACATTCAGGACGACTTCAGCAGTGCCGGCGTCGAAATCATGTCGCCCATGTACCTCGCTGTCCGAGACGGCAACTCCGTCACCACCCCAGCCAACATCGTCTGAATTCGTATAATGACGAATAGCCCCGTAACGGAACCGTTTGCATGAAAAAAATC
>Ga0163144_10029222_pt1 | contig 10593 bp, 10 predicted proteins | sample OliLak19BULKMAT1_FD_123175 | JGI IMG/M metagenome (GOLD analysis project Ga0163144, IMG submission 123175) | Freshwater microbial mat bacterial communities from Lake Vanda, McMurdo Dry Valleys, Antarctica - Oligotrophic Lake LV.19.BULKMAT1 | ecosystem: Environmental > Aquatic > Freshwater >...
ATTATGAAGCGGCGCTGTGGTTGACCGCCTCCGGCTTTGGTGATATTGATACCAACTGCGCCATTGTTGGCGGCATCGTTGCGTGCTACGTAGGCGCGGCGGGCCTGCCGCAAGAATGGCTGTCACGGCGCGAATCGTTGCCAGAATGGGCCTTAGAATCATGAGATATGTTCTTCTGATCGTTGTTTTAGGCTGCCTGTCAGCACCGATGTGGGCGCTGACAGGGGATTCAGAGCTATACGGTCTATTGTCAACGATCCCCGGCTGAAGCCGGGGGTCGTTGACTTGGGACATGCGGCATTTTATCGCTGACGGACTGTCAATTTCGGGTGCTTAATATTGAAACCGGAGAAGATGTGCCTCTCAGCGCCACAATCATCGCGTAGAAATGATCAGGCTTGTCCTTCAGCCTTGTTCCGCGCCTGAACTCCCACAAAGAGAACCTTGAGCGAGAGCAGCGCGCATTTCATACGATTTGGGCTGAGCGACAGGCCTACAAGGTCAAGCACTTCCTCGTGCGTGAGATGGCCTGCTTGTTCCAGTGTCATCCCAATGAGCTTTTCCCCGAGCATGGAGGCAGACGCCTGACTGATGGCACAGCCGTGCCCCTCCCATCCCACCGCTTGAATCACTGTTTGATCATCCCAGCGCAGCGTCAGATGCAGCGAATCGCCGCAGAGAGGGTTTTCTTCGGCATGGTCAAGATCAGCGGGGTCCAGCAGCCCCCAATGACGCGGATCATGAGCATGATCAAGAATTTGTTCACGGTAAAGATCAGAGAGATCAGACATAACATCCTCACACAAAAATCAAAACCAGCGGAGATTTAAGCCGACAGATTCTAGAGGGAGGCTAAACCTGCACGCTTACGTTCCTCGGCATAATCACTCGGAGTGTCAATATCGCGCAAGATGCTGTCGCTGCCGATCTCAACACGAAAAACGGCTTGGGGCGATGCCGCGAAAAGGGCACGCGGGGCCGCATCGTCGGGGAGATGGCAAATGGCATCCCAATGGGCCATATCAAACAGGATCGGGTGTCCGCGTTGCCCGTCAAATTGGGGTGCGACAATAGTTCCTTTGCCATCCCAATAGGCCTGCACAACAGATTGAATGGTCGTTATTTCAATCTGCGGTTGATCGCCCAGAACGACGAGAGCGCCCTGTATTGTCTGATGCTCCTGGAGATGTCGTAACCCCGCTTTTAAGGAGGAGAGCATGTCATAGGTGGTGTAATCAGGATTATGCACCGTGACAGCCCCGGCCCGCTGTGCGATTTTGGTCACATACAAACCATAGGCTCCAGTGATAACAATGATGGGATCAACCACCTGTGACTTTTGAAGTTGGTCAATGATGTGCTCCAGAATGGTTGTGTTTGGCATCCATTCAAGAAGAACTTTTGCCTGTCCCATGCGTTCCGCTTTGCCTGCTGCGAGGATCACAGATGCAACGCGATTTGTGGCTGAAGAGGACATCGCTGTTTCCTTCACGTGGGCGGATGATCGCTGTCAACGCTAACGCCGAAAAATCGCATTGAGCAGGGAATTCAGCACAAACAAGACTGCGAGTCCAAGCACGATCAAAACTGGAGCGCGGTACGGTTCAGGCACAGTATCCTCATACATATGCTTAAGAATCCCCATGCCAAATTCCATCTGTGAGGGACGACGCACAGCCATAGGGGCCGCATCCAGATTGATGGTCGAAGTGGAAGGCCGCTGCGGAGATGCCCCGGAGTCAGACGAGACCGCAGGCGGCGTGAGAGACTGTGCAATCGGAGTCATCAAATCAAAGGTTTGCTCAATCAGCGCACGGGCCGATGATTCCATCAGACGCTGGCCGACGGCAGCAATACGGCCGCCAATCGTGGCCTCGCCCGAATACTGCACATGCGTGCCGCTATTTTGTTCGGTCAGATTGACTGTGCCCTGTCCCTTTACAAAACCAAGGGTCCCTTTGCCATCAAAATCCATGCGATAACTGCTGGGCACAACGATGTCTGACAGGGTAATGACGCCTGTGAAAGTGCCCTGCATCGGGCCAACTTGAATTTTGACCGCCGCAGTGTATTTGTTCTCACCAATTTGCTCGAGTTTTTCGCATCCAGGAAGAATACGTGCGAGGAATGTCGGATCTTGCAGAACAGTCCAAACGTTGGTTTGGGGAGCCGCAACCTGATATTGACCTTCAAGTTTCATAAAACACTCTTTTTGCCTAAAACTACTTTCGGTATTATACTCAAATATAGCACATTTAATCCGGATATATCACACATTTACTTTTTTATCGAAGGAGGCTAACCACCCGATTATCTCTCCTTACCCGCAGCGAAATAGATTTTTTGGAGCAAAAAATGAAAATATCTGTTACGGTCAACGGGACGCTCTACGAGCGCGACATCGAACCCCGTATGCTGCTTGTTCATTTCATCCGCGAAGTTTTAGGATTAACTGGCACGAATATTGGCTGCGATACCAGTCAATGCGGGGCCTGTACCGTTCACTTAGAAGGACGCTCCATCAAATCGTGTACCTGTCTGGCTGTTCAAGCCGATGGCCGCAGCGTCATGACGATTGAAGGACTTGCCACCAACGGCCAGCTCCATCCCATGCAGGAAGCCTTCTGGGAAAAGCATGGTCTGCAATGCGGCTTCTGCACCCCTGGCATGATTATGGCCGCCATCCTCCTCATCAAAGACAATCCCAACATCTCCGAAGAACAAATTCGTCATGGTCTGGAAGGCAATCTGTGCCGCTGCACAGGCTACCAGAACATCGTTGCAGCAGTGCAGTTGGCCGCTGAAAAATCGAAGGGGGCGTAAGATGGGTGTCGTCGGAACGAGCATTAAACGTCGTGAAGATCCCCGCCTGATCACAGGTGAGGCCAAATATATCGACGATATTCAACTGCATGGCATGATCTATGCCGCCATCCTGCGCAGTCCCTATGGGCACGCACGCATCAAGTCGATCAACACCGACGCCGCCAAAGCGCTACCGGGCGTTGTGGCTGTCTATACGGGCAAGGATTTTGCAGAGCTGCCGAGTATGCCCTGTGCATGGCAGGCGGGTGGCGTCAAAAACAACGTCAACACCCCGTGCGTGCTGGAAATTGATCATGTGACGTTCACGGGAGCAGGCGTAGCGGTGGTTGTGGCCGAAAATCGCTACATCGCCGAAGATGCTCTCGAACTGATCGAAGTCGATTACGAGCCGCTTGATGTGGTTGTGGACGCGAAAAAAGCGACCGAAGAGGGTGCGCCACAGATTCACGAAAACGCGCCGCGCAATATCGCGATGGAATGGTCCGTTGGTGATGTGAGCGCCGTTGACAAAGCCATGAGCGAAGCCGATATCGTAGTGCGTCAGCCCATCATCAATCAGCGCTTGATCCCCACCCCGATTGAGCCACGCGGCTGTATCGCCCAATATATGTCCTCCACAGGCGAATTTACCGTGTGGATGACGTCACAGGCGCCGCATGTCATGCGCCTGCTGATGACAGCGTTTGTATTTGGCATCCCTGAGACAAAAATGCGCGTGATCTCACCGCAAATTGGCGGCGGCTTCGGGGCGAAAATCTTCCTCTATCCTGAATACTGCCTCATAGCGGCGATTGCTCGCAAAACCGGGCGTCCGGTCAAATGGATGGAAACACGCAGTGAAAATTATGTGGCGACCACGCATGGCCGCGATCACATCACCGAACTTGAAATCGGCGCGAAAAAAGATGGTACCATCGTCGCGTTCAAGGTCAAGACCTATGCCAATATGGGCGGCATGTTGTCCACAATTGCCCCTGGCATCCCCACAACGCTGTACGGGCGTATGCTCTCCGGCGTTTACAAAATCCCGAATATCTACTGCCATGTGACCGGTGTCTATACCAACACAGGCATGGTGGATGCCTATCGCGGGGCGGGCCGCCCGGAAGCCACCTACGCCGTGGAACGCTCGATTGATCTGGTTGCCGATGCTCTCGGCCTTGATCCTGTCGCGGTGCGCCGTACCAATTTCATCCCGCCGGAAGCCTTCCCCTATGATCCGATCATTTTGCGCGGCCTGAAATATGACAGCGGCGAATACGACAAGGCCATGACACGCGCCCTGGAGATGTTCGATTACCCTGCTTTCCGCAAAGAACAGGAAGAGGCTCGTGCCCAGGGTCGTTATCTGGGTGTCGGCTTTTCCAGCTATGTCGAGATTTGCGGCGTTGCGCCTTCGGCATGGATTGGCCTGCCCGGTGAAGGCTGGGGCGCAGGCCTGTGGGAGAGCGCCAATGTGCGCGTCCATCTGACGGGCAAAGTCGTTGTGACGACAGGCTCACAGAATCACGGCCAGGGGCACGAAACCAGCATCTCGCAGGTTACAGCCGATGAACTCGGCGTTCCAGTTGAAGATATCCTCGTGCAGCACAGCGATACACAGGGGACGCCGTTCGGTTATGGCACCTATGGCAGCCGCAGCACCGCCGTTGGAACAGTCGCGGTCTACGTGAGTTTGCAGCGCATCAAAGAGAAAGCGCGGGCACTTGGCGCACATCTTCTCGAAGCGGCGATTGAAGATGTCGTCTTTGAGAATGGCAAAGCCTATGTCAAAGGCTCACCGGATCGTGCCAAGACCATTCAGGAGATCGCAGGCGCGGCGGCTCTGGCCTACAATCTGCCTCCTGGCATGGAACCCTTCCTTGATGACACCGCCTACTATGATCCGCCGAACTGTACCTTCCCCTTTGGCACGCACATCTGCGTTGTTGAGGTGGAAAAAGACACGGGATGGGTCACGCTCAAGCGTTATGTGGCGGTTGACGATGTGGGCAACGTCATCAATCCGATGATCGTTGACGGTCAGACACACGGCGGCATTGTGCAGGGCATCGCACAGGCTCTCTGGGAAGGCGCGGTCTATGATGACAATGGGCAGCTTGTCACAGGCTCATTGATGGATTATGCCCTGCCGCGCAGCGATGTTCTGCCGCATTTTGAGCTGGATCGCACTGTCACCCCTTCACCTGTCAATCCGTTGGGCGTCAAAGGCGCGGGCGAAATGGGTACAATCGCCTCAACGCCTGCCGTTGTCAACGCGGTGATTGATGCGCTGAAACCGTTTGGCGTCAAACATGCGGATATGCCGCTGACTCCCCCGAAATTGTGGCAGTTGATGAATGCATCGGAAGGAGCATAAGCCATGCGTCCCGCAGCTCTGAACTATCAGCGTTCAACATCGCTTGATGAAGCTCTGCAAATACTTGCCAGTCATCCTGGCGCAAAACCGATTGCGGGCGGACACAGCCTCATCCCACCGATGAATCTGCGTCTGTCTGCGCCTGAACTCCTGGTTGATATTGGTCGTCTGGCTGAACTCAAGGGCATTCGCGTGGAGGGTGGCAGCGTCATCATTGGGGCGCTCACAACTCATGCTGAAGTCGCGGAATCGGCTGATGTGAAAGCCCATGCCCCGGCCCTCGCCCATGCCGCCAGCCTGATCGGTGATCTACAGGTGCGAAATTGGGGCACGTTGGGCGGCAACATCGCTCATGCTGACCCGGCCTCCGACCCGCCAACAGTGCTGCTGGCATATGGGGCAAAGATTCACGTTGCGGGCGCAAAAGGCCGCCGCGTGATCGCTGCCGGAGATTTTTTCAAGAGCCTGTTCACGACCGATCTGCAAAGCGGTGAGCTGGTCACAGCGGTTGAGATTCTGAGCGTCGGCAGCCTGAAATCCGCCTATGCGAAGATGTCTCACCCCGCCTCGCGCTATGCGATTGTGGGCGTTTGCGTTGTGCTTGGCGTCGAAGGTGGACGCTGTAGCAGCGCCAGCGTCGCAATTGGCGGGGCCGTTGCGAGTGTGGTGCGTTCGCCAAGCGCAGAAGCGGCTCTGGTCGGATCGTCACTTGATGATGCGGCTCTGACAGCCGCTGCCAATGGTCTCAAGAAAGATATTGCAGGTGATGTCATGGGCGATCTGTTTGCACCGGAGCATTATCGCACTGCGATGACCGGGGTGTATCTCAAGCGGGCTGTGAAAGCCGCTCTCGCCTAAGTTTTATCCCGTAGGGGCGCAGCACGCTGCGCCCTTAAACAATGATCGACAATCACAGGCGCAGCACGCTGCGCCCCTACATCATTTATGGTTATCGATCAAACAAAATATCCTCCAAAATTAGAATTGATACGACAATGTTTTCAAGTATTGATGCTCTCCAGAATGCCTTTGCAGAACAGCGTTATATCGCTGAACGCAGCCTTTCAACAATCATTTATCTCGCCCAAAAAATGCACAAACCGCTGTTTCTCGAAGGGGAAGCGGGCGTTGGCAAAACGGAGATCGCCAAAACCCTTGCCACCCTCATGAATGCGCCCTTGATCCGCCTCCAATGTTATGAAGGGCTTGATATCAACACAGCATTGTACGAATGGAATTATGCGGCACAGCTTCTGCATCTGCGGCTCCTTGAGGCTAGTGGTGCAAGCCGAGAAACCATGCAGTCCAGCCTGTTCACACGAAATTTCCTGCACAGCCGCCCGCTGTTGCAAGCCGTTGAGCAAAGCGCACAGGGAATGCCGACTGTTCTTCTCGTCGATGAGATTGACCGCGCCGACGAAGAATTTGAGGCCTTTTTGCTGGAACTGCTGTCCGATTTTCAGGTCACGATTCCCGAACTCGGCACGATCAAGACCGATCATCCGCCGATTGTGGTCATCACCTCCAACCGCACGCGCGAAATCCATGATGCCCTCAAACGGCGCTGTATTTATCACTGGATTGATTATCCAAGCTTTGAAAAAGAGTTGGCGATTGTTCGTGCCCGTGCGCCCCACGTCCCTGACAGTCTCGCACGGCAGGTCACAGCCTTTATTGGTGAGCTGCGGCGCATGGAGTTGTTCAAAGCACCGGGCGTTGCGGAGACAATTGATTGGGTTACGGCGTTGATTGCCCTTGATCAAACGGCACTCAGCACGGATGTCATCCGTGATACGGCCGGGGTGATCCTCAAATATCAGGATGATATTGAAGCGGTCATCGCCCATGATTTGCTATCAGCGATGTTGGATCGAGCCACAGCGATTGCGGATTCGGTGTAAATCATGTCTGCCGAAATTGATATCGCCATCGAGAGTCGGGGCAAGCTGATCGAGAATCTGCTGTTGTTCGGGCGCTTGTGCAAGCTGCTCGGTATGCATGTCACACCCACCAGCATGATTGAAGTCGCTCAGGCGCTTGATCATATCTCCCTGGGCCACAAAGCAGATTTTTATTTTACGCTGCGGGCCTTGATGGTGCATCACAAACGCGATCTTCCCCTGTTTGACAAAGCCTTTAAGGTCTTCTGGAAGACACCCGGCGAAAAACGTCCCATCTTGAATCCGCCGCCGCCCAAAGAATGGAACTCAAAGCGTAAACTCCAGTTTCTTCCGCCACTCGATGCGCTGCCTGAGCAGCAGCTTGATCCTGAGAGCGAGGCAAAGTTTATCGCCATTGTCCCCACGCACAGCACGCTTGAAGTGCTGCGCCACAAAAACTTTTCGGATATGTCGCCTGAAGAATTGATGGCCGCCAAACGACTCGTGTCGGAACTCTCATGGTCATTGGGCCAGCGCACAACGCGGCGTTTTACGGCGGGCAAAGGTCGCACACTGGATATGCGGCGCGCCTTTCGCCAGAATATGCGCTTTGCAGGCGAGATGTTGTATCGCCCCACGCGCACCCAGAAAATCAAACCCCGTCCGTTCGTGATTCTGTGCGATATCAGCGGCAGTATGGAGCGGTATACGCGCCTTCTGCTGCATTTCATGCACACGCTTGCCAGCAGCATTTATCAGGTGGAATCATTTGTATTCAGCACACAGTTGATGCACATCACGCGCCAGTTGCGGCGCACATCCATTGATGCGGCCCTGCGCGAAATTGGCTCCACCGTCAACATCTGGGGCAGCGGCACGCGCACCGATGCCGCCCTGCACACCTTTAATTATCGTTGGGCGCGGCGGTTGCTTGGGCGCGGCGCGGTGGTCTTGCTCATTACGGATGGATGGGATCGGGGAAACAGCGATCATCTCAGACAGGAGATGGCCCGTTTACAGCGCAGTTGCTACCGCCTCATCTGGCTCAATCCGCTGCTTGGCGACACCAATTATGCACCGCTGACACAGGGCGCAAAAGCCATGCTGCCCTATGTGGATGATTTTCTGCCCGTTCACAATCTCGCTAGCCTGGATATGCTGGCCCGCGAATTGACCCGCGTCGATTGGCGGCGGTCACAAAAAAATTATTCTCTGTCGAAAACACTCTCATAAAATAACGTGTAGGGCATGATGTATTGTGCCTGATAAGGTTTTGGGCAATGTTTGATATCCTTGAGCAGGTGAATACATGGTTGGCCGCAGGGCAGACAATCGCTCTTGGCACCGTTGTTGAGACATGGGGGTCTGCCCCACGTCAGGCGGGGGCAAAAATGGCCGTCACCGCTGAGATGGCGATGATTGGCTCGGTCAGCGGCGGATGTGTGGAAACAGCCGTTGTGAGCGAGATGCTGGACTCGTTAGAGGATCACAAACCGCGTTTGCTGCATTTTGGCGTGAGCGATGATACAGCATGGGATGTGGGGCTGGCGTGCGGCGGCAAAATCACGGTGTATGTGGAGCCGCTTAATGTCGCGTGGTGGCAGATGCTTGCCCGGAACGAGAACCAGACGTTTAAGACAATCATTATTCTCAGTGGTGAGTATGCGGGGGCGAAAGTCCTGCTCAGTGATTCAATGCCGTCCTCTGTTCCTCTGCCGCCGGATATGCTGGCCCTTTTTGCTCAGGCCGCCGAACACTGCCCCCACACAGCCCGCACGCAAATTGAGGCGTGGGATGTCTTGATCGAAGTGTATGAACCGCATCCACGCCTGATCATCATCGGCGGCGCGCATGTGGCAATGGCGCTCAAGCAGTATGCTATGATGCTCGGTTTCCGCGTGCATCTGATTGATCCGCGCAAAGCCTTCGCCACAGCCGAGCGTTTTCCCGATGTTGAGAAAATTTCGCACGACTACCCCGACAAAGCGCTGCACACCATTGCCCTTGATCACAACACCTATGTGGCGGTGCTCACGCACGATCCCAAAATCGATGATCCCGCTTTGCAGATGGTTCTGCCTTCGCAAGCCGCCTATATCGGCGTCCTCAGCAGTCGGCGCACCCATCAAAAACGGCTTGAGCGATTGGCGGCTCTGGGCGTGGATGAAACATTGTTCAGCCGCATTCACACGCCGATTGGCATTGAGATCAACGCTCAATCGCCCGAAGAAATCGCATTGTCTATCATGGCCGAAATTATCGCCGTCAAAAACAAAGGTATTACGCGATGAAATTCGGCACACTCCCGCTCGATCAAACGGTTGGTCACATCCTCGCTCATCAATGTACAGATGCCGAGGGGCGCAAACTTCTCAACAAAGGCCATGTCATCATAGAGATCGATCTTGAACGCCTGAGGGCGGCTCATATTGAGGCGCTGACCGTCGTCACCCTTGAAGAAGGCGACCTGGGCGAGAATGAGGCCGCCCGTCGGATTGGTAGGGTGGTTGCTGGTGAGCATGTGCAGATGAAAGCCCCCGGCGTGGGTCGCGCCAATCTGACCGCGCAGGCAAGAGGGGTGCTGAGAATCAATGTGGGCGTTCTGGAGCGCCTCAACACCATTGATGAGGGAATCACGATTGCCACACTGCAAACGCACACCCTTGTCGAGGCGGGTCAACTCGTGGGTCTGGTAAAAATTATCCCTTATGCCATCGCATCCGCCCGCGTGGAAGATGTTGAGGCCATCGCCCGCGAGAACCAGGCTGTGATGAGCATTCGCCCCTTACAGGCTCGTTCCGTGAGTCTGATCATCAGCGGGCCGGATGCACAGCGCGATAAGCTCACAGAAGAATTTGAACCCTCCACCCGTGCGCGTGTCGAGGCGCTTGGCAGTCGTCTGGATGAGGTTGTGTATGTGCGGCATGATGCGCTTTACATCGCCAATGCCCTCACGCAGCTTCACAGCGCAGGCCGCGATGTCATTATGATTGCAGGCATCTCAGCCACAATTGACCGCGATGATGTCATCCCGACTGCCCTGCATATGGCGAAAGGCAGTGTGGCGCATTTTGGCGTGCCTGTTGATCCGGGCAATCTGCTGATGCTGGGCTATATTGGTCATACGCCCGTGATTGGGGCTCCGGGCTGCGTCAAATCACCCAAGACCAACGTGATTGATCTTATTTTGCCGCGCCTGTTTGCAGGTGAACGGCTCACGCGGGCGGATCTGGTCGCGATGGGACATGGGGGGCTGCTCGATGACATTCCTGATCGCCCCATGCCACGCACAGCACCTTAAACCGTTTTCACCTTTTGAAGGCGCTTTTCTGCTTCTCAACAGGTCGAAAAAACGTTTGCCCTAGAATACCTTTTGTCGCTGCCATCTTGGTAAGCATCCCCATCCCTAAAGGCTATACATTACCCACAAGTCGGAGAGGGGTTGAACATGGGGTAAACTAGGGAGTGTTGAGGGAAGAACATGACAAGAAACGGAGCCATACCCGACACCCTACCTGTATCCAAGCG
>Ga0163144_10029228_pt1 | contig 10592 bp, 6 predicted proteins | sample OliLak19BULKMAT1_FD_123175 | JGI IMG/M metagenome (GOLD analysis project Ga0163144, IMG submission 123175) | Freshwater microbial mat bacterial communities from Lake Vanda, McMurdo Dry Valleys, Antarctica - Oligotrophic Lake LV.19.BULKMAT1 | ecosystem: Environmental > Aquatic > Freshwater > Lake...
AGATCGGCGAACTCCGGCGAATACGAAATCGTCACCCCCGATCGCCGGCTATCGACGACTCGTTCTGCTTCTTCCTCGATCTTCACCGGCGTACCATCGTCGGCATAGAGTAACTTGCCATCGGGGCCGCGTCGGACGGGCGTGCCGTCGGCGAGTTCCAGCTTGCCTTCTTTTTCCAGCACCGTCGTGGGCAAGCCAGGCCGAAAGCGACCGGTGTAGGCGATCGCTCGTTGCTTGGCCTGGGCGTTCACAATGTAGGAACCTGCTTCTTCCGCTTTGAACTCGGCTTCGTAATACCCCCCAGCACGTTGCTCGAATTTTAATTCGATGGGTGCCTTCCCTTCCTGCAACCCGCCGGGCGATGAGACTTTCCCTTCGAGCTTGAGATCCGTCAGCGGCCGGTTTTTTTCGTCGCGTGCTTCGACAACCACACGGACTTTGCCTTCGCGGTACTCGGTGCTCAACACTAGTCGATCGGTTTCCAGGCCGCGCATGGCCCAGGCCATGACCTGTTCCCAGAACTTCAAATAGATGTCGCTGCCGGCCCAATCCTTGTCCCAGCCAAGTTGCTTGGTGCCGGGACGAGTCCGAGCATCACTCGTGAATGCCGCGGAACGACCCAGGCCATATTGCCACGTGGCCAGGATCGGGAAGCGCTGGTCAAAAGTCTTCGGCCCCTCGATGTGCATTTCGGCCAGTGCGGAGGCCTTCATGGTCGTGCGAATAAAGCCGTGCAAATCCGGCAATGGATCGCTGAGCTTGTCGGTCGCTCCACTGCGCAAAATCAGTTTCGGATTGAACTGTTGCGTGTACAGGAACGACTGCGAAACCCGCCGGCTTTCGCGCATGTAGATGGCCGGCAAATCGTCGGGGCTTTTCACCGGGTAGTACATGCCGGTGGTTTCACCTTTGGGGATCGCGGCACCGTCGGCAATCTCCCGCATCTTCTTATCCTCGGCCGCGGAATGCGTGGCCACGCCGATGGTCGAGCAGGAGACGTTGTTCGCTTTCATGTCCGCGAGTGCTCGCCGACCTGGCGCATTTAGCTGCGGATCGCCATCGCTAATGATGATGGAGTGCTTGACGGCCAGGCCATACTTCTCGTCGGTGAGCTTATCGTGGGCAGCCCGGAGAAATGGATCGAAGTCCATCATATCTCCCGGTGTCATTCGATCGATTTGTGCCTTGATTCCCGCCTTGTTGTCGCCGATCTGTTGAAAATCAACATGCCACTTCGTGCTGCCGTTGTTGTAATAGAGCACACCGACCATATCGTTGGCGCTGAGCCGATCGATGGCCATGTTGGCGATGATCTTCTGCCAACGGTTGCCGTCTGCCATTTCGGAGGCGTGCATGATCAGGACGAGCCCGCCTCGTCCCGAAGCCTTCATGGCTTTGATTTCGCAATCGACCGGCAAGGCGGACTCGATGGCCGTCTTCTGATAGCCGCCCGCGCCGTAGCTATCCGGCCCGCCGACAAACACTAGCCCGCAGCCTTGATCGTAGGTATTGGATCGAATGACCTCGTGCTGGGCGGACGTGAATCGCTCAGCCGGCACGTCCCCGATCACCAGGCAATCAAAATTGCTCAAGTAAACGGTCAACTCGTCCTTGTCGATTGGTAGTTGGCCTGCTGTGACCGGAAGAACCACGAATCGTGCCGCTCGAAGCTGGTTAATGAGATGTTGATGGGGAAACACATCGTTCACCTCATCTTTTTCCGGTTCGACGAAAAGAACCCGGCGAGCACCACGGGCGATGACGTGGGCCATGCCACGATTGTTTTGAATGCGATCGCCCGCCAATCCAGTTTTCACGTCCCCGAGGTCGGCGTTGCGCGACTCAAGGGGCACGAATACCGAGCGATACGTGTAAGAAAGCTCGACGTCGCCTGGCTTGCCGCCTTCCGCTTTGTCGCGGAAGGTGAACGTCGTCAGTCCCGGTTGCAGTCGAACGGTGTACGGGGACTGTTCCCCTTCGCGAGCCCCGATGAGGGCGATCGACCGCTCCTTGCCGTCGCGATTCTGCAGGAGTTCCAGAGTGCCGATCACATGACGGGTGGGATGGGCGTTGCGAACCAGCACGCGGATGGGCAGTCGTGCCCCCTTCGCAGTTTGTTGCGGTGCCTCGACTGCCTGGATCAGCACCTCGTTCGTGTGTCGATACCCTTCAGCCAGTGGGACCACATCGATTTGCACGCCGTTCTGCTTGGCGAGATGTGCTTGCTCTTCGGCATTGCCAAGGTTCTCGTTGCCATCGGAAATCATGACGATTCGTTTGCCGGTATCCTCGGGAAAAGAGGCCATCGCGAGCTTCAGAGCGGCCGCAATGTCCGTGTAGTTCGGATCCATCGCACCAGCCAGGGCATCGGACACGATTAACTTGTCAACCGGGCTGGGTGGGAAAACCAAACGCGGACGCTTGGCAAACAGAATCGCCCCCGAGAGGTCATTCCGATGGCCAACCCCTCGCTGTTGCACGCTCGAGTGGATGAACTGTTGAAGCCGAAGAAACCGCATGTCGCGTTCCCCCTCGGCCGAGCCCGGATCGATTTCTTGCGGCACGCTGAGCGAGCGATCGATGACATAGATCACGCACACATTTTCGTTGGGCCGTCGCAAGCGCGGCTCGGCCACGGCGACGATCAGCAACAAGACCAGGAAACAGCGAACTGACAGAGCGACCCAGCGGCGGATCGGCCCCAGCCCGGCCAGGCTGCGATAGCTGAACTGGACCACGAACGGAATCACGAGCAAGAGAACGAGCCACCAGGGTTGCACGAATTCGAGAGACCCGAGGCTCCGTGCAACCGAGAGGCCGGCCGATTGAACCGTGCCAATCAGGCCCCCGAGCGCGATTGCGAACAAGGCCGCCATGACCCAGGCGAGTTTCCGCGACCACAGACCAGTGAAATACAAATTGAGGCCGACGAGCAGAAACGAGCCCAGGATCCCGAGCGAAATCCAAGCCGAGAATTCGCCGGGCTTCATCGAGCCAACGCGAAGGTAGGCGAACAGAAAATGCCCGCCGACAAGGAGAATTGCGGCCGCCGGCCAGACGATTTTTGGCTTGCGTCCCAGCCCCACGCGCACGACGGCGACCAGGACGACTGCCGCCAGGGCGAGCAGTAGCCAGTAGTCGACGATGATGGCGAAGAGGCGGGTCATGGGTTAAACCATTTTAAGGCGAGCGTCGAGGCGTAAGCCCGACGTGTCCGATGACCCACGTCGGGCTTACGCCTCGACGCTCGCCTAACTCCCTAAAACTTAATCCGCTGCACGCGATGATTCTCCGTATCCACCACGTGGATACGGCCTTTCTTATCGACGACGAGTGCCCACGGGTCGGCGAATTGGCCCGGCTTGCGACCGGAACTTCCCCAGACACCGAGTGAGACGCCGGCCGTGGAAAACTTTTGCACCCGATGGTTGCCACGCTCCACAACGTACAAATTCCCCTTTGGCCCAAAGGCGAGATCGTAGGGGTATTTCAATTCGCCTGGTCCAGTGCCTTCGGTTCCGATCACACGCACGAGTTCGCCAGACTTTCGGAACACCTGGATGCGATGATTGCAAGAATCGGCTACATACAGGCAATCGTCCGGCCCGAGTGCGAGAGCACGAATGCGGTTGAATTCCCCTTCCGCCGTGCCCGATTTTCCCCAGGTTGCGAGGAACTTCCCGGTCTCGTCCGTCTTGGTGATGCGTTCGTTGATGCCGAACTCGCTGATAAAGAAAGTGCCATCGGCATCCTGGACGGCATCGCTGACATAGCCAAATTGTCCGGGGCCATTTCCCTTGTCGCCGCCGATCGTTTTCAACAACGTGCCGTCGGCTTCATAGAGTCGCAAACAGTTGTAGTGGGAGTCGCAAACGATGAGTTTGCCATCGCGAGTGACGCCAAGTCCGCTCGGCCGGCCATTACGAAAATCGGGTGGCGTGAAAGTTGGCCCGACATATTCGCCATCGAGAGAGAACGCCTGAATCCGGGCCGTGAAATCGACGATCCAGATTCGATCTTCGCCATCGATGACGGCCGCACGCGGACGAACCAGGTCGCCATCCAGTACGCCGCGTTTGCCCCAAACGAGATCGGGCTCCAAAGAGGGGCCGCAGCCGACTAGGCCAATGAGCCAGACGAGCGAGGTGAGCCGAAAAAGGGATCGAAGTGACATGGCAGTACTCGGTTCATTTTGCTAGTCCGAGGGAAAACGTTTTTTTACCGGCGCGGACATTTGCGGACATTTGCGGACACCTCATCGTCGCCTTTCGCTCCGCGAAAGTGCGGGCCTGCCTCTCGCTATGCGACTCATAGTAATTGACTGGCCTGCCTCTCGCACTTTCGCGGAGCGAAAGGCGACTATCGGCGAAATCCACCAACTTCAGTATAGTGAACAAAAGTTCATTTGTCAAGGCCCTCGCACTCAAAACTGGCCGGGTGGTCGGGTAACTCGGCTCAAAATGCCAATGTGAATTTCTTATCTAGCCCCCGGTATTGAAAGAAGCACAGACGCAGAATGTCTTGTCCGATCAGCGTCTCAAACCCTTCACTTGGATGCCAAGAATCAGTGGATACAACACGGAGGCGGGAGAGGAAGTTCTGACGGCCCTCGGCAACCAGGAAAAAAGAAATATCGAACTGGTCGCATTCGTGGGGTTCGGTGATGGGAGTTGAAGGCGTAATTAATTTCGCCCTCCCAACCGGATCAATTCCGAGTTCAGAAAACACGCGCGGGGTAAAACCAGATACATATGCTCCGGTGTCGATTGTTGCGCGAACAGGCACGGGAGAAGGAACAGGAAGAGAATTGCGAAGCAGAACTTGTTTTCTGGCAGGGCTCACCCCGATCATAACGTCGATTACTGCCCCGTGCTCGGTGATGGGGCCATCTATGAATGGCATCGGATATTTCGCGAGAAGTATTTTGGAACTTCATATTCCGTAACCTCGCGAACGAGAAACGGAGTCAAACCGAACTTGTCGTACCCCGCTGCGAGCGCGACGTCAAAATCTGGATAGACGCCGACGACTTTGTCGTTACCAACAAGTACAAACCCACCTTCTTTAGCTGGGTCAGCCAGTAAATCAGGCAGATTTCTTTCGAAAACTTCAATTTCGCGTTCAAGTGCCACGGATGCTTCCAGCCTTGTGAACGACTTGATGGAGTAGATTTCTTAACGCTTGAGACGTGGTTTTGCAAGCAGAAAACCGAGCAACGGGTCAAATCCATCCGATCTGATTCGGGTTACATGGCTAACGCAAGTGTATGTGTCACGTCGGCAGGGCTTCCGAGTTTGTGATCTTTTCGTCCGATGGTGCCGAAGCGGAATTCGTCACCGGCGAACGAAATTTGGCGTTGTTGAACACCTTCCACATGTCCACACTCACATTTGGAGCAGGCGGCGGCACTTCACGATCGTTCAGAACCACTTCGTCGATCATGCAGCCGAGGAAATTCGCCTTCGCCAGCAGCTCAGCATGAACGAAGTCGCCATCCGATTGAATCTCGATGCGATCGAGGACCGAGCGGCGAAAGATCTTGAACTTGCAACTCGGATCACCCAGGCGTAGGCCGAAGAGCAAACGGCAGCGCCACCAGAATCGGCTCTCCGTCACACCCAAGAAACCGCGGGGTGGCTCCGGCCAGAAACCATAGACGACACGAACGAACCAGCGATACAGGCGATTCATGCGTTTGCGACCTGGCGGCAAAACAGTCCCGCGACGATGGCCGTTCACGACCTGGACTTGCTTGTCCGTGAACTCGTCCTTGATTTCCAGCGACTTGAGCATCCGGGGCAGATCGCTGGCATGCCAGCCGTGATCGGCGGAAGTGTAAAAGACGATCGGGTGGTGCGATTCCGCCAAAGCCGTTCGTAGGCAGGCCCCAAAGCCCTTGCGTTCCGGATGGCTCAGGATTCGGATGCGATTGTTCCGCGTCGAAAGAATCTCGGCCTGTGATTGCGTGCCATCCAGACTGCCGTCGTTCACGATCAGCAGTTCATAGGGAAGGCGAAGCGAATCTAGCACCGGAAGCCAACCAGCAACGACTTTGCCCAGCGTCTTCTCGGAATCGAAGACGGGCAGGATGAACGTCAATCCTTCGGCGGTGTCGGGCATGGCTGGCCGGGGAAACGAAGAAGGATCAGGGGGCGATGCAAGCGAACCGAAGCCACATCCTCGGATCGCGCGACGACTTCCGGAGCGATTGTGGCATGAGTCCGAACTTCGTCCAGAAACTCGGCGCGCGTCACGATGAAATGCGGGCCAGGTTTGCCGAGCCGAGCGTTCAAATCATCCCACTCCACCAGCGTATGGATGGGCCGACCCAGATGGTAGGCGAGCGAATGGGCCTCGACGCGGAACAACACGATTTCGTGTGGTTGCGGTGCAGCCTCGCGAACTCGAGTTGCAAATGGCTCTTGAGCACGAGCAGCCTCCTCCTTCGACGTGACAATTCGGTCGAAGACGAGCCAACCTGCTGGCAACATGCTCAGGAGGGCGATAAACACGACCAGCAGGCGTTGCCGGTGTTTTGCTGAACGTTCGAGATACCAGCGCTCGATGGCACAGCCCAGAAAAATTGCCGCCCCGCCATACGCCGGCAACAGATAGTCCGCCCGCTTGAAACGAGAAATCGAAAGAATCAAAATCATTACGGCGAGCCAGATCAGACCAAAGCGAGCATCCGCGTCACCACGCCAACGGCGTTGTGCGAGAGCAATCAACAGCAAGGGTGACCACGGCAGAAAATCAGCCGCAAATCGAGGGATGTAGTACCACCACGGATGTCCGGCGAGTGCCTCCGCACCGCCGAACGCCCGATTGACGTGGTGATAGAGAAAGAACGTGCGGAAAAATTCGCCATCGGTCGCGGCATTTGCCCACACATACCAGGGCGCGGCGATGGCGAGTGCAATCGTTCCGGCGACAAGTCCGATGATGGAATATCTCCGAAGCGAGGCACGTTCGATCAAGCAGATGACGCCCAACACGGCCACGGGCAAAATAACGCCGATGGGGCCCTTTAAGAGGAGGGCGATCCCGCCAAGCAGCCCGAGCAAGATCGTGGGCACGAGATTCCGATCTTGTGCGTGCTCAGCCGACAAGATCGGAATCTCGTTGCCACGTTGTCTCCTGGGCCCATCGCGGCTAACCAAAACGATCGCCGTCACCACACATGCCAACGGCACATCAATTCGGCCGATCCTAGCTGTCCCCGTGAAATGCACGGCCCCGGCAAGCATTGCTCCGGCCACGAAGGCAGCGACGTATCGGCCTCGGCGATATAGGTGCCACCAGACCATCAACACCATCAACAGGCCTGCGACAATGGCCGGCAGACGCACGGCCACGGCGTCCACGTTTCCACGTACCGAGCCAACGCCTGCAACGAGCCAGTAGAATCCGGGCGGTTTTTGCAGTTCCACCTGACCATCGAACAAACGAGGCAACAGCCAATCGCCGTCATCGAGCATTCGTTGTGCATTTTGTGCGGCCCGAGCCTCGTGGCTGGCCCACAGGCTGCGACTGGCGATGCCTTGGAATAAGAGAGCGGAGGAGAAGAGAAAAAGGATGAAGGATGAAGGATGAAGGACGAGCGGCGAAGGAAGTGCGAAACGCTTTCTGAGATTCGCAATCAACGTTAATGAGCGAATTTCAGCCTTCATCCTTGATCCTCGATAGTAGTCCGCACACTCCGAGCTTTTGAAAAAATGTCCCGTAGGGTGGGTGGAGGCTTTGCGGAACCCACCATGTCCCACGCGGCGTCCGGTGGGTTCCGCAAAGCCTCCACCCACCCTACAAAAAATCACAAGTTCTCCATGTGCGGATGTCGGCACACGGAGTGTGCCGACTACTATGGCGTCTGTTATTGAATCTGTGCCGAGTACAACTCGCGATAAACGGCACACGTCTCGATCAACTCCGCGTGTGTGCCTATGGCGGCGACAGCGTGATTGTCGAGCACCACGATGCGCTCTGCCATTTGCACGGTGTGCATCTTGTGGGTGATGAAGAACGTCGTGCGGCCCTTGCGGAACTCCAACAGAGCATCGTGAATGAGCCGATCCGAGACGGGATCAATCGCACTGGAAAACTCGTCGAGCACCAGGATGCTCGGATCGCGTAGGATCGCCCGGGCCAGTGCAATCCGCTGTTTTTCCCCGCCGGAGAGCGACGAAGCCAAGTCGCCGAGTTTCGTCTCGTAGCCCCCCTTCAACATGATGAAGTCGTGGGCGAAGGCCTTTTTCGCCGCGGCTTCGACATCCTCCTTCGGGGACTTGCGGCTGCCATAACAGATATTGTTGAAGATCGTGTCGTCGAACAAAATCGGGTCTTGCGAGACGAGAGCGATTTGCTTGCGCAGGCTCCGCAAGTTCACCATGCGAATGTCCAACCCATCAATCAAGATTGATCCGTGATCCGGGTCGTAGAACCTCGGCAGCAGATTCAACAGCGTGGATTTGCCGGTGCCATTTGCTCCGACAATGGCGAGGGTTTCACCGGCCGGCACTTTGAGGCAGACGTTGGTGAGCACCTGTCGTTCAGGGGTGTACGAGAAACAGACGTTCTGAAATTCGATCTCCTTGCAGTGCCGGCCCAAACGTGGACCTTCCGTGTTGGCCTGCACTTCCGGCTGGCGGTCCATGGCGGCGAACAGCCGATCGCACGCGGCAGCGGAGGCCTGCAATTTCGTGTAGACGCTCGAAAGTTTCTTAATGGGATCGGCCATGCCGATCAAAAGGGTATAGAGCAAAAGCAAGCCGGCCGTCTCCATGGGCTGGTTGGTGAACTGGATGCCCAGGATTCGTTTCTCTTGGCTCAGCACGAGATACGACCCCGCCAGAAGCGCGACCGACACGGCGATCATGCCGGTGAGTTCGACGAGCGGTCCGGTCATAGCATCAATGCGAACCACCTTGATCGATTTGTTGGCGTAGTCCTTGGCGGCATCGTGGAAGCGCCGGCGTTCATAGGGCTCCATCGTGAATGCCTTGACGATACGCAGGCCCTGAAATGTCTCCTGAAGAATCTTGTACAGGTTGCCCATCCGCTCAAGCACGCGGCGAGATGTCCGTTTCATCTTCTTGCTGGCCGTGGTCATAATGACGATCGCCGCCGGCACGATGAGCACAAACAAGATCGTCAATTGCCAGCTAATCCACATGGCCATCGACAGGCAGGCGATGGCGCGCAAAGGTTCCCCAACAACTCGGCCGAAGAGCAGCTTGAGCCCATTGCCGATCGTTTCCATGTCGTTCGTGAAACGCGACATGAGTTCGGCGGAGCCCCCATCTTGAATCTGCCGCAGATCCTGATGAAGTGCGGCCCGAAAAAACTTCGTCCGAATGTCCAATACGGTCTTCGCGACCACTGTGCCGACCATGTACTCCTGGATGAACTCGAAGATGCCGCGCACAGCCACGGCCAGGATGACCATGCCGAGCAACAGTGCAAGAGTTTGAAAGCGGTCCGTGGGCAAATGGCGGATGATATTTCGTTTGACGAGTTGGTAGCGCCATTGCCGGGAGCGCGACGAAGCCAGCCGGCTCTCCTTGGTGTCGAGTTCGCTGATGACATTGTTGGATTCCTGATCGCGGAACTGGCCGGGTGGCAATGCATCAATGACGCGTTTTTTCCCGGCGAGATCGTCCAGGTCCTTTTCCTTTTGGTTGATATCTCTCTCGACATCCTCCATCTTGGCATCGATCCACTGTTGCAGATTCCGATCCGTGGTCATCATCTGCAAAAGTGGATAAACGGCCGAGAAATTGAGGCCAAACAGCACGGCGGCAACGAAGGCGCACAGAACCGAAATCACCAGCCGCCAGCGATAGCGCAGGGCGTATTTGACGGCGCGCAAAAAGTTCTTCATCGCTGGACCATCCTCCGCATAGGGTGGGGGTTATAACCGAAATCGGAAAATGGGGCAAGGCGGAGAATTGGCGTCGAGGGCGAGCGGTGCTCCGTAAGGAGCCCGATGTCGAATCCTCATCGGGCTCCTTACGGAGCACCGCTCGCCTTATCGACTCAGCGCATTTAATATCGCCGTCATGAATGCCGGCAAATCGTCCGGCTTGCGGGCCGTGATGAGATTGCCATCGACCACGGTCTCTTCATCCACATAAGTGCCGCCCGCGTTGATGACATCATCCTTGATGGCAAAGAAGCAGGTGGCCCGCTTGCCCTTCAGGGCCGACGTGGAGCACAACAACCACGGCCCGTGGCAGATGGCCGCGACGACTTTGCCTTGGGCAAACACGTCTTTCACCAACTGAATGGTGGCCGGGTCGCGGCGAAAATAGTCGGGTGCAAATCCACCCGGAATGACGAGGCCATCAATCTCGCTGGCTTTCACGTCCTTCGCGGCCTTGTCACTCTTGGCTGGATAACCCAGTTTGCTGGGGTAAGACTTGCCTGCCTCGGGCCCCACGAACCATACAGTCGCCCCAGCTTCCTTCAGGCGATAGTAGGGGTACCAAACTTCGAGTTCCTGATATTGCTGTTCAACCAGCACGGCGACGGTTTTGTTTCGAATGCTCATCTCGAATCTCCGGACAACTATTACTTTGTTCCCGCAGGCAGGCTAC
>Ga0163144_10029229_pt1 | contig 10592 bp, 10 predicted proteins | sample OliLak19BULKMAT1_FD_123175 | JGI IMG/M metagenome (GOLD analysis project Ga0163144, IMG submission 123175) | Freshwater microbial mat bacterial communities from Lake Vanda, McMurdo Dry Valleys, Antarctica - Oligotrophic Lake LV.19.BULKMAT1 | ecosystem: Environmental > Aquatic > Freshwater >...
AGCTTTCGAGCCAGACGTGGAAGGCGTTGGAGGGATCGATGCGGAATTTTTCAGGATAGAGGCCGAGGTTGTCGGCGATGACCATCTTGTAGGCGAGGCCGAGGACGATCCAGCGGAGGGCGGCGTCGATGTTTTCCCGGTGGATGCGGAAGCGGACGGTCTCGATCTGGGGGAGCAGGTGTTCGCGTTTCTCGATGGGGCCGGCGACGATCTGCGGGAAAAAGGAGGAGAAGCTGAGGTAATCGAGGAAGGAGGGGCGGGGTTGCGGGTTGCGGAGGTTATCGACCCAGAAGCCGATGGTCTGGAAGGTGTAGAAGGAGAGCCCCATGGGGATGAGGACGGATGGGTTCCGGAGATCAAGGCCGAGGGTTTCGTTGATTACGAAGTTCCAGTATTTGTAGTAGAAGAGGGGGGCAAGCTGCAGGGCGAGGAGAAGGACGAAGGCGGCTGTTTTCAGCGGGCTTTGGGAACCCTTTTGCTGAAGGAGGATGGTGAGCCAGCCGAGGACGACGACCCACAGGAATGCACCGAGGGTGAGGACGCTTTCGGAGCCGAGGAGGATGAGGGCGGTGGCGAGGAGGCAGAGCTTGGATACGGTTGACTCATGGCTTGGTGCGAGTCCGGCGGTGGCCTTGATGATGAGGCGCGAACCGAGGAAGCACAGGAAGAGCAGTTTCCAGAATTCATAGGAGGCGAAGTTCATTGCGGCGGCTCAGCGGGATCCTGACGAAAGGGGCTGGGTGGACCAGACTTCGAAGCCTGCGGGGCTGCTTTCCACGGGCTTGAAGTAGTTGCTCCTGAAGAGGGCCTTGTGGTCGATGCCGGCGTAGCGCAACTCGGGGCGGTTGACAATGATCACATCGGCGAGGAGGAGGCTGGGGGGATTGGACTCAAGCACCTGGATGCCGTTCACCAGAGGCATTCCGCCCTCCAGCCACGCGTAGTAGCGCGGTGCGTTCGTATCGGCTTTCCAGAGAACGCTTTTGCCCTCGCGGAGCAACCCGATGGCGAGTTCGCTGGCGCTGCGGTAGTCGGGGCGGGCGTGGCGCGGGTCGAGGCGCAGGAAGAGTGAGGAAGCGATGAAGATGAGGACTGCAGCGGAAGCAGCGAGGATCTCCGGGATTTTCCTCGCCGTGCAATTTCCTAAGCAGATGGCGAGAGGCAGGAGCAGAGCCGGGATCGCCGGGCTCATGTGGCGGCCAAGCACTTGGAAATCGGCGATGACGCTGGCGGCGGCGAGGATGGCGAAGGGGATGGCAAGGGCGGTGATGATTGCGATCCGTTCCCTCGAAGCGGTGTGCGTGAGAAATATGCGAACCCCGAAGGCCCATGCGGCAAGGATGATGGCGGCGGCGGGGATCAGCCATGGCAGGCTCCCGGTGATGATCTGCGGATTCTCGCGGATGGCGTCCCTGTCCGGGCCGATTCCCAAAAGACCCATCGTTTCATAAGCTCCGAAGGCCATGCTCATCAGGCCACCTCCCATGGCGACGGCTCCGTAGCCTTTGATGATCGTGTAGGTATAATATGCGCCCAGCGCGATGCCGCCCAGCGCCCATGGGATGGATTTCAGCCAGAATGATTTTTTCGCGAGCCAATCCGGGCGGATGATGAGCATGGCGGCGACGATGCCGGGGGCGAAGACGGCGGCGCTGAGGCTGCTTGCGGAGAGGAGCAGGCAGGCGGCGAATGAGGTGTGCATCCCGCTGAGGCCATCGGGATGGGTTTTACCTTCGGTTACGCGGATCAGGCCGAGCGCGGCGAGCGATCCGAAGGCCATCTGCATGGTGTAGGGTCGGAGTTCGCCGACATAGTAGAGGACGAAAGGTGATGCCAGACAAACGAGCGGCCAGAAGGTGAAACGCCTGAGCGTCAGCACCATGATGACGAGAAAGGGGATGTTGATGAGGCGGAAGCCGTATTCGCTGGTGAATCCGAGTTTGTGCCATGCCCAGAGCGCCGGCATGTAGAAGGGCATCTGGACATCGGAGCCGCCGAAGTGGAAAAAGTATGCGGTCCAGGCTTGGAAGGTGGGCAGGAGCGCCTTGAACGCTCCGTTCGCCTCATCCATCCAGAAGCTCTGGGTGGTGATGGAGAGGCATCCCACGGCGATGCTTGCCGCAACAAGGATGGAAATCCGCAGCCATTCCGGGAACTTTTTTGTAATGGCGGTCAAAGTGTGAAGTGAAAGCGATCACATCAGGCCGGCTTTCCCCATTTGTGAGAAAAACTCGAAACCCTTGGCTGCAAATTTGTAGGGAGGGACAGAGGGTTCGCCTCCGAGACGGGGCGGAAAGGAAATGGGCACAGTGCCGTGGTTGACAGCCGGATCACGCGCGAGGAGGACGGACAAGGCGATGTTGGCAAGGTGGATTTCCTGAGGGATGGAGAGGATCGCGTCCCTGCACGCTTTCGCATTCATGAGCCGGTAAGGGACATTTGCATCGATGCAATCGGTGCCGGCGAATATCCGGAGCATGACCCGAAGGACGGCGCTGGCGAGAATCCTGCGCGTGCCGTCGTGCCTTGTGCGTTTCCCGTAGATGACATCATGCCGGCTCCGGATGCTCCAGAATGCGGGGAAATGGGAGGGGTCGGACTGGCCGTCGGAGTCGATCTGGAGAATGTAAGGGATGCCACGCTCGACGGCGATCCGATAGCCTTCGATGCAGGTTTGGCCGTGGCCGCGGTTCGGGCGGCTGATGATTTCGAGCCGGTCGCCTAGTTCCGCCACGAGTGATTTCAGGATGGCGGGGGTGCTGTCGGTGGAGCCGTCGTCGATGGCCAGAAGGGTGAAGTTCCCGACTCCGGATCCAAGCATGGCAAACCATTCGGCGATGACTTCCGGAACCGATTCCTCCTCGTTGTAAACGGGCAGGACGGCGAGCAGTTGGGGAGGGGATGGAATCAAGGGGCTGGTTCGATGATCCGGGCGGCTTTCAATTTCCCCCTCAGCAACTTCAGCCCGAGACCGGCTGCGGCGAGGATTGCAAAACCTGCGGCGATCATCCCGATGTTGCCCTCGAAGATCGCCCCGCCGGTGAGGACGAATCCGACGACGAAGATTCCGTTGAGGGGGATGGAGATGAGAATGTAGGTGAGGAACGGAACGCCGAGGAGGCCGAGAAGATAGTTCTGAAGGAAGAATGGGATGCCGGGTGTGATCCGGAGCAGGACGGTGAAGCGCCGGAGGTTGTCCGGATGGATGTTTTTCCATTTCTGCCAGCGGTCACCGAGCAGACGGATAACAACGGATCTGGCGGGACCCGCTGCGAGAAGGTGGGTCCAGGACATGTTGAGCGCGACTGCGGCGAGGGCGATGGCGCAAGTCTGCCAAGTGCTGCCCCAGACGACCCCGGCGAGGATCAGGAGGGGGCTTGCGGGGAAGCCGAAGCCGGGCAGGACGGCGATCGTGAAAAAGAGGGCGATCGGGTTGGCGGTGCACCAGGCTATCACCGCGTCGATGGTTTGTATGATGATATCAAACACGGCGGGGGGTGGTTTGGTCGAAAGTCTGAATGTCGCAAGTCTAAGGTCGGGAGAGCAAGTTCGGAAGGTCGAGTTGTTGCGCGGGGCGCAGTTGATTGACGAGACACGCCGACTGAAGTCTGCGCTCCGCTTTTGGGGTCTTCGACTTCTGACTTTCAGACCCTGGGACTTTTAGACAGCGCGCATGCGTGATTAAACGATCATCCCTGCGGCGACGGTCTCGTTGGTGCCGGGGTCGATGAGGATGAAGGAGCCGGTGCTGCGGTTGCGGCGGTAGCTGTCGTGGATGAGGGGGACGGCGGTGCGCAGGGTGATGCGTCCGATGTCGTTCATGGAGAGGGTATCGACTCCTTCGATCTTGTGGAGGGTGTTGACGTCCACCTGGTATTTCACTTCCTGGATGATGGCTTTCGTTTCCTGGGTGGTATGGCGGACGACGAGTTTGGCGCGGGGGGGCATGGCTTTGTTGGAAAACCAGCAGACCATGGCCTCGATGTCCTGGGAGACTTTTGGCGGGTTGTTGGTTTTCACCAGGGTGTCGCCGCGTGAGATATCGATCTCATCGGTGAGTGTCATGCAGATGGATTGCGGAGCGAACGCTTCATCCAGATCGCCGGCTTCTGTGGAGATGGCCTTGACCGTGGTCTTGAAACCGGAGGGGAGGACGGTGACCTCGTCGCCGGGCTTGAAAACCCCGCCTGCGACGCGGCCTGCGTAGCCGCGGAAATCGTGCCACTCGTCGGACATCGGGCGGATGACCCATTGGACGGGAAAGCGGGCATCGACGTGGTTTTCCTCGCCGCCGACATAGACGTTTTCCAAGTGGTAGAGGAAGGTCGGGCCTTCGTACCAATCCATGTGCTTGGACTTATCGACAACGTTGTCGCCGTTGAGCGCGGAGATGGGGATGGCGGTGATTTCGACGATGTTGTCGAGGCGGGAGGCGAACTCGCGGTAGTCCTGCACGATGCTGTCGAAAATTTCCTCGGAGTAATCGACGAGATCCATCTTGTTGACAGCGACGACGAGGTGCTGGATGCGGAGGAGATTCGCGATGAATGAGTGGCGCTTGGTCTGCTCGATGACGCCTTTGCGGGCGTCGATGAGGATGATGGCGACGTTGGCGGTGGAGGCGCCGGTGACCATGTTCCGGGTGTATTGGGTATGGCCCGGGGTGTCGGCGATGATGAATTTCCGCTTTGGGGTGGCGAAGTAGCGGTAGGCGACGTCGATGGTGATGCCCTGTTCGCGCTCGGCCTTGAGCCCGTCGGTCAGGAGGGCGAGGTTGACGTTTTCGTCGCCGCGTTTTTTCGAGGAGACCTCCATGGCTTCGAGCTGGTCTTCGAAGATGGATTTGGAATCATAGAGAAGGCGGCCGATGAGGGTTGATTTGCCGTCATCGACGGAACCGGCGGTGGTGAAGCGTAGGAGATCCATTTTGGTAAATGCTGAAAAGCTGAAAACTGAAAAGCTGAAAGGAAGATTTTTTAACCGCGAATGCACGCGGATTGGCGCGAATGGTAGAGGTGGTTGGGTAAAGGCTGAAAAGCTGAAATTATGAGGCTGGGAGGGAGATGCTGGGATGCTGAAAAACTGAAATGTTACAATGGGGAGGAAAAAGCTGAAAGGAAGAGATCCGTTTTCTTATTTCAGCGTTTCAGCGTTTCAGTTTTGACTTTGTCCATGCCGGGAGCGGCTGTGCCGGTTGGATGCAGGTTCGTTATCACTCTCTCTGCGTTCAGCTTTTATTCAGAAGTATCCTTCTTTCTTCCTGTCTTCCATGGCGGTTTCGGAGCGCTTGTCGTCGGAGCGGGTGCCGCGCTCGGTCTGGCGGGCGGCGGCGACCTCGGCGATGACCTCGTCGAGGTTCGAGGCGGTGGAGCGGACGGCTCCGGTGCAGGTGGCATCGCCGATGGTGCGGAAGCGGACGATTTCCTTGGTGACGGTTTCGTGTTCCTGGGGTTTGAGGAAATCGGTGACAGCGAGGAGCGAGCCGTTGCGCTCGAAGATTTCGCGCTCGTGTGCGAAGTAGATGGATGGGAGGGGGATTTCCTCGCGCTGGATGTACATCCAGATATCCATTTCGGTGAAATTGGAGAGCGGGAAAACACGAAAGTGTTCGCCGGGATTTTTCCGTCCGTTGAAGAGGTTCCAGAGTTCGGGGCGCTGGTTCTTCGGATCCCATTGGCCGAAGTCGTCGCGGTGCGAGAAGAAACGTTCCTTGGCGCGGGCCTTTTCCTCGTCGCGGCGGCCACCACCTAAGGCGGCGTCATATTGGTGTTTCTCGAGGGTGTCGAGGAGGGTGACGGTCTGGAGCTTGTTGCGGGAGGCGTTGGGGCCGGTTTCCTCGGTTACGCGGCCGGAGTCGATGGATTCCTGGACGGAGCCGACGACGAGCTGGGCGCGGAGGAGGCTCACGAACTCATCCCTGTAGTGCATCGTTTCCTCGAAATTGTGGCCGGTATCGACGTGGACGAGGGGGAAAGGCGGGCGGGCGGGCCAGAAAGCCTTTTTCGCGAGCCATGCCATGACGATGGAGTCCTTGCCGCCGGAAAACAGGAGGGCGGGATTCTCGAACTGTGCGGCGGTTTCCCGGAGGATGAAAATGGCCTCGGCTTCGAGTTGGTCGAGCTGGGAGAGGTTGTAGTTGGGCATTGCTGGGGAAAAGCTGAAATTTGAAATTGGGACAGCTCGGACGCGGAGAGAAATGAACGGACGGAGCAGACTGGTCAAGAAATAATTAGTAAGATGGGTAAATTACTAATGAATGGTGCTCTGGCATTTTGGAAGAGGGGATTGCTGCGAGACGCAGCTTTCACGGCCTGCCGCGGGACGCGGCAGCTACGCTTTGGAAATCCTAGGGAGGATTGCTTCGAGCAGTTCGATGGCGGCGTCCTCGATGGAAAGGGATTCGGTTTCGATGGTCAGATCGGGGCGGTGCGGCGGCTCGAAGGAGCCGTCCTTGCCGGTGAAGTGTTCAATTTCGCCACGGGCGGCCTTGGCATAGAGGCCTTTGACGTCGCGCTTTTCGCAGGCTTCGTATGATGCCTTGACGTAGGTTTCGAAAAGGTTTTCCTCGCCGACGATGCCCCGGGCAAGGTCGCGGAGTTCCCCTCGCGGGGTGATTGCGGAGATGAAGACAATGATGCCGTTATCGACGAGGATTTTGGCAAGCTCGGCGATGCGGCGGATGTTTTCCAGGCGATCCTGATCCGAGAATCCGAGGTTCGCATTGAGACCGGTGCGGAGGTTGTCGCCGTCCAGGATGACAGTGAAACGGCCCTGTTTGTGGAGGACTCGCTCGGCAGCATTTGCGATGGTGGATTTCCCTGAGCCGGAAAGGCCGCACATCCAGATGGCGAGACCCTTCTGATGGAGGAGGGTTTCCTTGTCGAAGCGGTTGAGGAAACGGTGGAATTCAGGATGGATGTTCATGGGGAAACTCTAAACCCTAAATCCTAAACTCCAAGGAACATGGGAGTGATTCAGTGACATAAGGGGGGCTAGGGGGCGAATTTTTTCACTTCGAGCTGGTTGAAGCAACGGAAGTGCTTTGCGTTTCCGGTTAGCAGCGGAAGGCCGAGGGTGGATGCGGTGGCGGCGATCAGGGAATCGGCGACACCGACGCCATGGCTCAGGTTTTTCTGTTCAAGCCAGAGATCGGCGCGAATGCCAATCTCGTGGGTCAGGGGGCTGACGTGGAAGTTCTCTTCCGAGAGGAAACGTCTGAGCAGGGTGATTTCCGTTTTGGAGCGGCAGCCGACGACCAGCTCCATGCGTGTGATCTGTGAGATCACCCTGGATTTCATGGCTGAAAGGGTTTTCACCGCCTTGGGGTTGCCCCGGAGGCACCAGACCATGACATCGGTGTCAATCAGCATGGCCGGGGCTTGCGGATGCGGGCGATCATGTCAGGCACCGGTTCAGCGGCATCCGACCACATCCCGATGGCTTCGTGTCGTGCGAGGCTTCCGGAATCCAAGTTCTTTCCGCCGATGGGAGTGATTTTTCCTTTCTCGTTGCCGCGATGGGTGAGGATGATCTCTTCCTTGGCATCAAGGGCACGCAGGATTTCCTTAGTGCGGTAGCGGAGATCCATGACGGAAGCTTTCATGGGAAATGACTACTCCAGACTGTCTGTTTTGTAAAGGCCGCGATTCAGCCCTTTCCGATGATGAAAGCCTTGAAGCCGTGTTTGGCGAGGGCTTCGACGGGAAGGATGGCGCGGCCATCGAAGACGAAGGCGGGCTTGAGCATGAGATCGTGGATGCGGGGGAGATCGAGGTCACGGAATTCATCCCATTCGGTGAGGGTGGCGAGGGCGTGGGCGCCTTTCGCAGCCTCGTAGGGGTCGGAGACGACCTCGACATTGAAATTGATGATGTCCTGGGGGACGCCGACCTCGAGGAGATCGCGGTGGATGGTTTCCTTGGGGACGCGGGGATCGTAGATGACGACATGGGCGTTCTCGGCGACGAGATCGCGGCAGATGTTTATGGCGGCGGATTCGCGGGTGTCGTTGGTGTCTTTCTTGAATGCGAAGCCGAGGATGGCAACGCGTTTGCCGGAAACAGTGTTGAAAAGCGTGCGGACAATCTTTTCCACGAAGCGGGATTTCTGCCAGTCGTTCATGGTGACGACGGATTTCCAATAAGCGGCGGCTTCGGGGAGGTTGAACGATTCGCAGAGATAGACGAGGTTGAGGATGTCTTTCTGGAAACAGGAACCGCCGAATCCGACGGATGCCTTGAGGAATTTCGGGCCGATGCGGGAGTCGGTTCCGATCGCGCGGGCGACCTCGTCGATATCCGCGCCGGTGGCTTCGCAAAGTGCGGAGATGGAGTTGATGGAGGAGATGCGCTGGGCGAGGAAGGCGTTTGCGACGAGCTTGGAAAGCTCGGAAGACCAGAGGTTGGTGGTGATGATTCGTTCGCGAGGCACCCAGTTCGCATACACGGAGACGAGCGCCTCAAGCGCCGCCTGGCCTTCGGGTGTCGGCTCGCCGCCGATGAGGATGCGGTCCGGGTTTTCCATATCGGCGACGGCGGTGCCTTCCGCGAGGAACTCCGGGTTCGAGAGAACCTGGAAGCTGGCGTTTCCGCTGGAGTTGGCGGAAATGATCGTCTGGATCGCGTTGGCTGTTTTCACCGGAATGGTGGATTTCTCCACGATGATCTTGTTGCCTTCGGAGACCTCCGCGATGAGACGGGCGGCGGACTCGATGTAGCGCAGATCCGCGGCGCGGCCTGCGCCGATGCCGTAGGACTTCGTGGGGGTGCCCACACAGACGAAGATCAGGTCGGCTCCGGCGATCGCCTTTTTAATGTCCGTGCTGAAATGGAGGTTTTTGCCGCGCGCAGATTCGACGACCTCCTTGAGGCCGGGTTCGTAAACGGGGAGCGTGTCCGAATTCCACGCATCGATGCGCGCCTCGTTGAAGTCGCAGACCGTCACGTCAATGTGCGGGCATTTCGCGGCGATCATGGCCATGGTTGGGCCGCCGACGTAACCGGCGCCGAGGCAGCAGATGGAGGAGACTTTCATAAAAGCTGAGATACTGAAAAGCTGAGAAGCTGAAATTAAGAGGTGGGCAGGTAAATGCTGAAAAACTGAGATGAAGAGGAAGAAGCTGAGATGAAGGGGGGCAATTTTCTTATTTTAGCGTCTCAGCATTTTAGTTTTTCAGCTACCTCCAAGGTTCTTTCTTACTTTGGAAACGATGGTGGTGAAAATTGCTATGATTTCTCCGGCTTCGCGGTGAGTTTCGTCAAGAATGGAATCGGTGATATTGCAGTCTTCGGTCAGGAGTTCCAACCAGAGTTGGGTTTCGTCCGCTTCCTGAAGAAGTCCGTCCAGTTTCGAACAAAACTCGGCGTCAGAACGGGCGCGGCTTGCTTCCCTGGCGTGGGCTGCCACGGAAGTTCCTGATCTTATCACTTGTCGTGCGAGGATGCTAACTTCTTCGCGCTGCCTTGGTAGTGAAATAAAGATCCGGATGATTGCGGATGCGAAAGCCTTTGTTCGAGAGCGAAGATGATCCGGGAGGCGCATTTGAGTAGATGCTTAAAAACCGAAAAGCTGAGATTCTGAAATGAAGAGAAGAGGGGGCTGGATGCGAAGCAGTGGATCATATTTCAGCTTTTCAGCTTCTCAGGATTTCAGAATTTATCCCGAAGGAAGACCCTGACTGCATCCTTCTGGCTGATGCCGGGAAGCTTAGGGATCAGAAAGAAAGTCCGAGGGTAACCGCACCCTTGATCCCACTCTCTTCGGCTTCGACTTCGAGCCAGAGGGAAATGGCATCCCGAATGGCATCCGGGGCACCGTCCCTGGTCGATCCTTGGGAATGACAGCCTGGCAAATCAAGGCGAGATACCGACCACCCTTCTACGGTTTCGATGAGGCGGATTCTTCAATTCATATATGGAATGTAGTTTGAAGCCGACAGAGCGCAAGATTCAGTCGCGCATGCGGTCGCGTAGGATGTGGAACAGGAAGAGCGAGTTGTAGGTGAGGTATCGTTTGAAAAGGCGGCGGGGTTCCATGGCGAGTCGATAGGCCCATTCGAGGCCGAGCTTTTGGAAAATGGCGGGTGCCTGTTTCACCTCACCGGCGTGGAAGGCGAAGGCGGCGCCGATGCCGAAATAGACGGCGGGGGGCAGGAGGTGTTTGTTGCGGGCGATCCAGTGCTCCTGTTTCGGGCAGCCGAGGCCGACCCAGACGAGATTCGCGCCCGATGAGCGGATGTGGTCGATGATGGATTGGTTCTCGCCATCCGGCCATTCGCCGAACGGCGGCGAATGGGTGCCGGCGATGGTGGCTCCGGGAAACTGCGAGGAGAATTTCGAGGTGAGCTTGTCGAGGGTGCTTTGCCTGCCTCCAAGAAGGAAATGGCGGAATTCCTGTTTGCCCTGCGTGGCCCTAATGGCCTCAAGCATCAGCGTAGGGCCATAGACGCGGTCGGATAACTTTTCGTTCGAGGGGAGCTGTGCGTTGAGCGACCAGACGAGGGGCATTCCGTCCGGGGTGATGAGATCGAACTTGCGGATGGACTCGGAGAAATCCGCATCGCTGCGCGAGAGTGCGGCGACGTGGGTGTTGGC
>Ga0163144_10029231_pt1 | contig 10592 bp, 9 predicted proteins | sample OliLak19BULKMAT1_FD_123175 | JGI IMG/M metagenome (GOLD analysis project Ga0163144, IMG submission 123175) | Freshwater microbial mat bacterial communities from Lake Vanda, McMurdo Dry Valleys, Antarctica - Oligotrophic Lake LV.19.BULKMAT1 | ecosystem: Environmental > Aquatic > Freshwater > Lake...
CGCCGGCGCCCGCAACGGTGTCGGCGCTGCGCTTCGGCCTGGCACGCCGTCCCGAGGCCAGCTTCGGCCCGGGCACCACGGCGGCAGCCGCGGCGGCGCTCGCGTCGCGGCGCAGTTCGTAGAGCTCGGCCCCACTCTTGAGCAGGTCGCGGCGGCGCTTCGCATAGCCCGAGTGCACTGCGGCCACGTCGGTCGACTCGAGCGCATTGGTCAGGATCTTCAGCTTCACCCCGGACTCGGCGAAGCGCCGCAGCATCCGGGTGCCGCGCCGGCCGGGCACGAAGTAGGGCGAGACGATCGCAAGTTCGTACTTCGCCGGCCCGCCGAAGGCGGCGTCGAGGTTCGAGAGCAGCAGGTCTCCAGGCTGCGCCTTGCCGAGCCCCTTGCTCGGCTCGTCGACGACCAGCCGCGCCACGGCCCATTCGAACGGCAGTTCCTGCGCCACGAGATCGCGCATCACGCGGGTATCGGCGACCTTCGCGAGGTACCGCGCGGCGCGCGGTTCCCCGCGCACGGCCTCGCCGCGCTGCGCCAGCACGGCGACATCGGCCGCCGTCGCGGGCGGCAGCAGCCGCGCGACCGGATACGCGGAGTCGCAGCGCCAGTAGTCGTCGAACGACTTCACGACGGCGACAACCGCCGGACCGACAGCCACGACGTCGAGATCGACGAACCCGATGTTGGTACCGAAGGCGAAATACTCGTCGCCGACGTTGCGCCCGCCGACGATCGTCGCCGCGCCATCTGCGGTCATCGACTTGTTGTGCATGCGGCGATTGAGGCGCGCGAAATCGGTGAGAAAGGCGAGCAGGCGCAGCGAACGCTGCATGAACGGATTGAACAGCCGCACCTCGATGTTCGCGTGCGCGTCGAACGCCGCCAGCGTCGGGTCGAGGCCGACCGTGTTGTTGTCGTCGAGCAGCAGCCGCACGCGCACGCCGCGGTCCGCCGCACGACGCACCGCATCGAACATCAGCCGCCCGGTCAGGTCGTCGTGCCAGATGTAGTACTGGATGTCGAGGCTGCGCGCCGCGGCGTCGATCAACGCGATGCGCGCCGCGAAGGCGTCCTCGCCGTCGCGCAGCACGTAGATGCCGGAGAGCCCCGGATGCGCGGCGAGCGGCGCAGCGAGCGCATCGTGGATCGGGGTGCCCGCAACGTCGCGCAGCGCGACCGATTCCTCGCGGCCTTCGAGCGAGGGGAGGCTCGCGCAGCCCGGCAGGGCAAGCAGCGCGAGCAGCAAGCTGCCCGCCATGCTTCGGCGCGGCCGCGCGCGGTCTGCGCCGCGGCCCGACAGAATGGCGGGATTCAGGATCGGAAGCATGCCAGCTGCATGCTATCGACCGGCGGCGACGCCGTCGATGCGGCGGCGCCAGGCCCCGCCGGGCTGACCCGCAGCGTGCCGGTCCCTGCGTCGGCCGCAGGGCGAGCGGCTATACTCGCGCGCTCCGATCCGATCTGATCCGACCCGCCGCGCCGCCGGCCGAGCCATGCCCAAGACCTTCCAGGAACTGATCTTCGCGCTGCAGAAATACTGGTCCGACCAGGGCTGCGTGATCCTCCAGCCCTACGACATGGAAATGGGCGCGGGCACTTTCCACACCGGCACCTTCCTGCGTTCGATCGGCCCCGAGCCCTGGAGCGCCGCATTCGTGCAGCCGTCGCGCCGGCCGACCGACGGCCGCTACGGCGACAACCCGTTCCGGCTGCAGCGCTACTACCAATTCCAGGTAGTCATCAAGCCCTCGCCGCTCGACATCCTCGATCGCTACATCGGCTCGCTGAAGACGCTCGGCTTCGATCCGCTGGTGCACGACATCCGCTTCGTCGAGGACAACTGGGAGTCGCCGACGCTCGGTGCCTGGGGCCTCGGCTGGGAAGTGTGGCTGAACGGCATGGAAGTCACCCAGTTCACCTATTTCCAGCAGGTCGGCGGCCTCGACTGCCGCCCGGTGACCGGCGAGATCACCTACGGCCTCGAGCGCCTGGCGATGTACCTGCAGGGCGTCGACAGCGTGTTCGACCTCGTCTGGACCGACGGCCCGCTCGGCCGCGTCACCTATCGCGACGTCTACCACCAGAACGAAGTCGAGCAGTCGGCCTACAACTTCGAGCACGCCGACGTCGCCGTGCTGCTGCGGCACTTCGACGATCACGAGGCCGCCTGCCAGAAGCTGCTCGAGGCGAAGCTCGCGCTGCCGGCCTATGAGCAGGTGCTGAAGGCCTCGCACACCTTCAACCTGCTGGATGCGCGCCGCGCGATCTCGGTCACCGAGCGCCAGCGCTACATCCTGCGCGTGCGCGCGCTGGCGCGTGGCGTCGCGCAGGCCTACTACGACAGCCGCGAGGTGCTCGGCTTCCCGATGGTCGCCACGGCATCCCAGGCCGTCTCGCGATGAGCACGGTTGAGGCGCGGGATTTCCTGGTCGAGCTCGGCACCGAGGAACTGCCGCCGCTCGCGCTACCTGAACTGCAACGCGCGTTCGCCGCCGGCATCGAGAAGGGTCTCGCCGACACGGGACTCGTGCACGCGGGCCTGCAGTCGTTCGCCGCGCCGCGCCGCCTCGCGGCGCTCGTGCGCCAGCTGGTCGCGCGCCAGCCCGACCAGCAAACGAAGCGGCGCGGTCCGCCGGTCAACGCGGCCTTCGATGCCGCCGGCCAGCCGACGCGTGCGGCGCTCGCGTTCGCCGAGAGCTGCGGCGTCGCGCTCGAGGCGCTGGCGCGCGTGCGCGAGGGCAAGGGCGAATTCCTGTTCCACGAGGGCGTGAAGCCGGGCGCGCCGACCGCGGCGCTGCTGCCGGCGATCGTGCAGGCCTCGCTCGACGCGCTGCCAATCCCGAAGCGGATGCGCTGGGGTTCGCGCGAGGCGGAGTTCGTGCGGCCCGTGCACTGGCTGGTGATGCTGTTCGGCAACGAGGTCGTGCCGGCGCGCATCCTCGACACTGACGCCGGCAGGGCCACCTACGGCCATCGCTTCCACGCGCCCGGCGCGCTGCCGCTCGCGGCGCCCGCCGACTACGTCGGCACGCTTCGCGAGCGCGGCTACGTGCTCGCCGACTTCGCCGAGCGACGCGAGCTGATCCGCACGCAGGTGCTGGAGCGCGCCGCGACGCTCGGCGGCCGCGCGGTCGCCGGCGACGCACTGCTCGACGAGGTCGCGGCCCTGGTCGAATGGCCGGTCGCGGTCGAAGGCCGCTTCGAGGAGCGCTTCCTGAAGCTGCCGCGCGAAGTGCTGCTCTCGACGCTGCAGGAGCACCAGCGCTATTTCGCGATCGAGGACGCCGCCGGCGCGCTGACGCCGTGGTTCATCACCACCAGCAACATCGAGAGTCGCGACCCGATCAAGGTGCGCGAGGGCAACGAGCGAGTGGTGCGCCCGCGCCTCTCCGATGCCGACTTCTTCTACGACCAGGACCGAAAGCGCCCGCTCGCGGATTTCGCGGCTGGCCTCGACAGCGTCACCTTCCAGGCGAAACTCGGCTCGGTCGGCGACAAGGCGCGCCGGATCGCGAAGCTCGCGGCGCGGCTCGCAGCATCGAGCGGCGCGAACCCCGACTTCGTCGCCCGCGCCGCCCTGCTCGCGAAGTGCGACCTGCAGAGCGCGATGGTGGGCGAGTTCCCGGAACTGCAGGGCATCATGGGCGCCTACTACGCGAGGGCCGATGGCGAGCCCGCCGAAGTGGCCAGCGCGGTGCGCGAGCATTACCTGCCGCGCGGCGCCGGCGATGCGCTGCCCACCACACCGACCGGCATCGCCGTCGCGCTGGCCGACAAGCTCGACACGCTCGCCGGCATCTTCGCGATCGGCCAGAAGCCGTCGGGAACCAAGGATCCGTTCGGCCTGCGCCGCGCCGCGATCGGCTGCCTGCGGATCGTGCTCGAGCGGCGGCTCGACCTCGACCTGCGCGACGCGATCGCCGCCGCGCTCGAGACCCAGCCGGTGCAGAGCCCCACGGCGGCCGCGGAACTGCTGGCGTTCATGATGGAGCGGCTGCGCGCCTGGTATCTCGGCGAAGGCCAGGCCGATGGCGCGAACGCGTTCACGACCGAGATGTTCGACGCGGTGCTGGCGGTGCAGACTTCCGCGCCGCTCGATTTCGACGCGCGCCTGCGCGCGCTGGCCGCGTTCCAGCAGCGGCCCGAGGCGGCGAGCCTTGCATCCGCGAATAAGCGCATCGCGAACATCCTGCGCAAGTCCGAGGGCGCAGCTCCTGGCGCGATCGACCCGGCGCTGCTGCGCGCGCCGCCGGAACAGGCGCTGCACGCGGCGCTCGGCGCGCTCGCCGATGAAGTCCGGCGCGCCGTCGGCGCGCGCGAGTACGACGGCGCGCTCGCTCGACTCGCCGCGCTGCGCCCGCAGATCGATGCGTTCTTCGAGGACGTGATGGTCAACGACCCGGATGCCGCGCTGCGCGCCAACCGACTGGCGCTGGTCGCAGCGGTGCGCGCGCTGTTCGGCGGCGTCGCCGACCTCTCGAAACTGCCGGGCTGAGCCGGGGACAAGGCGATGCAGTGGCTGCGCTCGCTGGTCTTCACCGCGTTCATGTTCGCGTGGTCGTTCCTCTATGCGGCGTATTTCGTCGTCGTGTCCCCGTTCCTGCCGCCGAAGCGGCGCTTCGGCCTCGCGGCCTGGTACGCACGCCGCATGATGAACGTACTGCGCGTCGTCTGCGGGCTCGACTTCCAGGTCAGCGGCGCCGAGAACTTTCCCTCGACGCCGCATGTCGCGCTGTGGAAGCACGGCTCAGCCTGGGAGACCTTCGCGCAGTTCCTGATCGGCCCGCCGAAGGTGATCGTGCTCAAGCGCGAGCTGTTCTGGATCCCGTTCTTCGGCTGGGGCCTCGCGCTGCTGCGCTCGATCGCTATCGATCGCGGCGCCGGCGCCTCCGCGGTCAACCAGGTGATCACGCAGGGCACCGCGCGGCTGCAGGAAGGCCTCAGCGTGCTGGTGTTCCCGGAGGGCACGCGGGTCGCCGCCGGCGAGACGCGCAAGTTCGGTGTCAGCGGCGCACTGCTCGCGAGTCGGGCGGGCTGCCTCGTCGTGCCGGTCACGCACGACGCCAGCTACTACTGGCCGCGTCGCGGCCTTCTGAAGCAGCCCGGCACGATCCGCGTCGTGATCGGCAAGCCGATCGCGACTGCCGGGCGCGACGCGCGCGAGATCAATGCCGAGGCGCAGGCCGTGATCCTTGAGACCCTCGAGCGGATCCGGCGCGACGCCGGCGACGCCGCTGCGCATCGCGGCAGCTGAGGCCGCGCGCCGCGCCGGCGTTCCCGGACGTCAGCGCCCGACACGCAGCCACGTCGGCGGTGTCCGACGCATGGTCGCGCGGCTGCGGCCTTGAGGGCGGCGCCCGTGCCGGGTTCACTGCATGGATGGACGGGCCGAGCAAGTTCCAGGATTACGAATGCCGGGAGCTGCGCGCGATCCGCCGCTCGCTGTGGGTGATCGCAGCCGTTGCGCTGGTCGGCATTCTGACGCTGGCGCGGCCGGTCGTGGTGCCGCTGCTGTTCGCGTTGATCATCTCGATGGCGCTGCACCCGGTGGTGCGGCGCCTGGCGCGCGTCGGCATTCCGCAGCCGCTCGGTGCGGCGCTGGCCGTGCTGGTGATCGGCGGCCTCGGCTGGGCCTCTGTCGACGCCTCGAGCGGGCCTATCAGCAGCTGGGCGGCGCGGGTGCCGGACATCGTCCAGCGCGTACGAACCGAGGTCGGACGCATGCAGCGCGTCGTCACGCAGCCTTCGACCCGCGACGTGCCGATGAATGAAGTGCGGGTGCGCGAGTCGGACAAGCCGAAGATCGCGGTCGAGCAGGTGGTCTCGCTCGCCGGCGGCGTGGCCACGCCAGTCCGCGAGGCGCTGGTGGGCGTCGGCATCTCGCTGGCGCTGGCCTACTTCATGCTGGCGACCGGACGCGCGGTGCTGTCCACGGCCATCGCCCTGCTGCCCCGCCACGACACGCGGACCAACCTGCGGCGACTCGGGCATGCGATGCAGGGCGCGCTGGTGCGCTACCTCGGCGCGGTCACGTTGATCAACCTCGGCCTCGGCATGGCGGTCGCCGCGCTGCTCGCGACTGTGGGGCTGCCGGGCGCGCTGTTTTTCGGCGCGATCGTCGCCGTGATGAACTTCCTGCCGTTCCTAGGCGCGATCGCCAGCATGGTCGTGCTGACGCTCGCGGCATTCACGACCTTCGGCATCTCCTCGCAGGCGTTCGTGGTGTCGCTGGGATTCCTGCTGCTGCACCTGCTCGAGTCGCAGTTCCTGACGCCGTTCGTGATCGGCCGGACGCTGACGCTGAACCCGCTGTTTGTGATGGTTTCCGTGGTGGTGTTCGGCACCTGGTGGGGCATCGGCGGCGCATTCCTCGCAGTGCCGCTGCTGGTGGCGACCAAGGTGAGCTTCGATGCCGTGCCGGCGCTGCGCGGCTGGGGCCAGATCCTCGGCCGGCGGCGCGGTTTCGCCGTCGGCATCGAGTGGCTGGACGGCCAGCGCAAGCGACGGGCCCGGCAGGCACGGCGACCGACCGACCGCCGGAGGGAAGCGCGCCACGCGCCCGCGCGAGGTCAGCTCGAGGCGGCAGCACTGGCCTCGGAGACCAGCGGTGCGGTTTCGGCCACGGCCGCGGCGGCATCCACGGCAGGCGACGGTGGTGCCGTCGCCACAACGGCGGGCGCCGCGTCGGTCGGCGCATCCTGCGCGATGCGCTGACCGGCGGCCGTTGCAATGCCATGCGTGCTCAGCTCGAGGGCCGGCAGCACGAGCGCGATTTCGATCACCAGTTCCACGCCGTCCGGCGTGACCGAGATGGCCTTGGTGCCGACACGCGGCACCGGGATGCGGCGCTTGAAGCAATACTGCAGCAGTGCTGCCGCCACCCACGCCGGCGAACGCGCCACGTCCTCGGCTGTGCTGCTGCCGCTCCGGCAGGCGCGGACCGTGATCGCGCCCCCTCCGCCCGCCTCGATGACCAGCGAATGGCCGGAGGCCCGCCACAGCCAGCCGTTGTGCTCACGATCGAACGTCAGCACCGCATCGAGCAGCGCCGGCACGGTGAACTTGAGCCTGCGGCTTTCCAGCAGCGTGAGACGGGTCATGCCATTTCCGGGCGGCGTGAGATGATTCGAAGCTTACCCCCTGCAACGGCGTTGCCGGTGTGCCGTCGATCCCATTTGGGATGCGGCGATGACGCGCCGCAGGCGTGATGTCGATCGCAATGCCCCCGATCGCCGGCCATCGCCTGCACCCCACGGCGTCAGCCTGTGGCGCCGTTGCCCTTTCGCCATCCAAGCGGAGCACGACCCGTGTTGCGAAACCTGTCCGACCTGTTCGATGCCCTGAAGCCCGCCCGGTCCAATGCGCCTCCTGCGGCCGCGCAGCACGCGCTGCAGCTGGCCACGGCCGTGCTGCTGGTGGAGGTGCTGCGCGCCGACGCAGCGGGGAGCGAGCTCGAGAAGCCGGTCGTGCTCGCCGCGCTGCGCGAGAAGTTCTCGCTCGACGCCGACGAACTCGAGCGCCTCTACGAGCTCGCTGAGGCACGCTCGATCGAAGCCCACGACCTGCACAGCTTCACCTCCCGTATCAATGCGACGTTCGACGCAGGGCAGAAGCTGCAGATCCTCCGGCAGCTTTGGCAGGTCGCCTATGCCGACGGACGTCTCGACGCGCATGAAACCCACCTGATGCGGCGCCTCGCCGACCTGCTGCACGTGCGCCAGTCCGAGGCGCTCGGCGCGAAGCTGCGCGCGGGGCGCGACGCCGCGTCCTGACGCCCCCAGGCAACCCCCCGGGCACGCCGTTTCGTGGGCCATCGCCGCTCTCAGTCCGCCGTGGCATGGCTGCCATGGCGCGCTTCTTGCTCGCTTTCCGGTAGTGCCGGGCTGGAATGTTTCCGGCAGGGCTCTGGTGCGGACCACGAACGAGGATACGACCATGACAATGGAAAAAGGACTGCTGGCCAGCATCGGCCTGACCGAGGCTGCCGGCCTGCTCGGCGTGCCGCCTACGCGCGACGCGTTGCGCTCCGGGTGGTATGAGTCGCTGCGCAAGCCGGCGTTCGCACCGCCCGAAGCCGTATACGGACCGGCGTGGACACTGCTCTACGCGCTGCAGGGCTATGCGCTGCGCGAACTGTGGCGCTCGCGCGGCACGCGCGAAGGGCGCCAGGCGCTGGCCGCGTTCGCAGCGCAGATCGCGCTGAACGTCGCATGGTCGAAGGTTTTCTTCGGCCGTCGCTCGACCCGCGCCGGACTCGTCGTCGCGGTCGCACTGCTCGTCGCAGTGCTGCTGACGATCGAGAGATCCAGCAAGGTGTCGACGGCCGCCACCGCGGCGATGGTGCCGAACGCGCTATGGGTCGCGTTCGCAACCGTACTGACCGGCTCGATCGATTATCTCGAGCACGGCGGCCAGCGCATCGAGGGGCATCGCGGCCTGGTGTCGAACCAGCATAGCTAGCCGCTGGCGGGGTGGCGCGCGCGAGATGCCGGGCGCCGCGTCAGGCCGCGGCGCCCTTGCTCGCGATCAGCACTTCCCAGCCACCGCCAGGCGCGTATTCGCCGGCCTTGAACTCGCGATTGGCGACCGCCTCCGCAGTGCGCTCGTCATAGCCTGCCGCGGCCTGCGCGGCGAACTCCGCGATCGCCATCGGCGCAGTGTCGAAGCGCACGCTGCCTTCGGGGAACCCGGCCTTCTCCGCGAGCGCGACCTGGTCGAACTCGCGCATCGCGCCCCAGAACGGCTCGTTGTTGTAGTGCGTCTCGTTGTCGAGCACGAACTGCGTGAAAGGGTCCATCAGGTCGAACGGCGGCAGGTCGGCGTGGATCATCACGCCACCCGGCGCGAGCAGGCGGAAAGCTTCGTCGAAGATGCGCGGCATCGCGCGGCCCGAGGTCTCGTGCAGCAGGATGTGGCTGACGACCAGATCGAAGTGCCCCTCGGGGAACGACGTGCGCTCGGCGTTCATCTGCGCGAAGTTCACGTCGACGCCGAGCCCCGCGGCGCGCAGGTGCGCGTACTTCACCTGCGGCGCGGCGACGTCGATGCCCCAGACCTCGGCGTCCGGGAACAGCTCCTTGTAGGGCAGCGTCGAATGGCCGGTGGTGCAGCCGAGGTCGAGGATCCGCCGCGGCGCGAAACCCGGCATGTTGCGGCGGATGTAGTTGCAGACCGAGCGACCGAGGTCGTCGTTCAGCGGACCCATGTAGCCCATCGCGTAGAGATACACGCCACGGTCGTAGAGCGCGCCGGCGGCGATCTGCTGCGGATCGGCGCTGCAGGCATAGCCGCCCGGCATGCAGTGGATGTCGAGCGCGGTGACGTAGCGCGGCACTTCCATCTCGGGATCCAGCGTCAGGCTGCCGACGCTGCCCTCGAGACGAGATGCCTCGCGGCGCAACCGCGGCATGTCGCGCTCGACGCTGTCAAGGACCGAGGCCCAGAGCAGTTCCTGCGCGCTGCGGTTGGTGGCTGCGTAGGCCTGGAAATAGGGTTCCTTGACCATGCGCTCGCGGATCGCGTGGCGATCGGGCAGCGCGCTGGCCTCGCGCGCCGCTTCGGCGGCGACCTTGCGATGCAGCGGCGTGAGGCCCGGCAACAGGCTCTGCTGCACGTAGCCGCGCAGCCCCTTGGCGAAATCCTGGCGGGTGCGCTCGGCGTGCGAAGCGACGGGCAACAGGGGATGGGCCGCCTGCTGGAAGACGTTCAGGACAGGTTCTGTCATGTGGAGTGCGCGTCCGTGCGAAAGGGGCATTTTCACTGGTGGAAGTGCAGCCATCCTGGCGGCGCTTTCCGCTGTGGTAATGTTGACGACATGGACGGATCAGTCAAGCTCAAGGACGAGCATGCCCGCCTGCCGCGCACCGTGCGTGGCAAGCGCCCCGAATTCTTCGAGACTCCCGGCGTCGACGATGCGATGTCGATGATCCTCGTGCTTGCACAGGAACTCACCGTGCTGCGCGAGCGTCTCGACTCCGCGGAGATCGTCGCTGCGCGCCACGGCATTGCGCTCGCTGCGGAAATCGAGGCGCTGCAGCCCGATCCCGCGCTGCTCGCCGAACGCGAGGCTTGGCGGCAGTCGCTGTTCGACCGCCTGTTCCATATCGCGAACCAGCGTCGCGCCGAACTCGAGCAGCGGCACACGCCGGAGAGCTACGCGCAGACACTCGACGAGATCGCACGCCGCTGAAGCGGGGAACGAACGGGCGCATTGCCCCCGTCCCAGGCCCGCGTCTCATGCCAGCGAGAGCCACGCCGTGAACGCTGCGCCGCCCGCCGCCGCCGCACTGTCCGAACTGGTCGCCGCCGTCGGCGAGGCGCAGGTCTCGACCGACCCCGCCGCGCGCGAACTGCACTCGCGCGACATCTTCTTCTGGGACGACGCACCGATCGCCGCTGCAGTCCTGCGTCCCGTCTCAAGCCAGGAAGTGGCCGCGGTGCTGCGCATCGCGGGGCAGCATGGGCTCGCCGTCGCGCCTCGCGGTGGCGGCGTCTCATACACGCGGGGCTACGTTCCCGCGCAGGCAGGCACACTGGTGCTCGACCTGTCGCGGATGAATCAGGTCCACGAACTGAACGTCGAAGACCTCTAGGTC
>Ga0163144_10029235_pt1 | contig 10591 bp, 7 predicted proteins | sample OliLak19BULKMAT1_FD_123175 | JGI IMG/M metagenome (GOLD analysis project Ga0163144, IMG submission 123175) | Freshwater microbial mat bacterial communities from Lake Vanda, McMurdo Dry Valleys, Antarctica - Oligotrophic Lake LV.19.BULKMAT1 | ecosystem: Environmental > Aquatic > Freshwater > Lake...
ACGGATGGCCGGTGGCAACGGCGCCGCCTTTGCCAATGGCTTCCACAACCTTGGGATACGCGGGGAGGCCCTTCTGTGCTCGGCCCGCTGCGTGCGCTGCCGCGTGCACCGCAGGACGCGGCGTGACGACGGAAGGTGCAGCCTCCACGGCCAGTGATGATTCATCAATGTCACTGGCCATGGTTTCCTGCGCGGCCGGCGCAGTCATGGCGGGGTTGGAATCCGGCGCATGGATGGCCGGCGGCCGAGGCTCCTCCCCCGGCGCTGCCAGCACCATGGTGCTCAGCGCGCCTGCAACCAACACCAGCGTCATGATCCGTGCGGAGTGCTTCATTGCTGCCCGGGGTGAGAGCGGCACGTTCTGGCCAGGACTGCATTGAACCAGCGGAATGCCCCGCCGTCCAACAAGAATGGTCCCGTCAGTTGATGCTGGAGCCCGCCGGCCGGGTCAGGGGATCATTCCCGGCGCCGGTGGTGCACGGTTTCTCAAAGATGTTCATCATTGGAAGGAACTGCCCCACGGCCGCACCTACACCCGCCCCGGCCAGGGCGCCCAACGCCAGCCCAATGGGGATGATCAGGAAGAGGCTGGGGAATCCTGCCGGAAGGGTGAAAACGTTGAAACCAATCAGCGTGTTGGCAAGCAGCACCAACGCCAGCGCCGAGACGCCGCCGGTCAGCGCGCCTACCGCCAGCCCGGCCACGCCGCCTGCGGCCCACTTGGGAAGGCCGTAGCGAAGCAGGCCTTTGGACTCTTTCTGCTCCGGACAGTCCTGGCGCGCCTGCGGTGGCGGCGGAGGTTGTTCGGTTGGAGCCGGCGGAGGGGCCTCCGTCACCACGTACGGTGACGGCTGCGGAGCGGCAGGAGGCGGCGCTTCCGCGGGTGCGGCGGGCGGCGGCGCGGTGGCCGGCTCCGAGGGGACCGGTTGCGGTTCAGCCGGCGGTTGATCTGACTGCGCTGGCGGCCAACCGCCAAAGCTGCCGGGCTCACTCTGCGCAGGCGGAGGATTGTCCGGTTCCTGTGCGGCCACCGGCATCACGCCCAGCAGCGCCGCCACGACGAGCGCAGACATGGTTTTGAAGGCATTGGGAGCAACCATGGCGCGGCACATGAGCCTTGAAGCACGCGTCCGTCAACCCGCTTGGTGCGATCACGGCCCTCCCCTAACATCCGCTGCATGCACAGCGCTGCGGTTCCCCTCGTCAGTGCGCCGGCGGAAAGCCAGGTATGAAAGTGACGTGGGCGGGGCGCGTCCTGGGCGTGCTGGCGCTGCTGGCGTTGTGCTGGGTTCCGTCACCATTGCAGCACGTGGAGGGTTTTGGCGCGCGGCCCGCGTACGCCGCCGGCGTTGCCGCCCTGATGGCCCTCTGGTGGCTCTTTGAAGCGCTGCCCATGGGCGCCGTGGCCTGCCTTCCCATCCTGCTGTTTCCGTTGCTGGGTGTGACCGGGAAAGGCGCCGTGGAGGACCTGCTGCTGGCAGTGCTGCCGTTCACAGACGCGTACATCCTCCTCTTCCTGGGCGGAATGACGTTGGGTGCCGCCATGGAGCAGACCGGGCTGCACAAGCGGATTGCGCTGCACATCATGCTGCTCATTGGAACGCGCGCGCCGCTGCTGCTCCTGGGCATGTTGTGCGCCACCGCGTTCATGTCCATGTGGATCAGCAACACCGCCACCGCCGTCATGATGCTGCCCATTGGCGTGGCGCTGATCCGCCAGCTTGAGGAGCAGGTGGGAACCAGGCTCAACCACTTTGGCGGCGCGGTGATGCTGGCGGTGGCGTACGGCGCAAACATTGGCGGCGTTGGCACCAAGATTGGGACGGGCACCAACTCCATCTTCTGCGGCTTCGCGGCGCGCATGCTGGGACGGGACCTGGGGTTTGTGGAGTTCATGCTGGCCGCGCTTCCATTTGTATTACTTTTTATTCCTGTGACGTGGCGTGTCCTCTGGCATGAGGCCAGGCGTGACGTTGTTCCCGCCTCCGGCGGTGAGGTCCTGCGCACCGCGCTGCGGGCCATGGGTGTGATGTCCGGTGCGGAGTGCCGGGTGCTGGCCACCTTCTGCCTGGCCGCGTTCTGCTGGATCCTGGGGGACGTGTTCCGTCCTTTGGTGACGCCGTGGGTTCCGGTGCTTTGGAAGGGTTTCAGCTACGTGGGTAAACACTATGAAGCCACGGTGGCCATGCTGGCGGCGGGTGCGGTGATCCTGATGCGCTGCGTTTCCTGGCGCATGCTCCGCGCACTCCCGTGGGAGACGCTGCTGCTTCTGGGCGGAAGTTTTGCCATGGCCGGCGGGCTGGAGCAGAGCGGCTTTGCCTCCTGGATGGCGGGTGAACTCCAGGCGCTCACCGCCCTTCCCTGGTGGCTGCAGGTGGGGCTGGCGACGTCAGCAACCATCCTGCTCTCTGCCATTGCCAGCAACACGGCAACCATCAACCTGATGTTGAATGTGCTCCCGCGGTCCCTCCCGCTCCTCTTTGCAGCCACGTTGGCGGCAAGTTGTGACTTTGCGCTGCCCGCCGGAACACCACCCAACGCCATTGTGTTTGGCAGCGGATATGTGCGGCTGCCGGTGATGATGCGCGTGGGTTTTGTCTTGGACGTCCTTGCCGCGGTGATCATCACGCTGCTGGCACTGTTCTATGTTCCGCTGGTGCTGTGAACGTTCTGTGCGTTCTCTGACACGCGCTTCACCTTTCCGAGGACAACAGCACCCCCGTCAACGGGCGGATGGGTGAGACCAAGTGCGCGTGAGCACGCGGGATTCGGCCCACGTTGTGATTCCAACCACCGCTGGCACGGAAAGTGTTTCTCTTCCGTCATGCCGCGGGGTCCATGGATCCTCGGCGGAGGAGTTCAGCATGGGCAACAAGCAGCGTCAGTTTGAGCGGGCTCCCTTCCACGGTTCCATTGCGGTCTGCCGCAGCCGCAACCCGCGCGTGGTTCAGAGCGCCAACATTGGCGCCGGCGGTGTGTTGCTGACAACGGATGAGCCGCTGCCGCCGCGCTCACTGCTCACATTGCGCATCAACATGCCGGAGGGCGGCGGTTTCACCGTGCTGGGCCGCGTGGTGCGGACCGCGGAGGCACAGCGCACCATGGCGGTGGAGTTTGTGGACATCCTGCCCAGGGAGCGCGCCCGGCTGGATGCGTACGTGAACGTGTGTGGTGCGCAGACGCGCGCGGCGGGTTGAGCGCTACAGCCCATCCCGGTGTGCGCGCAGCAACGGCACCGTGCGCCAGTGCTCTTCCAGCTTCCCGCGCAGCCCCGGGGACAGCGTCCACTGAGCGCTGTGCTGGGTCCACGCGGCAACCACAGCGTCCAGGAATACGCGTACACTTTGTGCTGCTCTGGTTTCCTTCAGCCCTGCCCTGCGGGCCACCTTCTCAACGGACGCGGCATCCAGCGCGGCCCAATCCTTCCGGCCGCCAAACGCCAGCGCGGATTGTGTCATACCCAAATCATCCAGGGATGAAACCAGGTTTGCAGCAGGCGCCATGGTGGCGCGTTGGGGCTGTTCGTACACCAGAGACCAGTGCTTGGCGTGGGCGTCCGCGTTGGCAATGACGGCGTTGAACACCATGCGGTTCAACACCTCCAGCGCTTCCGCCTCACTGGTGAGGCACACGGCCAGGCGCAGGATGGAGTCCTGGTTCATGCGGGTGAACTTCTCATTGGGATGGAGTCCAAACACCTGCGCCACGTCTTCCGTGTGGATGCGCTTGCCGTCCGGACCGCGGTCAATGCGCTTCTCCGCCAGCGTCATTCCCTGGGCGCTGGGCGTCAGCGCCGTCTCAACAACGCGCAGCCCGGAGAGCCGGGCCCACTGGGTCATGGCGTGGGCGTTCTCCGCCCATCCGGGAGAGCGCGGATCCGGCGGCGTGATGATCCAATCCCCCGGTGTCCCCTTGGGGGCCGCGGTCCAGCCTCCCTCCACCTTGACGACGGAAAATCTGAGCTGATCACCGGGAAGCGAGTAGTTGAAACCCTCGGCGGTTGACCCGGCTGCGTCCCCCACCACGCGCACATTCCCCGGAAGATCATCCGCGCCCAACACTGAGACCAGCTCAAAACTGTCCGCGCCTTGCCGCCCGTGACGTCGGGAAAGCAAGCCCCGCAGTGCACCTTCCGGCAGCAGGTTTTCAAACCATGAGGGGAGGCCCTGGCTGACCATGGGGTCCGGGGACAAGCGGTCCTCAAACCACTGGCCAAGCACCGGACGCTGCGCAAGCTTGAGGTACCCGGGGTTCAGACGCAGCGTGACGGTTCCCTCAACAGCGTGGAGCACCGCCGCGTCAACGTCACCCAGAAGAACCCGCAGCGTGCGCGCCATCAGCCGTCCTCCAGCAGCAGCGTGTCCAGCGGCGGGCGGTCCCGGTGCTCCCACTCCGCCATGCGCGAGAAGAAACTGAACATCATGGCCGTCACCAGCAGGCTGCGCTTGACCAGCGCGTCCGTCGTCGCGCCGTCCACCATGGCGTTCACAATCTCGCGGCTGAGCATGTGGCTGGCAAGCACGTCGTCAGGTGCGTCCTCCAGCACGGCCACACCGGTCTTGCTCCCAACCACCGGGGGCGCCAAGAGCGCGTTGCACAGCGTCCAATGCAGCTTGTGGAAGAGCACGTCCGTGAACGCCGCGGGCGCCGCAGGCTGGCTGTTGGGTGAGAGGTTGGGCAGCACACCGGACTCAATCCGCGCCACCATCTCCGCAAGTGGCAACGGGAGGTGCGTGTCCCAAGCGCGCGGCCGCTCGTTCATCCACGCCGCAAGTTGCAGCCTTGAGTTGGCCGCCTTGAGGCTGACTTTGAGTTGCATCCGGTTGAGCACCTGGAGTTTGAGCACCTCCACACTGGTGGACACCGGGTCCACCAGCGACGAGAGCGCGCGGTGCTCATCCTGATGCATGGCGGCCAGGATGTCTCGCGTGTGCACCTTGGATTTGCCGGAAAGCGCATCACCCAGGAGCGCGCGCCACAACCACCGCCGAAGACGCTGGAACGTGGTGGGATGCGGCGCCGGATGGAAATAGAAGAACTTCACCAACGCCACAAAACCCAGTTCATACGGCAGGAATGCCACGTGCGGGATACCCGCGTGTTGTTGCAGAAACGCAATGGCCATGGTGCACGCCGCCTGAATTTTGACGACGTCACGCGCCAGCCGCGGCACGTCCAGCGCGCGGGCCAGGTTGCCGGTGATGTCCGCTCCCTGGGCCGCCAGGCACGCATGCAGCAGCCACGCTTCCGGGATGGCGCCAAAGCCAAGCTGCTCCAGGTCCGCGCGGAGTGTGGCCACGGTCCGGGGCTCTCGCACCGAGGACGCGCGGCCATGCAGCGCATCAAAGATCTCCGTACTTTCCAACCTCCGCGGCGCAGCATTCAGGCGCTTGAACATCTCCCGCAATGGCCGGTCATCATCCGCGGTGACAACGGAAACCTGCAGCGGATACGTGCGCAGCCTGGCTGCCGCATCCACGGCATGCTGGATGTCCGTGGACGCAGGGAGTTGCCCACGCGCACCTTCCCACCACGCCAACAACTGCTCTGAATCCAGGAAACGCTGCGCGGGAATCCACGTGGGCGGAACCTGGTTCCAGCGCTCATCCGGTTGCACAAAGCGCTGCACCGCCACGTCATAAAAGAGCAGATGTTTGTCCATGGGCTGACCTGCCTGCCACTCCGGATGCAGCAGGCTGCCAACCAATGCAGCCACGCGCTGCTGGCCGTCCACAATCAGCCACGCATGGACGTTGGCGGCGGCTTCCACGGACACGGGACCAAACCTGACGGTGGCCGTGGTGGCGGGCTTCTCCCAGAACAGCAGCGAGCCCACCGGAAATCCCCGGTCCATGCTGTCAAAGAGCTGCGCCACGTCATCAGGTTCCCACTTGAGTGCCAGCGGAAAATCCGGGAGGCGGATGCGGCCGCGGCGCACATCACGCAGCAGCTCATCCACGCGCAGCACAATGTGACGCGGCCGCTGCTCCACCACCGTGGTCCTGGACGGCGAGCGCATGGAAACCCGGCCTTGACCGGTCATCTGGTCCACTCAGTGGTTTCCACCACGGGCATCTGCAGTGCGCGTTCCCGGTCCAAGTCCAGGTTGCCCACGTGGAGACAGAGCGGCGCCTGGACCCACTTGTAGATGCTCTGCGTGAAGAGCTTCACAAACTTCTTCACCCATCCCTCAAGGGCTTCCTTTCCGTCGTCAGGGAACATGCCCACCAAGGCGTGCACCAGCTCTTCCGGTGAGAGTTTTTCCGCGGCGTAGAGGTAGAAACACGCATCCAGCACCCGGAAGGGCATGAGCTCATCTTCACCCTTCTGGTTGGATGCCAGCTCCGGCCCGGCGGGCACACTCAGCGTCATCCGGATGCCCTCCAGGTTCAGCGTCTCCTGCAGGTACTCCAGCAGGTAGATGACAACGGTCTTGGGCACGTTGGCCAGCACTGCCAGCGCGCCCTCAAGGTCCCCGCCAATGGTGGTGTAGCCCATGGCCTTCTCACTCATGTTGCCCGTCTGCAGAAACAGGAACCCGGACGTGTTCACCCAGTTCCACATGCGGCCAGCGCGGATGCGGGCCTGCACGTTCTGCATGGTGACGCCGGTGAGCTCACCGGAATCCAGCATGGTCCGGGCAGCTTCCGCCTCACGCAGGAACGCATCCTCCATGGGAATGACCTTGAACGGAATGCCCAGCTCCTCCGCAACTTTCTCGGCGCTCTTCTGCGTGTGGCTGCTGGAGTAGCGCGTGGGCATGTAGAAGGCGCGCATCATTTCACCGGTCTTCTGGCGCAGCTCCGCGGCCGGCAGCGACGAGAAACGGCGCTGGATATAACGCCATGCGATCAAGAGCGTCAGCAGCGAATCCCGCCCGCCACTCAGCGCAATGCCCAGGCCTTTGAACGCGCCCAGCTTCTCATAATAGTCCCCAATACCCAGGGAGAGTGCGGTGAGCAGCTCTTCACAGAACTCCGTGCGCGCATCCGGCCGCGCGTCCGCACGGGGGAGAAAGAAGCTCTTGTTGGCGGGGTACGGATAGACCAGCGCGCCGCGCTCAGCGGTGCGTGCGCTGCCCTTGAGGACGGTGGGAAGTTTTGTCAATTCCTGCGCCAGCAGACAGTCATGACGCCACGTGGTGTTCTCCGTGCGCATACGGAGGGTGCGGTCCAGGTCCACCACGCTGGAGCTCCAGGACTCCACAAAACGCGGCGCTTCCATCCAGTTGCGGCCGTTGGAAAACACAAATCCACCGCCGTCAAAGATGAGCCCGTCATTGGCGCCCACGCAGTTCACGTAGGCCAGCGTGCAGACATTGTCCGCGGACCGGGTGGCCAACATTTCACGGCGCGTGTTCATCACACCCATGCGGAAAGGGCTGGCGGAGATGTTCACCAGCAGCTCTGCACCGGCGTAGCAGCGGCGGCGCATGGGCCCATCCGGAGACCAGATGTCCTCACAGACCTCCACACCCATGGTGCCAAAATCAAACTCAAATACGACGTCACCAAAGGGCACGCCGCGCACATCTTCAACGCGCCCGGCAACACCGCGGCTGAACGTGCGGGCCTCATAGAACACGTTGTAGGTGGGCAGCTTTTCCTTGGGCACCAGGCCCAGCACCTGGCCGGCATGGACCACGGCAGCGCAGTTGTAGAGGTGGCCCTTGTGATGGACGGTCAGGCCCAGCACGTACACGGTGGCGGTGGTGCGCGTGGCGTCGGAAAAGCGCATCAGCTCACGCCATTGCGCCGTCACAAAGCCGCGCCACTGGACCAGGTCCTCCGCGGCATATCCGCCCAGGACCTGCTCCGGGAACGCCGCCACGGTGGCGCCGTCCGCAGACATTTCCAGCGCCATCTTGATGCACCTGTCCGTGTTGCTCTTCACGGACCCCACCGTGGGATTGACGCTACCCAACGCCAGCTTGACCAGCCGCATGTACGCTCCCGTCGGAGAACGCCTCGGCGATAGGGCTTAGCCGGGTCTCCGTCAACCGCGCGCCTGTTGCCTGCCTGCCCTCCGCGGCTAGGTTGCCCCCATGCTACTCCCCGCCCTGCTGCTCTCCGTCGTCAGCGCCGCGCCGTTGACCACCCTTGCTGAACAATCTGGCTATGTGAAGACCGGCAGGTATGCGGAGGTTCTCTCGCTCTGCGGCGCCTTTGAGCAGCGCTACAAGAAGCGCGTCCGCTGCACGGAATTTGGCAAGACCCCAGAAGGCCGCCCCATGGTGGCGCTGATCGCGTCTGATTCTGGCACACTGGACGCGGCCCAGGCCCACCAGAGGAAGCTGCCTGTCATGCTCTTCCAGGGGGGAATCCACGCCGGTGAGATTGACGGCAAAGACGCCGGTTTTGCATTTCTGCGGGATGTCCTGGACGGAAAGATCGCCCCCGGATCACTGTCAACAAGTGTGCTGGTGTTTGTGCCGGTGTTCAACGTGGATGGCCATGAGCGGTTTGGACCCAACAACCGGCCCAACCAGGTGGGCCCGCAGGAGATGGGCTGGCGCACCACGGCGCAGAACCTCAACCTGAACCGGGACTACGCCAAGGCGGACGCCCCGGAAATGCAGGCCATGCTGCGCCTGCTCACCACGTGGGATCCCATTGTGTACCTGGACCTCCACGTCACGGACGGCGCTGAATTCCAGCCGGACATTGCGGTGCTGATCTCCCCGCAGCTTGCCGGACCCGCACTGATGCGCCCGGCGGGAATGAAGCTGAGCGCTGACGTCATGCAGCGCCTCAAGGAGCGCAAGCACCTCCCGCTGGCGTATTACCCTTCTTTTGAGAGGGAGGATGACCCCGCCAGCGGATTTGGCGTGGGCGCAGCACCCCCGCGTTTTTCCGTGTCTTATTGGGCCCTGCGCAACCGCTTTGGCGTGCTGGTGGAGACCCACTCTTGGAAGAACTACGCCACACGCGTCCGCGGCACCTACAACACGCTGGCCATCTTCCAGGAGCTGCTGGCGCGGGATGGCGCGCAGTGGCTGAACCTGGCTGCCGCCGCGGACCGTGGTGACGGGAAATCCGCCGGAAGTACGGTGGCGCTGGCGGTGGACCATTCTGACAAGAAGGAGATGATGGACTTTCCGGGCTACGCGTACGTGCGTGAGCCGTCCCCCATCAGCGGCGCCATGCGCATCCGCTATGACAACCGCAGCCCGCAGACCTGGCGCATCCCGTTCTATCCTGAGCTGAAAGTGATGTTGGAGGCCACGGCACCCTCCCGAGGCTACTACGTCCCCCCGGCCTACGCGCAGGACCTGCAGAAGCGCCTGGCGCAACACGGCTTTGAAAGTGAAATACTTAAAACCGCCGCCACCCGCAAGCTGGGTGCATTCCGCGTGACGGAGAGGAAGTTCCGTCCGGAGCCGTATGAAGGGCGCCTCTCCGTGCAACTCAAGGGCGCCTGGGTTGATGAGGAGCGGACGGTACCTGCGGGCTCGCTCTTTGTGTCTGTCAACCAGCCGGGCGCGGCGCTGCTGGTGCACCTGATGGAGCCCACCGGACCGGACAGCTACGCGGCGTGGGGCTTCTTCAACGCGCACCTGGAGCAGAAGGAATACCTGGAACCGTATGTGGCGGAGGCGGAAGCCCTCAAGATGTTGGAGCGGGACCCGGCGCTGCGGGAAACGTTCTATGCGCGGTTGGCGTCGGACCCGGAGTTTGCCAAGGATGCGGCGGCGCGCCTGATGTTCTTCTACCGCCGTCATCCCTCCTTTGACACGCAGTGGGACCTGCTCCCCATCCTGCGCGAGTAAAGTGTCATACCGCGCCCGCGTTGCGCGCGTGCTGATGGTAGCGTTCCAATTTCCGGTACAGCGTCTTGCGGTCCACGCCCAGCACCCGCGCGGCTTCCGCCTTGTTGCCGTTCATGGCTTCCAGCACGCGCAGGATGTAGCGCCGTTCCACCTCATCCATGGGCAGCAGGTCACCGCTGTCATCCACGTCCAGCACCAGGCGCGCGGGCTTGTAGCTCTGCACCTTCTCCGGCAGGTCCTCAACGGTGATGCGCTCATACTGCGTCAACGCCACCGCGCGCTCCATGCAGTTCTGCAGCTCACGGATGTTGCCCGGCCAGCTGTAGCCCAGCAGTTTTTCCGCAGCCTGCGTGGTCAGTCCCACCACCCGTTTGCCGGTGCGTGCCGCCACCCGCGTCACACAATGCTGGGCCAGCAGCAACGTGTCATTGCCGCGCGCGCGCAGCGGCGGAAGGACCACGTGGATGACGTTGATGCGGAAGAACAGGTCCTCACGGAACCGCTGCGCCTCAATCAGTTTGTCCAGGTTGTCATTGGTGGCGGTGATGATGCGCGCATCAAACGGAATCTCCGTGCTGGTTCCCACGGGACGCACGGTGCGGGCCTCCAGCGCGCGCAGCAGTTTGGGCTGGAGATCAAGCGGCAAGGAGCCCACTTCATCTAGAAAGAGCGTGCCGCCGTGCGCCTGCAAAAAGAGCCCCTGACGGCGTTGTTTGGCGTCCGTGAACGCGCCCTTCTCATGCCCAAAGAGTTCACTCTCCAGCAGCGAAGCGGGGAGTGCCGCGCAGTTGATGGCCACAAACGGCCCGGCCGCGCGCGGCG